>Ga0307510_10009995_pt1 | contig 11275 bp, 7 predicted proteins | sample 12_EM_MG_FD_207224 | JGI IMG/M metagenome (GOLD analysis project Ga0307510, IMG submission 207224) | Populus trichocarpa ectomycorrhiza microbial communities from riparian zone in the Pacific Northwest, United States - 12_EM | ecosystem: Host-associated > Plants > Roots > Unclassified | place... | reverse complement strand
GCTCAGGCAGGCTATTGTAAAAAAGGGAGTCGGGCAGCTGGTAGCTTTTTTTATAGCGGGCGATCAGCTGCGGATCGGATTCGGCAATACCGGCGATGATGACCTCTCCTCTTTTAAACTGGTGCATAATATTGTGTACATGGTCATGAGTAAGGCCGGCTACCCCTACGCGTAGAATTTTTTGCCCGAAGGAGACAGAGACGATAAATATGTTTATGACCAGAAAAATGGCTGGTTTTTTGCTGATAAGGGTCCTAAGTAAGTTGTTGATAGTCATATAGATGAATTAATATGTGGGCAAAGGATTAACAGACTGTTTGCAATATATACGCTTTTGCATTAATCTCTGGCTGCAATATTGTATCTAATAAGTAAGGATCAAATTTAACGTTATGAAAAAGACCATTTTATCACTCAGTTTATTGTTAGCGGTGTGTTTTACTGCGACAAGAGTGAATGCACAGCTTAGTGTTGGAATTTCTGTTCGTATAGGGCCTCCTGCCATACCCGTGTATGAGCAGCCGCCCTGTCCTACTGATGGGTATATCTGGATACCGGGATATTGGGCTTATGGGGATGAAGGCTATTATTGGGTTCCTGGTTACTGGGAGGCTCCGCCTCAGGTAGGTTTTTTATGGACGCCTGGTTATTGGGGTTATGTAGGTGGGATCTATAGATGGAATGTCGGTTATTGGGGACCTCATGTAGGTTACTATGGTGGTATCAACTATGGCTGTGGATATGGTGGTAGTGGATATTATGGTGGGGAATGGTATGGTGGTCGTTTCCGGTATAATACGGCAGTGACGCGTGTCAATACTACGGTCATACACAATACCTATATCAATAGAACGGTGATCAGGAATGTAACTGTCAACCGGGTTAGCTATAATGGCGGTCCGGGCGGGGTCAATTATCGTGCGAATGCAAATGAGCAGGCGGCGATGCGTGATCGGCATGTTGAGCGTACGGCTGAGCAGCAGCAACATCAGCAGGCGGCGATGCATGATCGGAACCAGTTCGCTTCTGTGAATCATGGGCGGCCTGCGAATATGGCTGTAGCGAGACCGGCGGTTTATCATCCGAATAATGCGGCGCCGAGTGCGGGAAGACCTTTCCCAACGCAGAATAGTAATGCGGGTCGTCCTTCGCCGAATATGAATCGTCCGGTACCTAATAATAGTGCGGGAAGACCGTTCCCAACGCAGAATAATAATGCGGGAAGGCCGGCGCCGAACATGAACAGGCCGCAGCCGAACGTGAATCGTCCTGCGCCGAACATGAACAGGCCTCAACCTCAAATGAATAGGCCTCAACCACAAGTGAACAGGCCACAGCCGCAGATGAATCGTCCGCAGCCGCAACAGCATCAACAAGCGAGACCACAACCTCAGCAGCGTCCGCAGGCGCGCCCCCAGGGGCAGCCGCATGGCGGGGGTGGTGAACATGGTGGCGGCGGTGAACATCATCACTAGGTAATTTGTATCATCGATAAAATAGCAACAGCCCCTCTTTTGCGGAGGGGCTGTTTTATTAGGAGTGGTCTGGTTGTCTATTTTATTTTGAGGTCGATCTTGCCGGCTTCTTCGCCGGTGACTTCATAGTTACCTGGCAACTTCTTGCTGATCTGTGTCAGCAGATCGTCTGTTGAGCCGGTGTGACTTACTGAATAAGTTCCCACTCCGGCGCTGAAGGATTTTTCCATTGATTTGAAACCGGAAGCGGCGGAGATAATATTTGCGAGTGCTGTGTAGGAAGCGAAGTTGGCATTAGTCAGGGTGATCTCAGTGGATTTCTCGCCGTTGGAGGCGCCATTGCCGGCGAAGGCGCCATCTGCTGTAATGTTTAAGGAATCTCTTACTTTAGCCATGTATTGTACGGCCTCTACTATTCCATCTTCGAGGACGGCTGCGACGGCGGGGTCGGTATCACCTGTATTGACGAGACCCAATACAGAAACGCTCTTGCTTGCTCTTGATTCTACGCGGAAGACGTGTGAAGCGATGATGTCCCTTGTCTCAGGATTTATCATCTTCAGGTTGAATCCTATCTTGATATATTTCTTCTTTGTGCCTACGCCTACGACGGATACTCCCTTTTGTTTTTCGCTGTATTCTATTACTTCTCCGGTGACTACTATCTGTGCGCCCAGCTGTTTGCCGGCCTTGGGTGTCTTTTTGCTGCTGTATCCATTGGCGCCGGCGTCGATCTCCCCGGTGAGGTCTTTATTATTGCTGAGGGTTTCGAGTACTCTGTAACAATTGACTCCCTGTAAGGCATTGGTGAGCATAGTGGTCATGTTGTCGCCAAGGATGGGTGGGATCTTATCGGCCTGCGGGGCATTACCGCCGTTGAAGACGGTACCGAGGGCTTTGAGTCTATTGTTGGCGGCGGCGTTCTGTTGGGTTTCCCTGCCAGGTTGGACCGTTGTTACGGTAAAGCGGGTGACGCTGAGTCTGGCTCTTTTCTCTAAGGGCAGTGCGTTGCATTGTTGCTTTATTTGTTCCATCTGAACCTTTTCATCTGTCTGCGCAAGAAGAAGGTGGGAGGAGAGAATCAGGCAGCCTATAAGACTGATCGATTTTTGATACTTTTGGTGCATAGACTTTAGCGTATTTGAGTTGTGGGTTAAAATAGATACGTCTTGCAATGAATGAGTAAAAATTGCAGATTGTGGATCAGGAAGCGGGTGGCTCAGAAAGTGATGTGTTGCTCTTTGTGGATTTGATAAAGTCTAAAATGGTAGGATAATGCAATAGGATAATACAATTTAAATTTTTCTTTTCATAAACAAACAGGAAATGTCCAATATTTTGAAGTATACCACTTTCGTGGTAATGGTTTTGGGTAGAATAGTGGCGCTTTCGCAGCCAGCGAGCTATCCGTCCTCATTTACGGTAGCAGCCGATGGCAGTGGTAATTTTCGGACGATACAGGAGGCGGTGAATGCGGTGCGTGATCTGTCGCAGCAGCAGGTGACGATCCATATCAAAAAAGGCGTTTATAACGAGAAGGTGGTCATTCCTTCCTGGAAGACGATGATAAAGCTGGAGGGGGAAAACCGGGACAGCACCATTATCACCTGGGAGGACTACTCCGGTAAGGCTAACCCCGGTGGAAAGGATGCTTTTGGAAAAGAAAAATTCACCACCTATACTTCTTATACTTTGCTGGTGACGGGGAATGATTTTTCGGCCGAGAATCTGACGATCGTGAATGCGTCGGGGCGGGTGGGTCAGGCGGTGGCCTTGCATGTCGAGGGGGATCGCTGCGTTGTCAGTAATTGCAAGCTGTTGGGTAACCAGGATACGCTGTATGCCGGTACGGAAGGAAGCCGGCAATTTTATAAAGATTGTTTTATAGAGGGGACGACGGATTTTATTTTTGGGGAGGCGACTGTCGTATTTAGTCGTTGTGTGCTTCGGAGTCTTATCAACTCTTATTTGACAGCGGCTGCCACCACGCCCCGGCAGGCGTATGGGTTTGTATTCCTGGATTGCCGGCTGGAAGCGGATACGGCTGCCAGGCGGGTCTTTCTGGGGCGGCCCTGGCGGCCTTATGCAAAAACTGTGTACCTTCGGACGGATATGGGGAAACAGATAGCTGAGGCTGGCTGGGATAACTGGAGAAATCCGGAGAATGAGAAGACCGCTTATTATGCCGAGTATGAGAGTAGGGGAGATGGCGGAGTTGTGGATAAGAGAGTGGCCTGGTCGCATCAGCTGAGTGCGAAGGAGGCGAAACAATATACGGTTGAAAATGTATTGGGAGACTGGGTCAAAAAGTATGAATAGAGTGCCCGGGTTATCTTTGGGTTAAGTCTGCCTCTGCTAACAGCCGCTAAAATTGATTTGATGCAATTTGCTGCCAATATGGAAAATCAACTATCCATTGTTCCCTCACCAAAACTTGTGGCGATAAAGGAAGGCGATCACGAAGCCTTTATCGGGGTTTATCATGAGCTACATGCGAAGCTATTCCGCTTCTTTCTCAAAAAGACATCTCTTCACGACACCGCAAAAGACCTTACACAGCAATGTTTTATCCGCCTCTGGCAATACCGGGAAAGCCTTTCCCACGACCATCCGCTGGAGAAACAGATCTTTATTATTGCCAGAAGTCTGCTGATCAATCATCTTAAGAAAGAGGCGACGCAAAAGAAAGCCTATGCCGCGCATGGCCGTACTATCGTTACGGAAGTGCAACCGGCGGGGGAAGTACAATTCGAGCGGACGGAGGCTGTCAGTGCTGCTATTGATACATTACCTCCTGTCCGCAAGCGGATAATGATCCTTAAAACCTTTTATGGGTGCTCAAACAAAGAAATAGCACAGCAGCTGGAAATATCTGTCAAGACAGTGGAAGACCACGTCACAAAATCCTTTCGTCAGCTCCGGCATAAAATATTTTTTCTCCGGCAGGGGTAGAGACTCCCCTCAACTGTACATATATTCAGATCAGATTTTATTAATCATTCCATGCGTGAGATCAGCGAAGAATTGTTAGAGAAGTATTTCAAGGGACTTTGTACTGAAGAAGAGGCCGCGATTGTTGAAGCGTCCCTGTTGGAAGACTACGAGGAATCGGATGCGCTGACGCCATTACCCGAAGGATACAAAGAGGAAATGCTGGAAGCGATTGTCTTAGGGACGGCTGTGAAACGGGTGCCAAAGATAAGGTATATAAGAGCCCTGGTGGCGGCGGCCTGTATGCTGTTGCTTGTGACGGGATGGTTGCTGCTGACGCTACGGGAAAAGAAGGATAAGACGGTTGAGAAGCCGCAACTGGCGGTGGTATGGGTTGGGAAGCACAACGCAGACAACAAAAAAGTACGTGTGCAATTGCCGGATAGCAGCGAAATGGTGTTGTCTCCAGGGGCTACGGTTCGTTACCGTAAGGATTTTGAGCAGTATAATCGCCGGGAAATACATGTGGAGGGTTCGGCGACATTCACGGTGATAAAGGACAAGAACATTCCCTTTGTCGTGTATAGCGAGGGGATTCAAACGACGGTAATGGGTACCATCTTCGAAGTGACGGCCGAGAAGGGTAGTGATCATATAAAGGTTCGTTTACTGGAAGGTAATCTTATAGTAAGACTGGATTCACTTGTAAAGGACAGCACCAGAAAATATTTTCTGTCACCCGGCCAGGAACTTATATACGGCAAATGGAATAAGAGTGTCGTGATCCAAAAGATAAAACCTGTTGGTGGCGGGGGATATGCCTACAGCAGAGTCAACCGGTTACCTGGTCATCCTGATAGTCTTTCCAACTGGTATATGTTCAACAATCAGCCTTTGGCCGATGTATTCGATCAAATCTCTATCCTGTATAATGTAGACATCCAATATTCAAGTGTGGACCTGCGTAACAAGTATTTTATCGGTAAGCTCGAAAAGAAAGATTCTCTGAGTAAGATCATGAGAGATATCACTCTACTAAACCATCTATCCGTGACTGTCCTCGAGGGACGGTATATTATCAGAAAGCGAAACCCATAACCAAAGCGGACCACGGGTCCGCTGGCCGAAGGCCCGACATCAGCGAAATTCGCGAGGACGGGTTAAATTGGCCAGGAACCCGGAGTCGCGAATTCAATCACAGAATTAAGTTTTTAAAAAAATGCAAAAGTTAGTTTTTAGCTTCTTGCTGGCCCTTGGCGTGTGCCTGGGTGTCCAGCCGCTGTATGCGCAGGAGAGCTCATCAGGCAGTATCAGCGGTATCGTCCGAAATGAGAGTGGCGAACCGTTGAGCAATGTCACTGTTGTGACGAAAAATGCGAGTACCGGATTGACTGCCGGATCGCAAACTGACACGGCGGGGGTCTTTAGATTTTCCAAACTGCCTTCAAAGGGGCGTTGGAGTTTTTCTTTTAGCAGTGTTGGGTTTGAAACGCAGCTCATGTCAGGATATGAGGTAAAGGAATCGGCGGCTATCTCCATTCTTGTTAAGATGAAGGTGCAGAATGGCGCGCTGAACGAGGTTGTCGTCGTTGGTTATGGCACGCAGAAAAAGGCCAACCTGACCGGTGCTGTCACGCAGGTCAGCGGAGATGTGCTCGACCGCCGCAGCATACCCAACCTGGCACAGGGTCTACAGGGTGAAATTCCCAATCTGAACCTATTGCCCGGTGACGGAAAGCCGGTGACTTCGGCGGCGTTCAATATCCGTGGGGCGACGTCTATTGGCCAGGGCGGTAATGCGCTGGTGCTGATCGATGGGATACAGGCGGACCCGGCTTTGCTGAATCCTAATGACGTGGCTTCTATTACCGTATTGAAGGATGCCAGCTCTTCGGCCATCTATGGAGCGCGTGCTGCCTTTGGTGTAGTTTTGATCACTACCAAGGAGCCTACAAAGGGCAAGACGACGGTGACGTATTCTTCCAACTATTCGTTGAAGTCTCCTACGACCTATCCCAAAGAGGTGACGAATGGCTACCAATATGCTGTACATTTTGACAGTGCCTATGTCGGGAATAAGGGCACTCCTCCTACCGGCTTTAATAAGACCCAGCCTTTCTCTGCGGCCTACCTGGCGGCTCTGAAGGCGCATGATGCGGATCCTTCCCTTCCCAAGACCGAGATAGTGAACGGCAGCTATGTCTATTATGGCAATACGGACTGGTTTAAGCTGTTGTATAAAGACCACAGCGGAGCGATGGATCAGAACCTGTCTGTATCGGGCGGCAGCGGAAAGACCAGCTACTATGTGACGGGACGTTACTATGGGCAGGATGGGATCTTCCGCTATAACTCCGACAACTATCATATGTATAACTTCATGGCTAAGGGAAGCATCGAATTATTTCCCTGGCTGGTACTGAACAATACGACGCAATTCACCAGCCGGTATTATCATAACCCGGTGAACGTCGAAGAAGGCGGTGGGATCTGGCGTAACATTGCAGATGAAGGCCACCCCACCTCGATGCTGAAGAATCCGGACGGTACGCTGACCTATACGTCGGCTTCAACGGTCGGGGATTTTTACTACGGAAAAAATGGGTACAACTTCAACAGCCAGGTCATTCGTAATACGACCGGTTTTGTGGCCAAATTCTTTAACAACCATTTCCGTGTAAAGGGCGACCTGACCTTTGAGAATACCGACTCCAACAGTACACGTATCCAGGTACAAGTACCTTACGAAACGGTTCCGGGCGTGACGATTTTTGTCGGCTCGAACACCAACGATATCCAGAACCAGGACAACAATACCAAATACCTGGCGACCAATCTTTACGGAGAATATGAGCAGACATTTGGGGACCATTATTTCAAGGCGCTGCTGGGTTACAACTACGAGCAGTCAACGTTGAATTCCTTTCTGGCCGATCGTAACGGCGTTCCTTATGGTGATGTTACGAATATCAACCTGGCTTTGGGACAGAATATCGTTACTGCGGGCGTATATGAAAAATGGGCTATCCTGGGCGGGTTCTCCCGTCTCAACTATTCCTATAAAGACCGTTACCTGCTGGAACTGGATGGTCGTTATGATGGCTCTTCAAAATTCCCGTCCAACCAGCGTTATGGCTTCTTCCCGTCTGCGTCTGCCGGCTGGAGAATATCTAAAGAAGCGTTCTGGAATGTCAATCCTAAAGCCATCAGCGATCTGAAGCTCCGCGGCTCTTACGGGACCCTGGGTAATGGCAGCATTAGTTCTTATCTTTTCCAGGAGAATTTTGCTATCAAGCAGTCGGGCAATGTCATCAACGGCGTTCGTCCGCAGGAAACCAGCCAGCCTAATGTATTGCCTTCCGGTCTAACCTGGGAAAAGGTTGCCATGAAGGATATAGGTTTGGATCTGTCCACGCTGAACAATCGTCTGACCTTTACGGGCGACCTTTACCAGCGTATGACGACGAACATGTTTACGGTAGGTAAAACGCTGCCTGCCGTGTTCGGTACTACCGTTCCCAAGGGTAACTATGCCAACATGAAGACGAATGGTTTTGAAGCGACGGTCAGCTGGCACGATCAGTTCCGGGTAGCATCCAAAGCCTTCCATTACTCTGTCAGCGCGTGGATGTCGGATAACGTCTCGACGATAACCAAATACAACAATACGACCAAGACGCTGACGGATTACTATGCCGGCGAAAAGGTTGGAGAGATCTGGGGCTATGTCAACGATGGTTACTGGACGGATGCCAATGCCAGTCAGGGTAAGGTGACGCAAAGCTTTTTCAGTGGACTCTCTGCAGACGGTAACTGGAAGGCCGGAGATATCAAATTCAAAAATCTGAATCCGGGTACGGGCCAGGGTCAGGATAACGTCATCAACAACGGGGCGAATACCGTGAGCAACCCGGGCGACAGAAAAATTATCGGTAACTCCACTCCGCGTTACACTTATGGGTTTAATCTTTCTGCCGACTGGAACAACTTCTTTATCGGTGCGTTCTTCCAGGGTGTTGGCAAGCGTGACTGGTATCCTAGCGCTGAAGCCGATGGTTTCTGGGGTCAATACAATCGTCCTTATAACAACTATCCGAAATACCAGGTTGGCAAGCAGTGGTCTTACGACAATCCCAGTGCTTATTTCCCGAGACTTCGTGGTTACCAGGCGTCGGGCACCACGGGTGAACTGGGAAACCCGCAGACAAAATATCTGCAGAATGCTTCCTATATCCGTTTGAAGAATCTGCAGATAGGATATAACCTGCCTGCCGGATTGGTTCAGCGTGCGCATCTGACGGCTGTCCGCTTCTATATCTCCGGTGAAAATATCTGGACACATTCACCGATGTTCAAGCTGACAAAGGATGTCGACCCGGAGAGCATTGGCGGTTCGGATGTGATCCTTGGAACTCCTGCCAACGGAACGTATAGCAGCTCGGGTAATACAAATAACTATCCGTTCCTGAAAAGCTATTCGGTCGGTATGAATGTCACCCTTTAAACTCCTTGTTTATCTATTAAAAAATTATATGAAACGTCTAAAAAATATAAAAGGTCTTGTGGCGGCGAGTGCCTGTATATCGGTGCTATTCCTGCTGGCTGGCTGTACCAAAGAACTAAACCAGGTCCCACAATCCACGGCGACCAATACGGCTATCTTCACCAGCGCACAGGGATTGCAGCTTTATTCCACTTCTTTTTATGACGGGCTGGCCACCGCTGCCACCACCGTACGTGGCGATGACCAATACGCCGGTGCAGACTATGGTGCGCGTAACAGCAACCCGCTTTACTTACAGGGTACCACCTTCACCAGTCAGCAGGTAACAGCCAGCTCAGATTGGAACTGGACCAAGCTTCGCAACATCAACTACTTTATTGCGAATGCAAGTATTCCGAATGCGGGCGTCACTGATGCCGTCCGACAAAACTATCTCGGCCTGGCAAGGTTTTTCCGTGCTTATTTTTATTATAACATGGTAACGAAATTCGGGAATGTGCCGTGGATCGGCAAGCCGCTGGCGTCTGGTGATTCTGCGTTGTACTCCGCGCAAACGGACCGGACGATCGTGATAGATTCCGTTCTTGCGGATCTGGACTATGCGGCCCAGCATATTACGCTTACCACTGATGCAACGTCCAGCCAGATCACAAAATGGGTCGCTTATGGTCTTAAATCACGGGTATGTCTGTTCGAAGGGACATTCCGCGAGTATCAAACCAAGTATAATTTGGGTGGTACTGTCGCAGATCTGTTAACCAAGGCGGCACAGGCTGCCAAGGCGGTGATCGACAGCGGTGGTTATTCACTGAATACATCGGGAGGCACTGGTCTTGCTTACCGCAACCTGTTTATCAGCGCAAGCCCGGTAGCGAGCGAGGTGATGCTTTCGGATGTGATGAGCAGCGCCCTTTCCGTTTTCAACGATGCGAACTGGTATTATACCAGCGGCAGCTATGGATCACACTACAGCCTGACACGCGAGTTTGTCAATACTTATCTGAATGCCGACGGGACGTCTTATTCCGGCGGCGACGCTGCGACGTTCAAGCAGGAGATGACTAACCGGGATGGCCGCCTGGCGCAGACGATCCGGATCCCGGGTTATAGCCGTCCGAGCGCCTCCGGGACAGCGCCGGCCCCTCCGTCATTTACCTATACGGTAACGGGTTACCAGCCGATAAAGTGGGTGCTGGATAATCCGTCGTATGATCAATCTACCGACAATATCAACTCTGTCTGCCTGATGCGTTATGCGGAAATTCTCCTGAACTATGCCGAGGCGGAAGAAGAGCTGGCAAGCTATGGCGGCGGCGGGTTGTCGGCTGCCGACTGGACAAAGACGATTGGTGCGTTGCGGACAAGGGCCGGTCTGACTGGCGGGCTGACATTGCCGACAACAGTAGACCCTTATATTCAGAACTACTATTCTCCCAAGGCCAGTGACACTTATCCTTCTTTGACGATAACTGATCCCGTATTGTTGGAAATACGTCGTGAGAGAGGTATTGAGCTGGTGATGGAAGGTTTCCGGTTTGCGGATCTTACCCGATGGAGACTCGGAACACTGCTGGCCGTACCCTGGCAAGGCATTTATGTCGCTGCCGTCAATACCAATATCGACCTGGATGGGGATGGTACTCCTGACGTGTGTTTCTACACTACAAGCACACCTCCGGGTTCCGTAAATGGCGTATCTTATGTTCCCGTTGGAGGCAGCAATCTCACTACCTTATCGAACGGAACATCGGGACGTGTCTTTTTTCTCAATAATGGCGCCCGGCAGTGGTTTGATTATAAATATCTTTATCCTCTTCCTTTCAGCGAAATTCAGCTCAATCCAAATTTGAAGCAAAATCCGTCCTGGAACTAAATATTTATATATGTTAAAAAAAATAATCGTCCTGGCTTGTGTGGTACTGATGGGTACGGGGTTGCTTTATGCACAATCCGGAAAGCCATTAGCAAAGCATGTCGTATTGATCACCATCGACGGAAGCCGTCCTGATTTTTACCTGGATTCGAGCTGGCATGCCGACAATATCCGGGCTTTGATGGCTACTGGGGCTTATGCCAAGGGTGTAAACAGTGTTTTTCCTTCGATGACCTATCCTTCGCATACGACCATTGTAACGGGGGTGCAGCCGGCGAAGCATGGCATTTATTATAACAATATGTATGAGCCCAATGGGCCTACGGGTAAGATGTACTGGAATGACAGCTCTATCAAGGTACCGACCATTTGGGGTGTTGCGCAGGCGAAGGGCATGAAAGTCGCGGCATTGTTCTGGCCGGTCTCTGCCGATGCACCGGTGATGTATGATATCCCTGATATCGGGAGTATGGGTGAAGCGGTGCGGGAGAA
>Ga0307510_10009994_pt1 | contig 11275 bp, 8 predicted proteins | sample 12_EM_MG_FD_207224 | JGI IMG/M metagenome (GOLD analysis project Ga0307510, IMG submission 207224) | Populus trichocarpa ectomycorrhiza microbial communities from riparian zone in the Pacific Northwest, United States - 12_EM | ecosystem: Host-associated > Plants > Roots > Unclassified | place... | reverse complement strand
ACGGCAACGCGATCAGCGCCAACAGGACGCCGAGCGCGCCAACCCTGGTTACCCGCTCACCCAGAAACACCATGGAAAGGCCGATGGTCACAACCGGAGACAAGGCAATCACCGGGAAGATCAGGTAGGTGGGTCCTGTGTGCACGGCGTGAAACAACAACATCTGGCCACCCGCGCCCGTGAACCCGATCAACGAGCCGAGAAGAATGGACTTGCCGCTGCGCTGTACCCGCCAGCCCACACGCTGCATTGCGTAAAGGGCCGGTGGAATCATGGTCAACGTCCAGACCACATACACCAGCGTGTCCGGGAACCCGTGCCGGGTTGGAAACTCGGCAAAGGCTCCCCACACTCCCCAGAACAGGGTGGTGATCAACGCGTATATCAGCCAGGCCCTTTTCATTTAACGAGGCCCATGGTCAGAAGCGATACGACACGCCGGCCACGTAGCTGCGTCCAAACGCCGTATAGCCATATCCCACGCCGCTCGCGCTCGCACCCACCTGCTGACCAGGCGCCCATGGCAACAAGGCGTTTCCGTTGAGGTAGGTCCGGGCAATTGCATTAGTCAGGTTGCGGCCCTCGACATACACCTCGAAGCCGGCAAATGCGCGCCAGTGCACGCTCGCGGTGACCCAGGAGAATGGGTCGGTGATCGCCGGGAATCCAGGCACCTCGGTGCACTGCGCACAGTACGAGGTGTAGCGGGAGGTGTAGTCCCAGTTCACATCCGCGTTGAATGGACCCTTGTCGTATATGAGGCTCAGAGAAGCGGTTGTCGGGGGCGCCTGGTTGACCGCGCCCGTTGGATTGCCATCCTGATCGTACCCTTTGCTCCAGGTGTGAGTGACCTGGGCGTGTGCACCGAGGCCCATCTCCAGGAAGTGCTGCCAGGTCAGCTCGACACCCGTGTAGGTTTCCTTGGCGCCGTTGGCCGGAGCGGTGATGGTCCACAGGAATGGAACCCCTGGCACGGTGCCCGGAGGTCCGCCATCGTATTTGACCGTGCCGAGATCTACGCTGGTGTTGACACCTGTGTAGATGTCGTCTCGCACCTTCTTACCAAATACACCGAGTGTCACCGCGGCGTGCGGTTGGTAATACCACTCGGCCGAGAGATCGATGTTCCAGGCCTTGATGGGCTTCAAGCCTGCGGTACCCGTGTAGCTCAGCTGCGGCTCGCCGTTCTGGGCATTGTTGGTCGCGTTAGGCGCGAGCTGGTTCAGGTTCGGGCGGGCGATGGTTTCGCCGCCGGCGGCTCGCAACTGCACCTGCTCGGGAATCAGCCAATAGCTGAAATTCGCTGACGGCAGCGCGAACGTATAGGAAGCATTCTCCTCGAACGACTGCGCGTCCGAGTATTGGACGTTGTAGGTCACCGTGGAAGCATTCGGGTCGGCAGTCCACAACGACACGGGCACCGATTGGGCGGTCGTGGCGTCGGTCTTTGTATGCACCACACGCACGCCGACGTTGCCGGACCAGCGGTCACCCTGGAAAGTGGCCTCGGTGTAGAACGAGAAGGTCTTCTCGACCACGTCGTATGAGTTGAACGGATTGCGCTGCGGCAGCGTGTCGGCGAAATTGAATGGCAGGCAGCTCGACGGATCCGTGGAATCCTTGCAGAACTGGGGATTCGGCTTGCCATCGAGGCTTTTCATGAACGCAAACAACTGCCCGACGTCCAAACGCGGCAATACGGCAGGATATGACCCGCCCGCGCCCTGCATGAAGTGCGGCGGGCTGGTCATTGAAATGACATTGAAGCCCTGGCTGCCGAAGCTGTAGGGAGCGCACTGGACCGGGCAACCGGCGGTGTTATACAACAGGCCGTACTGGCCGGAGCCGTTGGTCCAGTCGTTGCTCTCGTCATCGCGCCTCTTCTCGCGGTTGCTGTAACCCGCACCGAACAGAATCGAGTCCAGCGGGCCCATCTGCGCCTTCCAGGCGCCGTCCAACGTGAAGCCGGTGACCTGGTCGTGCACCGAGAAGCCGTTCAGGCCGTCGTAGTGAGTCGACCAGTATTTGTTGTCATTCAAGGCGCCGGAGTTCATCAACGCGTTGTACGAACAATAGCCGGCGTTGGTCGTGCTGCCGGTCCCGGACGGACAGGCCGTCATCCCGAGCTGGCTGGGGGGAACCAACACGTTCAGGCTGGGCAGGCTGTGCGGCAGGTCCTGCATGACGAGGATATCGGGCGCGGTCGGATCCTGTGATACGAGGCCTGCGGTCACGAAAGTATCGGTGCCGCCCTCGGGCCGGCTCGCCGTCGAGCGATAGGCATCGAAATCCATTTTGAAGCGGTCGGTCGCCTGCCAACTGCCACGCAGGCCGTACAAGGAAGTGACGACGTTGCGGTTGATGGTGTTGTTGACAATCTCGGGTTGGAAAGCGGCCGAAGTTACAGCAGTCACTATCCCGTTGTTGACCGTCGCGTTGCTCCAAAGCGGGTTTTCAGCCGCATCGGTGCCGTACGGAAAGTAGTACGACTGGTTATAGCCGTTCTGCTTGTCCTCGAGCTTGGTCCACAGGCCGTCCGCAACCAGCTTGAAGCCTTCGAAGGGACGCCATTCGAGGCTGCCCGACAGAGCCTCGCGCTTCTTGTCGTCGAAAATCGAGCCGAAGGTGATGCAACAAGGTGATGCAATCAGCGGGGTGGCGCCAGGCGTGTCTTGCGTCGCGTCGAAAGGATAGAACGCCGGGCCGTAGATGTTCTGGCTGTAGGCATTCAGCGAATCGGTCCGCGTCTTGTTGTTCGAATACACGCCGCCGACCAGGAAGCCGAGCGTGTCATCGAACATCGTGTTCGCGAGGAACGCGGAGAACTTCTTGCCCCACAGCTCGGACATGTCATTGTAGTTGCCTTCAACATGCGCGCCGGCATGCAGGCCCCGGTTCTCAAACGGGCTGGCCGTGCGCAGATTCACGGTGCCGCCGATGCTGCCTTCCAATGCGGAGGCCTGCGTCGATTTCAATACATCCGCACCGGAAATGATCTCGGAGGGCAACACGTCGAACGCGAGATCGCGCGCATCGTCGTCCGTGGCGAGAATCCGGTTGTTCAGGGTGACGATGTTGTATTGCGGGCCAAAGCCGCGAACACTGACTTTCTGGCCTTCACCGCCGGTGGTACGGCTGATGGTGATGCCGGGGATATGTTGCAGCGAGTCGGCGACGTCGGCATCCGGGAAACGCCCCAGCTCCTCGGCGTTGATGGAGTCCTGGACGACAAGGGAGTTTTTCTTGTCTTCCAGCGAGCTCTCAAAGCTCTTGCGCAGGCCCGTGACAACCACCTCTTCGAGCTGTTGCTGCGGAGGGTTGTCCGCGGGCGCATCCGCCGCAACTGCCACTCCACCGCTCGACATCAGGAATGGCACCCAAAAGGCAACGGACGCAGGCTTCGGTCGCGGCACTGTGGCTCCCCACTTTCTGAAGTTCTATTTATCGATCGAAAACGAAACAATATGCAGACCGCACGAGAGCAAAAAGGCCCCAGTGCTTTCGCTTTCTTGCTTTTTATCTTATTTCTATTTTCGAACTTGTCAAGCAAGCCGCCGCGTGCGGCTGGCCCGACAGGGGGAGACCCTAAACGAGTCGGACCTCGACGCCCCGGCTGCGCAGGGCTTCGATGGCATTTTTGGGCGCCCCTGCGTCCGTGATGAGCGTGTGGATTTGCTCGACTTTGGCAATCACGGAGACATTGCGGCGCAGGAGCTTGGAGGAATCCGTCACCACCACGACCTGGCGGGAGATACGGATCATCTGCGCATTGAGCTCGGCTTCCTGCAGGTGCGGCGTCATGACGCCGAGCTGCGGATCCAGGCCATCCGCACCCAGGTACAGCCGATCCGCCTGCAGGCTGGCCAGGGCAGCCGCGGCCATGGGGCCGGACAGTGAGTTGGATTCGCGCCTGAGAATCCCGCCCAACATGATGAGGCGCACCGACGGCACGTCCATCAACAGCGCCGCGACATTCAGCGCATTGGTGATGACATTGATGGATTTCAGGTCGGCCTTGCGCAGGGCGCGGGCAATTTCGGCCGTGGTCGTGCCGGAATCCAGGATGATGGTTTCGCCGTCACGGATCATCGACACGGCGGCGTGGGCGATTCTGACCTTCTCCGCATGGTGCTGGAGTTGCTTTACGTCCAGCGATTCATCCGGCTCTTCCTCGCGCGGCAGCGCGCCACCGTGGGTGCGCGTCAACATGCCGGCTGATTCCAGGACCGACAGATCCGCGCGGATGGTCACCTGCGAGGTGCCGAAGCGATTCGCCAGTCCTTCAACGGTAACGCGGCCATCAGCGAGCAGCAGCTCGCAGATCCGGCGCCGGCGCTCTTCAATCAACAACCCACTTTCAGTCATCAGACAGGCACCGCTTCGATTACCAGGAAGTCATTGAAAGCCACCTGCAGCTGGTTGTTCTGGCCGGTGACCTCCCCGAGATTGCGCTCGTTGTAATAGTCACGCACGCGATAGCGGCCACCCTTCAGGCCGCGCAACGGCACGGTCCCGCTGAAATTGCGGCCATAGAAGGCATAGTAGAAGCGCCCTGCTTTCTCGATCACATGCGTTTCCGGTTGGTCGAAACCGATATCGTACAGCTCGCCGCGATAGGTGCCGAGCGGGAGCTGCTTCTGATTGTAGAGCGCAATCCACTTGCGCCAGATCGGCTCCCGGGCCGGCGTGAGCAGAAAGGAGTCCTTGGGCTTGGGATCACGCGGCCAGGTGAACTTGGTGGACACGATTGCACCAATGCCCACCGTGGAGGCGAAATCCGCGCCTCCCGTGCTCAACTCGACGTGATCGCCCGCGAAGGCCGCACTGGGGCCCATCAGGGCCTTCAGGCTCTTGCCCTTGTGCCGAACCTGCCACGAGGACTCCGGATCGGAGGCCGGCGCCTGGTTGAAGGAGCGGAAATTGAAGAACGAATACGAGGTGCCGCAGGGGCACAGCTCCACCACAGCCTGGGGGTTGCTTTGCAGGGCCGCCGCATAGACCGCCTGGAAGAAGTCCTGCAACTTCTCGACCGACTCTTCCGGGCGCGCGTGTTTGTGGGCGGGGTTGTAGCAGGGCGCCACGGAGTTCAGATGCTGGCCGTCGATCTTCAGGCCGGCGTAGCCCCAGTCGCCAATGAATTTCCGGACCAGGCCCACCATGTAGTCGACGGTTGGCTGATACCCAGGGCACAGGTAGAACGAATTCCACCAGGACACGTTCTGGACGGTACCCTCCTTGTCCAGCAACAACATGTCTGTATGGTCGTGCAGCAGGTCCGAGCCCGGCGCCACGGCCAGCGGCGCCCACCACAAGCGCGCTTCCAACCCCTGCGAGCGGATGGTCTTTACGAGATTGCGCATGTCAGCTTCGCCGCCGGGGTACCGGACCGTGCTGACCTTCCAGTCACCTACGTTTGTCTGCCAGCCATCATCAATGACAGCCCACCGCAGCCCCAGCTCGCGAACCTTGGGCAGGGTGTCGATGATCATCTGCAAGGTACAATCGCGCTCATATCCCCAGGCGCACCAGATGGCGTCGTAAGCCGCCTTGGGCGGCTGCGGCGAGGCGATTCCGCGCACGGCCATGATCCGCCGGTAGGTGTCCAGAACCGCAAAGTAATCACCTGAGTGAGCGGCAACAAATGCCTGGGGCAACACCAGCTCATCGCCGGCTTTCAGGGTCTGTTTGACCTTCTGCGTCATGGACAGGTTGAGCTCTGTATCGCTGCAGGTCAGTGGCAAGGAAACGAGCCTGGGAGTTGTTTCAACGTGGCCGATCGCGAGACCGCCGTTGCGCCTCCAGATATCGACTATCGGCGTGCCTCCGCCATAGTCGGAAGCCTCCATGCCCATGAAATTGTCCTGTTGGAAGCCCGCACGCACCGGCTGAACCCAGTCGCGGCGGTCGGAATGAGTGCTGCCGCAGAAGCTCCAGAACGGCGGTTCGGCGCTGGTTGCGCCCGCCGTGGCCCCCGCGCCCGCCGCCGGCGCTTGCGGCAACGTCAGCGCGAGCTGCGTCCACTTCCCGATCGCGATCGGGTCTTTCCCCAGGTAGCGATACGAAACCTGGTACACCGCGAAGCCGGGGTAGTTGCGATACAACTCCACGACCACGGTTTTCTCCATCTGGGGCGATTCCATCACACCCAAGAGCCGCAGTCGGGTGCCCTTCCCCAACGGCCCCTCCATGTCCTGTCTGGACTGCGATTTGAGCTCGAAGCGATCGAGGCGTGAATCGGGCCCCACTTCCAGGCTTTCCGCGGCGGACCAACCCGTCAGCGTGGCCTTCGATGCACCCGATACGCGCATGCGCATCGCGGGATCGAACTCTATATAGATCCGGTCGTCGCCTATGACTGGCGCAACTCGTGTGGCAGCCGTCGCCTTGGCCATCACGTCGAAAGCGGTCGTAGCAACGCCGGCACCGGCGGCGAGCTGCAGGAAACGACGTCTGCTGGTACGCAGCTTCTTCACGCGCGAGGCCTCCCAATCTCGTCTTCAACAAGGGGGGCGGTATTTCAGCCCGTCTCAAAACGAAGATAACCGAAAACCTGAGCGGGCAAAAGGGACGCTTTCTGTTTCGTTTAACTTCGCTCAAAGCTTATATAGCATGATCTCACACGTTGTGATTCTTGTTTATGCCTGATATCGTCTGATTATGCCTGATGAACCCCCTTTAGCCCGTCGCGATGTGATCGCGAGTCGCCTCGCCCAGGGGCATTCCGTCGTCGCGGGTGCCCTCGCCCAGGAGTTTGCGGTTTCCGAGGATGCCATCCGCCGCGATCTGCGTGCCCTTGCCGATGAGGGGCTGTGCCGTCGCGTGTACGGCGGAGCCCTGCCGATTTCGCCAGCCTCCATCAGCATGGCGACGCGCACTGAAGTGGGTCGCGATCGTAAGTTGTCCCTGGCGCGCGCTGCCGCGAGCGCGATTCAGCCTGGTGAGTTCCTCTTCCTCGACAGTGGAAGTACCAACCTCGCGTTGGCGAGCGTACTGCCCGAAGATTGCGAGCTGACAATCGCCACCAACGCGGTAGATATCGCCGCGACCGTACTACGGCGCCAGGATTTGAAGCTCATTCTGATCGGCGGCCCGGTGGACGCGCTGATTGGCGGCTGTGTCGACGGCGCCGCGGTTCAGAGTGTGTCCCAGTTGAATATCGACCGCTGTTTCATTGGAGCCTGTGCCGTTGGCGCCAGTGCCCATGGCGCGAGCGCGTGCCTGAGCGCATTCCACAGCTCGGATGCAACCTTCAAGCGGGCGTTGCTCGCGGTCAGTGAGCATTGCTCGACCCTGGTCACGACTGACAAGTTTGATGAGCGGGCGCCGTTCCGGGTCGCCGCGCTCACGGAGATTGAAACGCTGGTGGTCGAGCACGATGCGCCCAGGCACCTCCTGAACCAACTCGCCCAGAGCGGAGTGTCGATCCTGCAGGCTGAGCCGGCTTGATGCACCCCGATCGGCCTGCCACGCGGCTTGCGACCCGCCTCGCGTTTCTCGTCGCCGGATTCGGTGTTGCCTGTTGGGCGCCGCTCGTTCCTTTCGCCAAAGACCGCCTGATGGTGAACGATGCCGTGCTCGGCTTGCTGCTGCTGTGCCTGGGTGTTGGATCAATCCTGTCGATGACGCTGACGGGAGTCGTCAACGCACGCTATGGCAGCAGGCCCATGATCCTCGCGGGGTGCCTGGGGCTGACCGTCATACTGCCGCTGCTTCCCTTGGCCCGCACTCCCCTCGAGCTGGGCTCGCTCCTTTTCGTGTTCGGCGCGTCGCTCGGCTCGCTGGATGTTGCGATGAATATCCACGCGGTCGAGGTCGAGCGCGCATCCGGCCGCTCTCTCATGTCGGGCTTTCATGCGCTCTACAGCATCGGCGGCTTTGTGGGATCCGGCTTCATGACTTTCCTGTTGTCAGTTCACTTCGGCGCGTTTGCGAGCACCGCGACCGGTGCGGTGCTGATGGTAGTTGCGACGGCGTTCATTCGACCAAGACTTCTGAGAGGTAGCCAGGGGGAAAGCAGTCACGTGTCCGTCATTCCGCGGGGAATCGTCTGGCTTCTGTCGATACTCACGGCTATTACCTTTCTCGCCGAAGGCGCAGTGCTCGACTGGAGCGCGCTGTTGATGACGTCAACCAGGCTCGTCACCGACGCCCGCGGCGGCCTTGGATACATGCTGTTCAGTGTTGCAATGACTACCGGGCGACTGTTCGGCGACGCTGTTGTTGGGCGCATCGGTGACCGCAATACCCTCTTCTGGGGAAGCATCCTGGCGGCAACCGGATTCGCGTGCGTGGCAGCGGCGGCAGTGGCTCCGGTCGCGATGCTCGGATTCGTTCTGATCGGCGCGGGCGCATCAAACATCGTCCCCGTGTTGTTCCGCCGCGCCGGCGCTCAGACCGTGATGCCTTCCGGCCTGGCGGTTGCGGCCATATCGACCTTTGGTTACGCGGGGATTCTCGCCGGCCCGGCTGCGGTGGGTTACGTTTCAAAGCTGAGCAGCTTGCCGGCGGCCTTCTGGATGTTGGCCGGCCTGCTCGGCGTCGTGACGGTGGCAGCGCGCAAAGTGACTGCGTGACAATCCAGGAGGCGTGACTGCCTCTTTAGGGTGAAGGATCGTGACCGTTCCGCGCGGTTTTGCCATACTTCGCGCCAATCCTGTTCAGTCATCGCACTCCATGGATCAGTCGACCCCCGCTGTCCCGCAAGCGGTAACGGCGCCGCTTTCCCGCGCCGCCATCTTCCTCGTCATGACCCTCACTCCGGGCTCTGACAGCCGCACCGCCATGCGCACGCTGTGCGCGGACATGGCCGGGCTGGTCCGTACGGTAGGTTTCAGGGATGTTGAGGCCGGCCTCTCCTGCATCATGGGATTCGGCTCTGTGGCCTGGGACCGGCTGTTCGGTTCGCCGCGGCCCGCCGAGCTGCATCCATTCAGGGAATTTCATTCCGGACCGCGCCATGCCCCGGCGACCCCGGGCGACGTCCTGTTCCACATCCGCGCCAGGCGGATGGACCTCTGCTTCGAGCTGGCAATGCAGATTGCCGCGAACCTGGGCGACGCGGCGGTCACGGTGGACGAGGTGCACGGGTTCCGGTACTTCGACGACCGCGACCTGATGGGCTTCGTGGACGGAACAGAAAATCCGAACGGACAGCTTGCGGCCGACTCAACCCTCATTGGTGACGAGGACACCGCCTTCGCTGGCGGCAGCTACGTCATCGTCCAGAAGTATTTCCACGATCTGAAGACGTGGAACGAGCTGTCGACCGAGAAGCAGGAGCTCATCATCGGGCGCCGGAAGCTGTCCGACGTTGAGTTGGATGAGGCCACCAAGCCGACCTGCGCGCACAGCGCCCTCACCGTGATCGAAGAGAACGGCAAAGAGGTGAAGATCCTGCGCGACAACATGCCGTTCGGCAGCATCGCGAAGGGCGAGTTCGGCACGTATTTCATCGGCTACAGCCGCTCGCCGCGCACGATCGAGCAGATGCTGGAAAACATGTTTATTGGCCGCCCGGCCGGCAACTACGACCGCATACTCGACTTCAGCACCGCGGTCACCGGTGGGCTGTTTTTCGTACCGTCGGCCACGTTTCTCGACGACGTCGCCGACGCTCCTGCTGCGGATGCGCCAGCAGCAGCGACCGATCTCGTACCGTCCAATGCCAGCGCACCCACCTCCAATGGCTCGCTCGGCATTGGCTCCCTGAAAGGACAACCGAATGAATAATCTGCATCGCGAGCTCGCACCCGTTTCGGATGCCGCCTGGGAGCAAATCGCCGAAGAGGCGACGCGCACCTTGAAGCGCTATTTTGCCGGCCGGCGAGTCGTGGACATGCCTGCGCCGGGCGGCACGGGGCTCGCGGCGGTGGGAACCGGTCATCTGCACCAGATCGCGCCCCCCGGCGACGGGATCGCCGCCCGCCTACGTGAGTCAAAGCCACTCGTCGAGTTGCGCGTGCCCTTCGAACTGAGTCGCGAAGCCATCGATGATGTCGAGCGGGGGGCGAATGACTCAGACTGGCAGCCGGTAAAGGAAGCGGCGAAGAAGATCGCCTTCGCCGAAGACAACGCAATCTTCGGCGGTTATCCCGACGCCGGAATCATCGGCATCCGTCAGGGGACGAGCAATCCTGTCATGACGCTGCCGGCAGAGGTTCGCCACTATCCCGACGCAATCGCCCAGGCGTTGAGTCAATTGCGCCTCGTGGGCGTCAACGGCCCTTACAAAGTTCTCTTGGGCGCCGACGCCTACACAGCGCTTGCCGAAACCAGCGATCACGGTTACCCGGTGCTCGAGCACGTCAAGCGGCTCGTTGACGATGACATCATCTGGGCCCCGTCCATCGCCGGCGCCTTCGTCATCACCGGACGGGGCGGCGATTTCGAGCTGACCCTCGGACAGGACACCTCCATTGGCTATTCGAGCCACACGGACAGTGTGGTTCGCCTGTATCTGCAGGAGTCCTTCACCTTCCGCTATCTCACGAGCGAGGCGGCGGTTGCGTTGTTGCCTCCGGGGCAGCCGAAGAACGGCTGAACGTCATTTCAGCTCTTTGAGATAGGCGATGATGTCCGCGCGGGACTGTGGGTCGTCGATCTTGAAGAACATCTTCGTACCGGGAACCAACACGCTGGGATTGGTGAGCCAGCGATCCAGGTTCGCCTCGGTCCACGTCAGTCCCGAGCTCTTCAGGGCCGGCGAATAGTTGTAGTCCGGAACGATTCCGGCCTTGCGACCGACGACGCCGCGATGGCGGGGACCGAGGTCGTTGTCATCGATTGAATGGCAGGCCGCGCAACCCTGGTACAGGGCCTTGCCGTGCGCTGCGTCTCCCGGCGCCGCTGTGTCTGCCATGGCAGTGGACACTGTTAGCACCGCGGCCACGCACAAAAGTCCTCGCTTTATGTTCATCAAATTCATCCTGGCTGTCTGACGAAGGGTAAGACCCCCGCCATCCCGGATTTATTCCCCCCTGGGAACCCGTTCCGTCCGCCCATGGCGGGATCCGCGCCTCGGTTCGGTATTGCCCTATAAAGAACCGACAGGGGATCAATCCAATGAACTCTCCGAGCATCAGCCCGAGCCACTCCAGCCCCGGCACCTCTGCGCTCATCACCCGTGTCAAAAACATGGTGCTGACGCCGAAAACCGAGTGGCCGATTGTTGAACGCGAACCCACTTCGATCGGACAACTTTATATCGCCTATGTTGCACCGCTCGCGTTGCTGGCCGCCGTACTGGCATTCATCCACGTAACGCTCATTGGAGTTC
>Ga0307510_10009992_pt1 | contig 11279 bp, 16 predicted proteins | sample 12_EM_MG_FD_207224 | JGI IMG/M metagenome (GOLD analysis project Ga0307510, IMG submission 207224) | Populus trichocarpa ectomycorrhiza microbial communities from riparian zone in the Pacific Northwest, United States - 12_EM | ecosystem: Host-associated > Plants > Roots > Unclassified | place... | reverse complement strand
GCTAGGTTCCTGGCATTGATATTGAATATTTGACTTACAGAAGAAGAGTATAACTTTATTACCCCAGGAAAGCGAGTAGAGATAAGGATGTGAAAAGAAGGTTGGTTCCAGGTCGCTGTAGTTGTCTAGAGAGCTCAGGTGAAAGCCCATCGCCTCAAAGAAGCTAGCTCGAATAGACCATTGACCATTGCGCCAAGCCGAGGAAGTGGAATGATACCGGGCTTGGTATTACCCGGTGCAGTCAATGTCATCACAATATTTTTCCTGATCGTGTTCAGGATACTAATGAAGGATGGATATGTAGAGATGTAGAAAGATCTTGCTTTTATAGTAAGACCAAAAGGTTTTGAAGTAGGGAAAAACTATAAAATCATTTTATCAAGACCAGCTACTTATACATTAAGTTAACTTGAGCAATGCTTGATAGAATATAATTAAAGAGCGTATAAATTATGGAAATTCCGATGTCAGAATGAAGTTATTGTTAACTGTCAGAGTCTAGAACTAAGCCCCACTTTATTTTGCCTTTTACCAGACGCCTGCCTGAGTCACACAGCTGAAATATTTCTAAGCTCGAGACCGGACCCTTAATCTCATACCCCAACCCATGCTCCTATATGATAGTGCGGGATTCCCTTGTTCTACGTTCCAACATTTAGCAATCTGTCCACCTCGTACCAATTTGACCGGCTTCCCCCTACCATTTGCCCACTCAAATCCACACATCTCCAATTGGTACCGTTGTCCTATCTGTGGTAACTGGCGATTGGCCCAAGGTTTGTGTATCGCTCACTATCAGCTTTCATAGTTCTTGTTGGCTGCACCCCTGCAGCAGGTGGGATCCAGTAACAGCTTACAGAAAAAAAAGTCCACCTCCATTCTGCCAAAGAAAATGGGAAAAAGGTCGATCATTTCATCAGGGCCAAATGGCCAGGTGTAAAACGCATCCATTGGAGCTTCCTTGATTGGGGCCGTTGTAATCGCCTTAGGTGTAAATCAAGGAAAGGCGGCAAATGTATATGGCAGTAGCAACAAGATGGTTATGGTATGAGATTCTTCTGAGTATCTAAGTGGAGGATAATTTCATAGCATAATTACCAACCTATATATAAAAAGTAGAATCAGGAATCACCTTTGATCACTCAGAAAGGCACTGAGTGCCTTCGTCACTGCATGGTATTCAAGTATTTGATCCTCGCCTTGGGTTTGCTATCAATAGTTGCGACAGCTTCGAGAGACCCCGTACTTGCACGTATGATTCAAGATTTGGTTGCCATGTAGGAGCGAATGCGCTGTATGAGCGTCTTCAATTGGAACTAGTCAACTCGCATAAAAGATCAAATTTGGTTACCTCAGATTATGATTGAACACGGTATATCAACCCCTACTGGAATTGGACTAATTCTATGCCCAAAGCACAGCAGTGAATACCAATTCATGTAGCTGCTACCGCGCCTAATCCTAGAGCGTGGCTGTTTTCAAAAGGTAATTCACATGCAACCATACACCACCATACACACAAAATTCATACGCACAACAATTCATACGGACAATGGTTCCTACCCATGCATGTTAGTATCCGCAATTGATACCCTAAAATGTTATTCGAGCAATGAAATAGATCACAGAATGGAAGCCAGGTTGGGTACTTAGATCAGCTGGGCCAACTTATAAACTTCATTCATATGCCTACCACAGCTGTACTTTTATATAAATATCATTCGGGATCCAAGGGGATCTGTGACTGTACATGGATACCTAGAACCATCTCGGCTTAATGTCTTCCGAATCAGAATCTTCCAGGATAGGCAGCCAATGGGGGCTTTTCACCTGCGAGGCAAGAAGCCGTACCTCTTTTTAACGGTTCCACAAAAGCCCTGCACGCGAATACTCTCCATCTTTGTCCCAATTCTCGGTAGAATCCAGCTCATATGGGAGCGAAGGCCCGGTAACACCAACCCCAAGACCTCTGACGGGTGTGGGCTGCGCACCTCTTTCAAGTTCCACAACACCCATAGAGTGCAATTCAGTAGCGCTGCCCCCTGGAAATCAAGATCACGCCAGGAATCTGCTTCATCCGCTAGCAGTGACTTTGTCAACAAGCGATACAGTTATATTTGAGATATTTGGAAACCTTTATCTCTATACGGAGGAATATCATGAGAGTTTGATGGAGTGGTGGCAAGGCACACAAGGGTATATAGCCTATACTGCGAAATATACTGGCAAGAAAAGGATACGGTGGAACTCGGATCTTCGGGGCACAGAGGTGTGGAAATACTTTCAACAATGTGGTGACCATTTAGGTACTGCTATTGGCACGACGCGAGTAATGTGCATTATGTGCAGCAAGGTCCTAGCTCACCCAAATGACACGGGGACTAGCTCGATGCATGACCATAACAGGTCCTCTGCTTGTCTGAAGTCAAGAACGATTAACGCATAGGATGGGAGGGCTGGAAGCCCGCTTGGTATACACCTTCTTACGCTATTGCAACAAGGGACTAAAACTGGAAATAGGCGTAAGATTATCAATCTGGCCACACCAGCAGGATTGAATCAGCATGATTGCGAAGAATACTTTCTAAAAGTGTTTTTAGCAATGAATTGCGCCTTTAATTGCTCAAACAACCTTGCCTTTGGTCATGTCTTCAAGTACATTGGTCCGGGCGTCGGAATCCCCAGTGCAACGACATTAACCCGGCATTTGACACTGCGGGAAAGTCTACGGTGGATGATATTCGAACATGTCTACCTGCTGCAGGACAGATTTTTCTGGCTGCCGATACATGGACTTCACCGAACAAAGTTGGTTTTTTAGCAATTGTGGCTTATTGGAACTTGGATAGCTTGCAGATGGAGGAGGTGCTAATTGGGTTCGAGGAAATCAGGCGTTCTCACAAGGGGCTAATATGGCAGGGATAATTAATGACCTTCTAGCCAGGTATGGGATTCAGGATGGAATTCTGGGTTTCACCACCGATAGTGCCAGAAATAACGGAACGCTCACCCAAGTCTTAAACAATGCTTGGAGTTTACTATCTGTTGAATGATGTCAATTGGAAAATCATATTGCATGTATGGCCCATGTTGTTCAGCTTATCCTCGGTGCATGTATGAGTTCGATCAAGGTGAAATCGGGTGATCGTCATCTCCAATCTGGCTTTAAGGCGGGCGATATCGAGCAGGTTATGAGATTGGATAATGTCTTTCACAAAACAGTAGAATAGGTAATGTGTCTAAGATCTCATACCTAGCCCCTATATTACAAATGCATACGCTCAAATTCATACGCTCAAATTCATACGCACAAGGTTATATGCACAAATTCATTATTCCAAATTGAATGCGCGCCAATGTGAAAGTACCAGCAAGTGTTTTCCCCATTGTTCTCATCTAAGATACCTTTAGTCAGAGATAATGCTAATAATGGTTTATAGTATCGGAAAATGTGTATTGCGGTTGGTGCTTCACCTCAATGGCGTCAGCCCTTCATTGCGATACCGAATAACCGGGTTAAGATCCCTACTACACTACTTTCTGATGTCAAAACATGGTAGAACTCAACCCTAAATATGTTGGAGAGATCTGTACGGCTACGGGAATTGACCAAGAACTGGTTACAAACCTATGCCAAGTTTATGCCTCTCTGGTCAACCCTGGAAGAGTGGAGGCAGATTGAATACATCTTGGAGGTACTTCAACCGATACGATTTTGGACTTTGTGGATGTCAAAAACACATGGCATCACCATTCAACGAGTGTTTCAAGTGTATTAAGATATATTTGATCATTTGGAAATGCAAATTTCCAGGTTAGAATGGAAGCGTATGCAATGAAATGTTGATATTCGTCAGGGCCTAGTGAAAGGTAAATGGAAGGCCGCCTCTTACTATGGTAAAATGGAAAGTCCAAGAGGTCTTCTGTTCGGCATTGGAACTTGCCCAAATCCCTATTGCAAACTCAACCTTTTCGGGAATAGGCTCTTGATGCCAGTGGGGAGACTGAGTATGAGAAGTCATATGAAAAGGAGTTCATAGCGTATTACGATCTGTACTATGCACCTATAAATAATCAGGCACCTGACATGTGAATTCCACGGAGTCGTCTGAACTGTCGATCCAAACACCTTTACTCTGCGAGACACAGAGCAGTTATCCTGTGTGAGGCACTAGCGTACATCGTAACTGATTCTGAGATTGAGCCGCCCGAGCCGGAGCCGGAGGCTACCGATCCCACACATGAGTGCTGCCCCGCTCTGATTTTTTACGAGGCCAATATCCTGGATTGGTGGAAGGTTAATGCGGGAACATTGCCGAATTTAGCTTGGATGGCTAGGGATATTCTCGCTGTTCAAGGGGGTAGTGTTGCAGTAGAGCTGGTATTTAGCATGGCAAGAGATGTGATTCTCTATCAGCGCTCATCGCTCAAAAGCAGTACAATTCGATCTTCAATGCTGGTGAACTCCCACGAGAACGAAGAATTACGAAGTGGGCTAGCAGGTCACGATTGTGAACGGGAGACAGCAAGACTGGAAGAAATGGCTGCTGCGGAGGATTATTGTTATTGGGCGTATAAGAAGGAAGAAAGTATAGAGAACGATAATGCCTGTATCTCCGATGATGACGAATCAGACAAGAAGGACAACAATGGTCCTTCATTGATCAGGATCATCAGCAAAAACAGACCCTGCGTCTGATCCGTCAGCGTTGCGTCCTGTGCGTCCTGACTTGCCTTGCAACGCCCCGCCACATCCCATGCTTCCAGATGCTACCTGGTAACGTTCCTTGCGTCCTGATGCAACCTGGCGCTCTCCCTACTTCTGGACTACGGCAGACTCTTTCTCTCATCTCTTTTTTTCTCCTGATGCGGCAATAGCTCCTCATCACCTCTTCTTCGCGTCCTAACCCACCTCTTATCCCCGCTCCCGTAATCACAACTAATTTGATGCTTGCTCTGACGTCGCCTGGAGTCTGGGGCGGCAGCACCTTTTTTTGTCCCTCCCGGGTCTCACGTCTCATGCCTGACTGGTCTGGCGAACTAATGATCTAGGTTTCAAGAAAGTCGCTTATATCTCTTCTACTATATATAGTATCAATATGAAGGATTCTCACGCTTCGCCGAATCCTGATTCTCTCATCCAGATTCCATAATAAACCTCATTAAATGTTCTCAAATCAATCCCGCTATTTACAAGCGATCGCCGGTCCTCCTGCGGAATCAGGTGTGCCAGACCGTGAATTGTTCCTATATCAACTATTGCAAACCCTCACGTGTCTTCCCTCATCTGCACTGCAACCAAGCCATGCAGATCCGATAGACGCCGTGAGTTCATTGGGGTCAGCAACTGAACACGGGCGACTCGACGCACAGTATCCTCAGAACTGGGGTCCCTGATCTTCAAGCGGGCAACTAGCTTTGCCGGGAGACGACCCCTCAGCGGACCATACATTTCTTCTGTGCCCGCTTTTACCCAAACCCAATCATTGCGAATGCCCTGGTTGCTAAAGTGTAGGGTGCCCGTGGATCGTGCACGGTGGATCTCATAAACAGCGGCTTCTTGGAATGTAAGAACTGGGACTTCGTGTTGTGTCAGTAGTTCAATGGGAAGTTATCAAAGCGTCGCAAGCTCTTCCGGGAGACCGTGGTCTATCCGCAGGTTATGCCTGCTATATCTTATCAATTCACGATATATAATGTCGCGTGAGACTCCTGCCGAGATCCGGCTAAAATCACCTATATTGGACACATGGCCCCAGCCTCCCTTCAAGATCCTCCTACAAAGGACAGGCGGCCATACCGTACTGTTGTCCAATCTAAATGCTTCAGGACGTCGGGGGAGAGATATGCACCACGATTTTTCTGTGATTGCAAGTTCAGTAATCTCATCCAGATTGCCTGTTGATAACCGTAGCTATGCACGATCAGGCGCGTGGCATCATTTTTATTTTACTGGCGCCATCCTTCCTTGATTTGCATCGTGTGAGCTAGCTCTCCGATCTCCCTGGAATACATCGGAATATTGCCAAACTGGTGTAGATGGTCACAAAAGTGACTTAGTAGATGCATCTTGAGGAACTTGAAATGTGATTCGCCGTCAATCATGTTCATACGCAGTTCATCCGCTTCGTCTCGATCTTCTTCGCGCATCTGGCGCCGTTTGGATGTGACGACAGGCTCCTGCATTAGAGTTCTCTGACGTCAAATCGCCTTTCGTTGCATGTCGACCTTGGCTTGTGTGCGTTTTGTCACTCGGAACTCCAAGAAGATGTCCTTCATCCTATGGAACTGGTCCAGATACTCTTCCATATAGGCAGTGGTGTCAGGTGTGTGCCTTCGGTATTGTGCCATCATATTGAAGTCAACGAGCGCCCTGACGCATCCGAGAGCACGTTTGAAAAGTATTGCTTGCGCACCTCCTGGCTGGCGAAGAGCCACGGCGAGAACTCCCAGAATACAACGCCCCAGATTCCTCATCTCTTTCCCTTGCCACTGCATAACCTCACCGTAGGCTTTTTCGGGATTAAGAATCCTGGGTATGGCGGTAATGCCTTCCAAACCTCATCAAATGCCTGCAGTCGCCCGTGTTTCTTCAGAAAGGCTTTGATCCAGTCCATCATATGCTTAAATAGCCCGAGATAAATGGTATGGAGTATGGTTGGTTTGTACATATCAGGCACCGAAACCCGGTTGAGTCTGTGGAATATATTTTGGCCGATACCACAATTGATAATGTGGTCGTCGTCTGTCTCCGAGCCTGAGGTTTGATTTTCAGGTTTGTAGCGTTGGTACGTTGCATAATCTTGGGCTCAATAGCTTCGGGCATTGGTTTCTAATTCGTTGGTCGGCACCATGCATTTAGGACAGGCGTTTGTTTTCAACCCGTGAAGTGCCACACTTTTCATATGGTCCGCGATCCACGCAGAGAGAATTGGGAAGCAATGTCAAACCTTGCCGTCGGCACAGTCAATGGGGATGCTGACATGCGCCACATTCTGAAGGGGTGCAAAGATAAGTTCGAATACATCTTGTAGGGTGTCAGCGTTGATTTTTCTCTGGTCTCGGTCGGCTTTAGAGGACTTGGAGAGTTTGGGTGGAACCGGTAATAAGGCAAGAAGAAGAACAGCCATTGATCCTGGGCGGTTGCGCCAAGCGGGCGGAAGATTTCCGATCATAATATAGACAGGCCACGCTTTCTTGTCTCACGAAAGGTTGGTGAGGTTAGTCTCATCTGACATCCCAATTATTGGAACAACGGTAGCACCTGCCAGAAGCGTCTCCTATGATCAGTCAGCTAAGGTCTTCCAAACCAGGGTGGGACTCAGATGCTCTACCTGCAGGTCCCACCACCAATCCGCCGTATGCATTTCAGCATATATTCTCTGCCCAGAAGGGTCATATTCACGCTGTGGCGCGTAGACCAAGTCATCTCGGTATGCGATCTGGCAAAGGAGATATCTGACACAACCTAGGACGTCGCGGTAGAAAAATTGCAAAGTCCTCTGGCTATCCGCAACCTGCCCTTCGAACCATTGCAGATATTGGCTGTAGGGATCCAGGAACCGGAGGTGGTTCTCCAGTGTGTGCATAGAGCTATAGGCGACGGATTTGGCATTTCCTAGGCCACGCGAGAAGTAATCGTTGATTCGGGTTTTGGATACTTTTCCGTCAATGAACAAGGATGCCAGTTTGAAAGCTTCCGCACTATTGAATGGTGCCCATGGGTCCGCCCTCAGGTTGCTGTGTTCGTCCTCAAATCCGGCAACGTCTCCGATTAATTCTCCGGTGCCTTCAAAATGATTCTGTTTCCCGGCACAGGCTGAGGTAGTATTGAAGACTCCAGCATCAGACTCGTATGCAATGTCTGGACAAAATGCATCACGTTCCAATCCGGTCGGGCCCGGATCGGATTCATAGTCGGAATCCTGGCCCTCAGTCCCGTCGGCGTTGTGCAATTCGCCTGTTTGGAGGTTGTTATATTGTACCGTGGACGCGAGGACTATGTCCAGACTCGCGTCCACAGTTCGCAGGTGCTTCTCATATGCACCGGACCTGCTGTATTTTCAGCTGCAGAACGGATATTTGCTAGGGCTGGTTGGACGTTGCTCAGTCGATCGCGGTGCTTCGAGTCCGTGTTGATTCGACGGTAAGGTAAAGATATGTCAAGTCTTGACCACAGTGCGTGTGGATCCGATGTAGGGCCAAGCGATGCCATATTCATGATCTAGTTGGGATAGAGTTTAGCGTAGGTGTCACGTGGTATCAGCTATCGTATCTTTCAACATCTGAGACCGCAAAGATTATATGTTCCTGCCCCAATGAGTGTATCTGGTTTCATTCATTCAAGTTGAATCAAACTACAGTAGAGTCCTGTAATAGAGCGTCAGATTTGGGTTTTCTTTTCAAACTACCTAGAGCATCTGGGAGTTTTATATATAAAGTGATTCAATCGTGGGACTAGAGGGACTTCATACCACGATTCATCTCACACGCCGAACCTCCTCCGAGTCAACAGCCACCATCATCACATCACGAGTATCCCTAAATACTGCGATCTATATACCTAAGAAATCTAGCGATATGGCACAGAATAAAAACATTGTAGTGTACGTCCTGTTGCCCGTTGGAGGTGCGCAGCAGCCACCACCGGCGTGTCCGACCTATCATCTTCCGCCTTTACCTGTCATTGGAGAGTATTCTCCTCAACACGCCGATCGTCAATCAATTAGCGCTCAGAAGTTGGCTATGGGCGTCCCCCATCACTCCATACACATGCCCCCCCCTGAAGACGTGTGTTGGCGGCATGCTGTGAAAGATCAGATGTTAGTCACCGGCTATATTTGAGATAATAGGCACTTCCCAGATGCCGAATTCCAGCAAATCCTCGAAGGCATGAGGAGATTGAAACCTGCGTATGATGAACTCGGCACTGCGTCAGGAGCCAATAACATGGCTAGTATGCAGGAGATTGATGAGGCAGTCCTTCAATTGGTTAAGGACTGTGGAAAGAAGCTGGCAAATACCATTAGGACCAATAACCAAGTACCTCCCCCGGCCCAGGCGTCCCCCCTGCCCAAGCTATTGTGAGTCCGATGTTACTAGCTCTTAACGCACCACCTCAGTGCCAGCGGAGTATTGCAACGGCTGTAGTACCCAACGCTGACCCAGTTGGCCAAAATGCTCCGCTGGCCAATGCTCGTGGGCCAGCCCAAAACGTACCTGCTCCCCCAGTGGGTGCCCAAGCCATACCTGCTCCCCCGGCGGGTGCCCAAGCCGTATCTGCTCCCCCGGCGAATCCCAAAGCTCAGAACATTGCCGCCCCTGCAGGCCCGGCCGATCCCAAAGCTCAGAACGATCCTCCACCCCCCGGCCCGGCGGATCCCCATGATCAGAACACTCCTCCACCCCCAGGCAGGGCTAATCCCCAACCTAGGATTCGTCTCCGTTTGGGAAATCCCTACTGGCAGAAAAATGCGCACCAACCAGCGAATATTCCTGGGCAGCTCCAATCGGGTCCCCCAATGGGGATTCTGGGTACGCCACCGGGTATCAAACAAGCTCCAGCAAATCCCTCAGGTGCGAGCAATCTGCCCGGCCGAGAAGATATACCTGTGCAGATCCAATCGGGTCCCTCAATGGGCATTCTTGGTACGCCACTGGGTATCAAACATGCTCCAGCGAATCCCCCAGGTCTGATGAATCTGCCCAGCCCAGAAGCTATACCTGTGCAAATACAAGCGGATCCCCCAACGGCTATTCTCGGGAGGCCAATGGGGATGCGACATGCTCCTCTGGCGGATATCCCAGAACCCGCGGCACCAAACGTGGAGGATCCGTGGATTCAATACTTTGATGTGGCGCGGAGGGTGCGTCCCTCAGTGTCAGGTCTGTCCCAAATTAGTGAGTTTTTCTGGCAATAATCCGGATGTGTTTTTTTTGAACTTACCGACTTAGGAGATATAGATTCGAGTGCTCTGCTTGAACGTCCACGTGCAGTACGTATCGTCTGGGTCAGCCAACACGCCTACAGCAGCGCACCATGACCAAATTATCGCCTTCTGGATTGGCGTAATCCTCATATCAATGGGGTACGTTTTGCTGAGTTAAATTCCTATGACATGCGCGGTCAGTCGGCCATTATTTCGAGAACTGTGCCACACAATGTGATTCGCTACATACTTGGCACCACTGGTGAACGTCGGCAACAGCTACGTCTGCATCCCGCCGCCCAATTGTCTTATCTAGATTATGTCTTCATCGAGAATGATGAGTGTGTAAGGGCCTGGCTGCTGTCAAATCCGGTTCTTGACCATTCGTTGGATCTGTTGGTCTATTGTCATCGCCAAGAGACTCGGGGCAGGTTGCCCACTCTGCCCTTGAGGGGGCACAAGTACCTTCACGAAAATGCCATCGCCAATTGGGCTAGTACCGCAGCGCGAGGTAATGGCATCCAGGCAGCCTGATCAGACGGGAGAACTGACCCTGGACCGTCCAATGCTGGAGGTGACCCTGGACCATTCAATGCCGGAGGTGAACACGAACAGCAAGATCAATCTCCCCTGTTTCTTCCTGGATTGAGTGGTTCATCATCTGATGTTTCTGACGCAGAAGAGGGATACCGAGCAAGCATCAGAGCATCACCATCCCCTGTCGCACATCGCAGTAAAACACAAACACAATCCAAAATAAATATTCAGAAGGTGTCGAAACTTAGTGCAGGCGGGGGTGATACTGAGTACCATAATGTACGGAAGCGTGGAGCGCCATCCCATGAGGAAGATTCGGAGTATTTATCCAAGAAAGCCCGCTAGGCTTCCTATGGCCTTGCTTGGTTGAAAGGTAAGGCGGACCGTAATGTTCGGGCAGAACTCGAAGAGGAAAAGGGTCATGAGGAAGCGAGAGAGATTGAGATTGTCGGAGGAGTTTGATCGATCTGATAGCGCGTTGAACTCCTGAGTCTGCCAAGATATATTAGTGATTTAGGTTCAAGTTCTTAGAGTATTAGAGATTTCTTATAGACTGCAGATTCGCTCATAAGGCTAAGCATTCGGGGTTAGGTTGTGTTGAGGATACTAGTATGATAGTAGGCTGAGGCTGACGCCAAGAGACATTACAGTGCACGATGTCTCTTGGCGCATGCTTAAAAGTGAGGCTTAAAACAATATTTTAGGGGGTGCACGTATCACCTGTGACAATCATGACTTTTCACGATCTTTCAATAGTCTTTGTTTTATCTAAGTGCTACATCATTATCCACCGCCATTTGGCGAATTGCCTTC
>Ga0307510_10009991_pt1 | contig 11279 bp, 12 predicted proteins | sample 12_EM_MG_FD_207224 | JGI IMG/M metagenome (GOLD analysis project Ga0307510, IMG submission 207224) | Populus trichocarpa ectomycorrhiza microbial communities from riparian zone in the Pacific Northwest, United States - 12_EM | ecosystem: Host-associated > Plants > Roots > Unclassified | place... | reverse complement strand
CTAGCGGTAGTCTAGAACAGAGACTTCCTCTGGGTACTACAGATAAACAACCCACCATCCATCCCCTTATCCAAACCCTCACTTTATACTACGGAAGACAGCGGAATTCCACCCCCAACCAACACTCGCCAAGTAAAAAGTAAATAAAAAATGGTTCATTCTAAATCTCATCTTCCCAGCCTGCCTGCCGCACGATTGATTCCCCTTTCTTACAATCTGTTGAGCGAACAGCAAAAACCCTGCAGGAGCGGCCATCGATCTGAACATGCCTAAAATAGACACGACACCCCTGGGGGAGATACTGTACCATCACTCTCGCCTCCCCTGTTCAACCGAACCATGACACCTACCGTACTGTAGTCTACCGTACTGCTACAAACCATGTGCTTCTACAGTACATGTGAGAGAAAGGGGGGTGAAGGGGGGTGAACCTGAGCATCGGAATGTAGCGATCGTACTTGTACCGGTATGCCATGTTATGGCAAAAGCATAGTAGTAAGCCAAGGGAAGGGCGTGAGACACTCACATCCAGCCCAGTTAGCCACTACCGTAACTCACACCCCCCCCCCTCTACTACGATAGGCGGTCGGTAGGTAAATAAAACCACCTTCCAACCCCACAACTTGTAAGAAAGTTATTTTATATCATTATTTTCATTTATTTCGTTCCTGTTACATGGCGCCATCCGCGATCTCCACTAGCACTAGCGGTACCAAAAATACCAACGCCGCAAAGCCCACAACGCCAATCCCACCCCTGGAGGAGGCGGGCCTCCTGAGCAAACTCGAGGCACCCCTCGCCGACGTCCCCGGCATCGCGAGGGCTTTCGAAGTGATATACCACAACCTCGCCCTGACGGCTTCGGACCAGTTTCTGCCCACGCCCATTCGCGCGCTGCCCACTGGGGAGGAGAAGGGCAGGTTTCTGGTGCTGGACCTCGGGGGCACGAATTTGAGGGTTGCGGTGGTCTGGCTGTATGGCGGGGATGGTTTGAGGGTTTGCGCGCAGGGGAGTTGGGGCATTCCCGAGCATTTGAAGAGTGGGGCTGCCGAGGTGTTGTTCCGCTGGGTCGTGGATAGGATTGGGGATGTGGTTGGGGAGTATTTGGGCGATGTGGGGAGCGAGGAGAGAGAGAGGATTTTGTCCGAGGGGATGGAGTTGGGGGTTACTTTTAGTTTCCCGATGGAGTACGTTTTGCTTTCCTGTTTTCTGTTTTGTTTTATTTTGAAGGCTTTTTTCTAACGGGGGTTGAGGGGGAAACTTAGGCAAACCACCCATGATTCGGCACTTTTGATGCCGATGGGCAAAGGGTTCACTTTCACGACTACGAATGACCTCTCGAGTCTTTTAAGAACGGCCTATGATGACCTCCTCTCGACCACCACCTCCGCATATCCCCTCCCGAGGCTAGACATCGTATCCATAACCAACGATTCAATCTCGGCCCTCCTGTCAGCAGCCTACCTCCACCACTCCACGGAAAACACCCGCACAGTAGCTGGCGTCATAGCGGGCACAGGCACAAACGCAACCTGCCTCTGCCCTGTCTCCAAGCTCCCAGCGTCGAAGCAGCCAACGTCAGGCCCAAGCACGGGCGCCATCTTGCTGAACACGGAATGGAGCATCCGCGGCACCGCGCCCCCGCTGAAACCGTACACCACGACCTGGGACGTGCAACTCGACCTCGAGAACGAGAAACCGGGCTTCCAGCCCTTCGAGGAAATGGTCGGGGGTAGATATCTCGGCGAACTGGTACGCCTCGTATGTCTAGACTTCTTCTCCTCCAACGTGCCCAAATCGCAGCTCCCAGAGAAGATGAAACTCCGCTATGGCCTCGACACAAAACTCTGCAGCGATGTGGAAGCTTCAGAAAACGACGACGAAGCACTCTCTCTGCTACAGGATTACTTTGACCCAGACACTTGCTCATCTACCACTTCCTCCTCTTCCGCCACCACCACCGCCGCCGCCGAGGAGCCAGGAGAGTGGAAGTGGGACTTACCGTCCGCTGCTAGCTTCCGCCGCATATCAACCGCCGTATCAACCCGCGCTGCGGCACTCGTCGCCGCGGCCATCATCGGCGTACTTGGCATCAACGACGAGCTAAAGCACCACGCTGAGAAGCAAGCGCTCGTCTGCTACACCGGGACCGTACTGGAAAAGTACCCGACGTTCAGGGAGCGCTGCGAGGGGTTCATGATGGAGGTTGTCGAGCGCTGGGTTGCCGAGGGCAGGATCTCACCCGCGCCTAGCGGTAAGAGACGGGTTGTGAGACTGGTCGAGGCGAAGGATGGGGGCATTGTTGGCGCAGCAGTGCTGGCGGGGATGGTTAAAGAGGGGAGAACTTGATTGTTTTCTTCCTCCCCCATGTATCATACAGCTCTCTTTTCCTCCTGTGTCTGGATCGGTGCCGGTGTATGCGGGCGGTGCTTTGGTACGGTATGGCGTAAGAGTAACTCAACCCCGTAAAGCTATGCGCCAAGGTAATTCTGTTTTTTCGAGGCGCTCATTTTTTACACTACGTGGGTTGGGATCGATCAGTTTATGTTATGTTCTGATACCCGTATATGACGTTTCGAAGGGTTCTTTTCTTTTCTTTTCCTTCATCAAGTTTTCTTTCTACTACAGTCTATGGGATCTGTGTGTGCATGTTTGTTTGCTTGCTTGCCAGAGCGGGAATGCTCAATGAATTATGACTTTCAATATTATACCTCCCTCTCTCTTTTATTCCGTTTACTGCAGGACGCTAGCTTGCCCGCTCTTCCGACCATCACGTTTTAATGAGTGGGCGTCCCAGATTCCGCAGCGCAAGTACTTGCCACCGCTAAGACGAGCCTCTAGATTTTCCGAAGGTTAAGATTGAGCGCAGAGTACCGGGCATTAGGTTCAATCACATCGGCTGTTAAAATTCCTACCAGCCAAATCCATGGTAAAGGCCAAGGCCCATGTGCACTGGGCTCTAAGGGCGCGCCCCAAAGGACACTGGAATAGAATTGGGCTCAAAAGTTTAGGTGAGAGAACGATCGGAAGGGTCGGACACATCCTTTGAGGTCTAGTTACACAGAGGCTCTATTTATAGTTTAAACATGCAAGTGGTCAAAGTGCCACTTGATGGAAACAATGATATTGACTCCCGGACAAAAGCTAATAGGAACACAATAATAGCCTGGTGAATAAACGCCTCCCACTGAATGAGTAATCCCCATAACACCCTGTACAATCGGGGAAAGGAGAAAAAAGAAAAAAAGAAATAACACATAACACCGTTTTTCCGACTCGCCGTAATGCTCCAAACATAAGAGAGAAAGGATTCGGAATAGAGGGGGTATTGCTCTATTCAGAACTTGAGAGAAGAAAGGTGATTGGTATATCGCCTTCAACCGCCCGACTCCCGCATCCAAGATCCAGGGCCTCGAGGCCGCGATTGCCACCGCTCCACTCATGATGGAGGGATTGGCGTTCTGGATCCTGCTGTGGGAAGTCGAACCCCGAGAGCATGCGATGGATGCTGGCTTTTGATTGTTGGGAGCTCGCATGAGCTGCCAACGCGTTTTCAAAACGTTGGCCAAGATTATATTTTTCCACTAGGTCTCGCTTGTCCACGGAATTCATGATCGGGGTGCAGGGCATCGTCGGCGGAGTACTCGGGGTCGAATTGTCGGACATGGTGAATGAAGAATTGGATGATGTAGAGTTGGATCTTGAGGCGCTTGCCTTGAGCTTCACGGGGCAGCATTCGAACCGAGGAAGAGTGCAAAGGAAGTCCCCGGCGACGACTGCGGCGCCATTCTCTACGCCCTCTAGGTTCTCTCCCCCCTGCTCCTCTTCCTCTTCCTCTTCCTCATCACTATCCTCATCCTCATCCTCATCCTCATCCTCATCGTCGTCGTCGTCGTCATCGTCGTCGTCGCTATCCTCCTCCTCCGATTCTTCGTCAGGGTCGTCGGACTCTTCATCCGAACCATACTCCGAATCCTCAAAGTAAACCCCGTCCTCCCCTCCGTCACCCTCGACCTCCCACCATTCTAGGCCATCCTCCGCCTCAACTGGTGTTTCCACCTTAGTACTGCCCACCTGCTCTTTGCAGGATTCGAAATATTGACGACAGCAGTCCAATTTACACCAGGAGTAAATTTCTTTACCGTCGGGGCTCTTGCTTTGCCCAAAAGCGGAGCCGCTAGGTTTCACCGCATTATCAACCCGGTTTGAAGGGGTAAATTTCCCCTTCCAACCACGCCAAAGATACCCGTCACCAGTCTTGATCATATTAAAGAATTCTTGGTTGACATCAAACATATGACCAGCGGCGAGGGATTCGACGGGTTGAACAATTATCTCCGGGAGGTGGGCTCTATCTTTCTCGAATTTCGAATGGATGGCGGCGGACGGGTTCAGGAAAAAAGTTGGGGTCTATGTAAATATTAGTATATGCGCCGACGATAGGAAGTATCCTACGGCAAAGCGAGCCCAGTGTATAGTGAGAATGCCCATGCGAACAAAGGTCTACAAAAGTTGCATGGGCATTCTCGCACCAATGTGCTCTCACTTTCCCTTAGCTGCTATGGTCTTACCTTGAAGGTTCCTAAACCACAATGGGTTATCGAGTGTTGCTTTAAAAGCAACATCTTTTCATATTCTATGATATGAATTTGGGGATGTTGGGTCTAGTTGCATTAGCGTATGAGGAATCGACGGTACGGGAGATGGAACCTACTATGACGGGACCCAGTGAATTGCATGTTGGAGCAGTGGGCGCACCCATCCACTCTTCAGAAATTGTGCCAGGCGCAACTGCGGAAAAAATGGTTTCTTTGAAACCATCCATTAGGACAAAAAAATATTTTCCCACGGAGGGGGATGGCCCAAGGCGGACGAGGGAACGAAGAAAGGTTTCCATCTTGGGAGAAAAAAGTTGAAGCTTGGAGACACAGGTTGAGAGAGGAAGGTCGTGTCGGGATTTTTTGCAGGAGAAAAAATTGCAAGCGCTTCGAGCCTGTTGTGGTTGGTGGGTGGAAGGAGGGAGGAAAGAAGGAGAGGCGGGGAAAGGTGAAGAGGAAAGGCTATTTAGGTTGTTTGGTAGGGAGGAGTAAGATGGAGATGTAGGGTAGGGCTCTTTTCTGTGCACGCCGAGTTTTTTGTTTGGCGTCGTGATATTGTATTTCGGTGAAATAGAATGCTCCGCTCGTCTCAGTGAGAAGGGGTCACAGGGCAAGAGTGGATCCTAGCACAGAGTGGGCTGGTTTTCGCACAGCACCGCACCCAAGAGAGTGACAACTCCCTTCTTTCAGCAACGATAGACGTGTACCAGACGGTCGTAATAAAATCGGGCTCTCCATGATGGAAAACGGATAAGGGCCACGATGTCTCGAGAACGAGCCATCAATCTACCGAACAAGGGATAGGGCAACCATGGCTAGAATATCGTGTGGAAAAATAGGGGAACTCTTGTTATCTGATCTGGGGGTGTATCGCTTTGTCGTACAGTCCATCGAAAATACGTTTTTTTAGTAGGGTTTGCGAGAAAGGGTTCGTGGAGTGGTAGTAGAGTAGATTCGATCGGGGGTTGATCGGTGGGCAGAAGGAAAGGAGGAGAGGAGAGAGGAGGAGAGGAAGAAATGGAAGTGTTAGGTCTTATTTGGCTTGGGGCGGCTGGGTCTGGGCTGGAGTGATTGGGGACAATGAATGTGAAACCGGTTTGTCAAGCGGGTATTTTATAGAACGTTCAGAGTATTTGTAGGACCCATCTGGGCTCAGTGATCCGGGGAGACCCGCTCAGGGCAGGCTGGGCCCAACATCATATGATATTACATTTATCCTCGCCGTAAGGGCTGGGCCAGAGTGAGTTCCTAAAGCAGGTGACAATGAGGCTTATCTAATAGACTTTGCCTTAAAAATAGGCATTTACATCTACAGTATGTACCTCGTCTTCTCCATCGGCAACTTTCTACCCTTTTTTCCGCCACTTTTTTCATGCATTTTTTCCCTCTTTTCCTCTCGGATTTTTATATATTTCATTCTTCCTCCCGGCCCTTAGTCACCTGTCTTCCCCATCTCACCAACTCATGATACTTGTACCTTTCCCAAGAAAAAAGTTTCTTTCTTCGGAAAGTGGGGCAATTCCCGTCACGTCATTTGGACAACTGGATTTTACTGGATGATGAACTGGGTTGTCCCTGGATGCCTCATTCCCCCACTGAATAACTCGCGGTGCCCCTCATTCATCTGCAGCGAGAAGTTTGACTGGCTGGTGGTGATCGGTCATCTTTTTTCTTCAACTCCCATTGGTGGACGCACCTCACAGCTCCATAGGGCGGACCCAGCCCAACCGAACTCACTCGTTTACCGTGCCGTATGATACCTAGCGTTGTTGGCACTGTCGCCAGAGTTTGTGCCATGGCACAAACCTGTAAAAACAACTGCTATTGCATATGGGCAAAAAATGGACCAGAGCCTCAGGTTTTTGGTGGTATGCAATAGCAGTCGTTTTTACAAACGTCAGGCAATTGGGAGTATGTAGTGCCCGGGCAATACATGTACTGTGCACACAAAATGGCTTTTTAAGGAGAACAAAGAAACTATCTACAAGCCCAATTCATATTGAATATCCCCCATTTACCATCTTTCAAAGCTCTCGCTGTGCTGAAGAACATGAATATTTGCTTCCTCGATAACAGAAACCAGCCCACAACAATTGAATTGTACCAGGTAGTGCCATCAGCTAATCTCACCACACTCTGGCATTTTGTAGTGCCGTTCCGGGCACATTGGCATGGCACAAGGCAGTTCAAGTGCCAACAATGCTAATGATATCATGCTCGAGCGCCGTATCATACGAGTAGTCGCTTCAAGCAAGCCCTAGACAGCCTCAAGAAATTACAGCAAGCTATTCGTAGCTTTCGTAATCAACGGTACTGAGCCGAGTTAGCCCGATCTGACAAACCAAACATCCGATCCCCGCGTTTCCATACCCTATTGTACCCGCGCAGCACCTTCCCTTCCCCCTAGCAGAGCCTCAATCACATCCGTGTCTAAACAAATCAGCCAATTTGTATGGACGTCTCTCCACAACTTGCATGTTCTTCCCCCGCCTATCCCGCACCACCCGCACCACCCGCACTACTATCACCACATACCCCCGTGTGTTCTCCCTCCAAATGTCTCATTCTGCAATGTCCGCCCGCCTAGCTGGTAAGACTGTCCTGATCACTGGTGCATCCTCTGGGATCGGTCGTTCCACTGCAATCGAGTTTTCCAGGACTTCCCCTACAGTAAAATTGATTGTTACTGCGCGAAGGGAGGAAGCTTTGAAAGAGCTTGCTGCAACTATTGAGAAAGAGAGCATTGGAGCTACGAAGGTGCTGCCTACTCGTCTAGATGTCTCGGATCCAGCGGATGTGAGGGGATTTTTGGCTAGGCTTCCCGAGGATTGGAGAGAGGTGGACGTTTTGGTTAACAATGCGTATGCTTCCGTTCTGCCACTGTTGCCTTAGTGTGTGATGACACAAAGGTGGGTTTGCTGATGCTTTTGTTGGCTCATTCGCTATAGGGGTCTTGTCAAAGGTGTTGAAACGGTTGGGAACATCGCAGAAGAGGACATCGACGTCATGCTCTCCACAAATGTCACAGGCCTCGTCAACATGACCCAGCTCGTCATGCCAGGCTTCAAATCTCGCAATCGCGGGGACATAATAAACGTCGGTTCCATCGCTGGTAGAGAACCATACGCGGGTGGAAGCATCTATTGTGCAACCAAGGCTGCCGTTCGCAGCTTCACTGATTCTCTGAGAAGAGAATTGATCTCTACACGAATCAGAGTTATGGAGATTGACCCCGGACAAGTCGAAACCGAATTTTCAGTCGTAAGGTTTAGGGATGATAAGGCTAAAGCCGATAGTGTATATGCGTACGTCGTCGCTCCCCGTGGTCTCTAGTTTGTGTTTTAGAGCCCCCGACCTAATTTGTGTATGACCAGCGGATGCGAACCACTTACCCCGGGCGACATTGCTGAAATCATCGTCTTCACCGCGGGTAGAAGGGAGAATGTCGTGCTTACCGATATGATGGTTTACCCGAGCCATCAAGCAGGTACCGGAGCAATCTATAAAAAACCGTAAACAAGACGCTTGTGCAGTCCTTTTTCCCTTCATAATAAACCCGCTCAATAAGTTGCACGCACCGGCGAAGCACCTTCTAAGTCCTCTATTGTTATACCCTCGAGGGGCCTAGAAATCAATCGATAAATCGATAAATCAATCATTCTTTTGTTCCGCCTAAATGATGATTCTGAATCTCCTTCCTATTTCGGAATTTTACCCGTTTCGGAAGACCGCCCCATTGCCGTAATTTTGAGTGAATAGAAAAGGCGTGCTCAGGTACAAATAAGCACTGTAGAGTATTGACCACCAGATTATCAGTTATCATGGGTGATCTACCGTACAGTACTCGAACACTGTAGCATTCCTTTGGGAGATCGTCGAGCGTCGAGATTAGCCTATCTGTCTATCCAGGGTGGGATGCCGACAAAACAAACCCCGGGACTAGAGGCATTTAGCCTGACTGGGAATCATTTACTATGGGTATGCAAGTTTTTTGAGGCGAAAAAGATCGGTGTGCATAACTCCTTTTTGCGCCCAAAACTAGCAAATCAACTTGGCGCTTGAAAAACGACTCTTTCAACCGAGGAGCTGAATGCCAACTCTACTTTCCTCGTATCCCGAGCAATAGGCTGAAAAAACCGTACTTTTATTCCTCCTTCCTTTGCCTACATTCTACCGATTTTCTTTAAGGTTCGGGTGAACGCTGGGCAGATTATTCTAGGTTCAAAGCCTCCCATTCGCCTACCGATTCCCATGCTCCAGCACTAGTAGAAAACTGGAAAAGTTGGACCTCGCGCTAAGATGCCTTGAATTCCCCCTCGGATTAAGGCGGACAGAACAAAAAAATGGTCCTCAGCCCCCCTGTCCAGACAAAGAAAAGAAAGAAAGAAAAATACAGTGAGCCTTGCTAGGAGGGGCACCTCCAACGCCCTAGTGCGAGGTCCAGCTTATTGTAACTTATGATTTGCATAGTGCGTATCCATCTGTCTGCCCGGCGGACAGAAGGCGGTGAATGTCCGATACTGTACTCGAGTAGAGCGCATGATCCATTCGATACGAGAAGTAAGGAGCCCGAAACGCCGGGGGTTTTCCAACTCGGGGATACGGTTGCTTGATTTGTCATAGTCCAAACGGGTCATAGTATATCACTCGGTTTAGGAGTAATGGTCACCTGTGTGGAAAGGGGCAGTTATATTACACGATACGCGGCGAGGACGGGGGGGCGTTGGTGTTTTCGGTGAGTGCTTTTGTCCATGTATATATACAGATATCGGAGGGGCCCGGGATCAAGAAAGAAGGAGAAAACTCCCTAGTAAGCATATTAACGGTCTAGAAATGAGCGAGCGAGCGAAAACGAAGGGAGGGATTCAGTAAGCCCGGAAGGGCTCTCTTGGCACCATCGACCATAGACGCGCAAAATTGGTCGATGGGACAAATACTAACTTAGCACTTGAATAAGTCAAGGTCAAAAACTGAAATATATAAAAAAAGAAGAAAGTGAAAGTGACGCTAGAGCCGCCTACTAGGGCGGTAGCCGGACTGCCGTCGACGGCCGCCAGACTAGCCTCGTCTTTTGTCGCCGGGACGACACCGTCCGACTCGACGACTGGGACCGCTGCCGGGGAGTCTAGTGGGGTCACAGAATTGCCCAACTGGTGATGGAGATCTTCGCGATCTTGAACTAAGCAGTCGCCTAGAGCTCTGGATAGGTGGTGCCTGTTTAGTAGCGACCAAGTGCCGTGGGGGAGAGAGGGCGCTGTGGCATGGAATACGTGATGGATTTCTTGGGGGTCTAGGTGCGATGATGGACTATGTCGGATGGGATAATACCCCGGCGGGGTACGGTGGCGGGGCCTTTGCAACTTGTATTAGACATCTTTGTCAATTCTCTTGCCTCTAATCGTTTGAAAGAAAGAATTGATGAGACACGGATAATAGACGCTTTTTTCCATTTTTCTTGTGCTTGTTCATTCATGACACATCACTCGTTTATGCGGCGCTAAACTGGGCGCGTCAAGATAGCACTTGGGAAGCTCGACTTCAAAGTCCGCCATAATGCCTTGAAGAGGATTGCCATAAGCCAGAAATATTATAGTACTCCTACGCCATATACTTGTCAATGCACGAGCCGGCCCGAGCACTGTCTTACTCAGCCTAACCTGCCCCTTTTCATCATTGGTATCCCTTCCGTGAACTTTCCCCCTTAACTACAGAGGGGTCTTGTTGCTACTGTATTTAGCACCCAAAGCGTGTAATTTCTCTCCTCCCGAGAGTCCATCTGCTCCTATAATACAATCTGCCGGCAATAACTAACCCGCTGTCCCTAACTAAACCCAGGAGAAAACCCCTTAATCTACCTTCTAGCATGATAATATTTTTTCCCCCCAGTAATATTACGTGAGGTCAATGCCTAGCTCGTGCAGTGGCTAAGGTTTTGAGAGACGATTGGCCCCCTCGCACAATTGGTAGGAGCTAGGGGCCCGGGAGTCCAGTCCATCCTCGCGGCCAACTATTATTGAGAAATTCGTTATTGCGGGTCACGGTATGATAGGGGAAAATTTAATAACAATTCTTGTCCCATGTGGATTAGGGGATTGGTCGCCTTAACTTCCTGCAATAAGGCTGTAGGAATCCTGTTACGAGGTCGTATTATATCATAATTATTATAATAGAATCCGACTCTAGATCGTATGATACACCTAGTCCCTGTTTGGTATGATACCCCAGGATTTGGACTTAAAATCTGGATTATCTCCTAGATCTGGATTTTCAGTCTAATCGGGTTGGGTATTATGGCTGGATTTGTCTTAGGATTAGATCGGGATTTCTCTGAAAAACTTGTCTGAGTGCAAACTCCAAAAGGAATTAGCCATAACCTCTTTCTCTGTTTTTATGAGCCCAAGCAAATCATATATCTGCAGCTTATCTTAATTTTTGTATCAGATACAAAAATTGGCACTAATTTTCCGGGGCCCAAATCTAAATCTTGTTGTGTTTGGTGTGCCCGGTTTGCAAAGTCAGGACTTTGGAGTTTCTGGGCTTTGTCTTTCAAATCCGGATTTTAAATATAAATCCTGGCGTAACGAGCGAACACTAGATGCGAGGTCTATGATCGGAAGGGTGTGGAAGAAGGAACGAGAGGCAAAAGCAAAAAAAAAGGGGAGAAATAGAAAGGATTGGATT
>Ga0307510_10009990_pt1 | contig 11280 bp, 6 predicted proteins | sample 12_EM_MG_FD_207224 | JGI IMG/M metagenome (GOLD analysis project Ga0307510, IMG submission 207224) | Populus trichocarpa ectomycorrhiza microbial communities from riparian zone in the Pacific Northwest, United States - 12_EM | ecosystem: Host-associated > Plants > Roots > Unclassified | place... | reverse complement strand
GGTGGGCGGAAGACTGGACTGGACTAGCTAGTCAGGTCGAAAGTCAAGTCTAGTCCAATGGTGGAAATCAGACGGACTGGACAGTCAGGATTATGGAAACCGACTTGACCAAGACTGGTCTGACCAGGCCTGCCAACCAATTGGATATGCTGTTTTTATCACTATATATTACGTTCAAGTAAAGCTTTTCTTAATTAAACTTATTGTTTTCCATGAATTATATGGTGGAGATAGTGCCTCGCTTAGATTAGGAGTGGAGAAAATCGGTTCTTGAGTATTGAACCATTTTTGGTTCACTAAGTGAGTGATATTACATGACCAAATGCCACAATACCGGTATTGGATGCGACTTATCCATCAGGTAATATTATCCTCTCCAGGATATTATATCAGCTTCTATTGAGGGGCTGTTGATTCATACCGTGACAAGCGACTTTAAGATCCTAGTATAGCTATACTTCTATTCTTAGTGAGTGTTGGGCTTGGTGACATTCAGACTTATGCGATCCCCAATAAAGACTGGTCTGGGACCAGTTCAAACCGGACCGGACCACCCAAGTTAGTCGGGTCCAGTCATCGCCATCACCAGGACTGGCCAGCCCGGTACCGCCTCCAAGACTTGACCGGTCGGACTATTCGGAACCCTGTACACTGCCACCACACTTTCCTTCTTTATTGATGCTACCGCTATTCCTCAAATAATATGAGCTATGATATGGCGAGAGTGCCTTGGGATTCTCGTTCTTTCGGTACTGCGCGCGGTGACCTATATACTAGCAGCCCCTCGACCGACCGGTCAAGCGTATCCATTGGTATTTCCTATTTCGTGGTATGTAAAAGCATGACATTGTAAGGTAGTGTGAGTGATAATTGAAGGAGCAGCCCCCTGACCGACTGATCAAGTGTATACTAATGTTTGATCAAGAATATATCTTATACGAAGTAGTTACAAATAATGAGACATTTGATATATTCACCATTGGGTAATAGTTGAAAGCCTAGAAGAAATGAATTTAATACATGATGAATGAATTTCTCCAATAGTACCACCTGAGAGCCTCCCTACAACCAAGTAAGCTAGATTGTAATTATCTTGTATTTGCAATAGATTGTGCACATACAGTCAGAAATTTCTATAAATTTGATATGTTCACCATTGGGCAATAAATCAAGACCCAATAGAATAAAATTTTATAAGTTATGAATGCATGCCTCAAATAGTGGCAACTGAGCGCTGCCACATAACTAAGCAATCAAGCTCTAATTATCTTATATTTGTAATAGATAGTGCAGATGCAGTCAGAAATATCTATAAATTTGATATGTTGTATATCAGGTATTAGGTAAAAGCTTAATGGAATCAAATTTTGTGGATAACTATTAAATATGTAGGGTACAGGTGTAACAATTGTAGTATAACAATAGTAACAAAAGAATGTATGAGCCGAGGAGGAGCAATAGACCAGAACCAATCAGAAGTAATATTATTAGAAAAAGTAAAAAAACAAGTAGAGTTAAGAATATGATAGGGAGCATGTTAGTCTAATAGCTACAAGTGGTGATCAGCATAAAAAACTGTTAGAAATAAAATATAAGATAGAAACTTACTGAAGAAAGCTCAAAGAAGAACTTCAGGATAGACAATATTGTCTGTGTGAGTGGGTGTATTCTCTGAGGGGAGAAGTGTTAGTCCATCAAGTGATGTGACTCTAGAGAGAGCTACATAGAGTTGTCCATGAGTGAAGGCACAGGTGCGTAGATCCACACCAACCTGCTGCAAGGACTGTCCTTGAGACTTGTTGACAGTCATGGCAAAGCATAGACGGACCGGGAACTGAGTACGCTGTAAGATAAAAGGGAGGTCATCATCTGAGGTGGTAAGTTTGATCCGTGGGAGAAGGCAGATCTTGCCATCTAACTTTCCACCCATAATGGCAACCTGCAAGCTGGTACGTCTGATACCCAATACTCTCATCCTTGTGCCATTACACAGACCCTCCTTGGGACTCAGATTGCGTAGCAGAATAATTGGCACTCCAATCTTTAGTCTCAAGCATGAAGGTAGAATAGATGCTAGGCTAATGCTCTGCAAATATTCAACTGCAAAGGGCTCAGCACCAGCAGCATCTTCAGGAACCTCCACATAGTTGACAGCCTCAAAGCAAAACTCCTCCCCAGGCATTCTGTCCAACAGCACATCATTGAAATCATTCACTGTATCATTAAGAAAAGCTAGGATAGCTCTCCCAATGAGTGCTCGATGGCTGTTGACAGCATTATTCAATAATTGCTGGGGATAGAGCTGATCACAGAGTTGGTCAACGGTAGAGAAACGGCGAATATATCTCGGGAGTTGAAGGTGTCCATGAAGTAGAGGCTCTGTAACCAGGTCCTTGAGGAAGGTTAGAAAGACCTGATTGGTATCATTGGCAATGACACGCATACTGGTCCTGAGTTTCAGAATGTGTAAGTTTGCCCAGATTGATGCGTGGCGAATACATGCAAGGAGCGTTGCCTGCCTTGTGCCACGACGAATAACAGGCAAGATCTGGGCAAAGTCACCCCCAAGTACGACAGGAATCCCGGCAAAGACTCTCTGGTTATTAGTAGTGTGGCAAATATCATTCAAGGTTCGATTTACGGCCTCGAAGCAAGCTTTATGCTGCATCAGAACCTCATCCCAAATGATCAGAGACGTCTTCTGAATCAACTCTCCAAGATTAGAGTTAGGAGTAATATTGCAGACACTGTTAATATCATTCGATAGCGGAATCTTGAATCTTGAGTGTGCAGTCCTACCTCCAGGAAGTAGCTGGGCGGCAATCCCTGATGATGCAACACACAAGACTATCTTTCCTTGAGCTCGAAGGTAGCTGCACAAGCAGTTGTAAAGAAAGGTCTTTCCAGTTCCAGCTGGGCCATGTAGGAAGAAGGCATTTTGTAGTTCCTGTCGCTGTGGGTCCTGCTCATACCTCTCTACTGCAGTAATAATTGTCAGAAAACTGGCAACCTGTTCCTCATTCAACTGCTGTCTCATCTCCTCTGCCAACTCCTGCTGTTGTCCCCACTCATATTCCATCTCCTCTCTAACCAATGTATTCCCTACTATTGGTCCTTCCATATCCCTCCACTCCAATACTGGTTCGGGTAGACCATACTCAGCTAACGATTTACCATACTCATTCAAAAGTTGCTGGATCTGGTATAGTCCGTAGTCTAGTGAAAGTTCATTGTCCATAGTGTCACCTTCAGCAGGAATATTAACCCGACCACGACGAAGCAGGTTTGACAAATCATCACAAAAGCTATGCCCAAACTGCTGCCATATCTGTAGTGGGTTGCTAATAGTAGTATGTTGCAGGGCCATTGCAAAGAGATCGCGTAATGCATGACCTGTCATAAACGTCTGACCATCACGAAACATTGCGATCCACTCGCCATCATCCTCCAAGAGGCGCAAGGCTATACAAGCTGCCTTGAAGGTTTCATAGACAATTCCATCTACTGTACGCAAGTGTTCAAAGCTGGTAGCACCTCTTACTACTGTCAGGAGTAAGCGCAAGTAATAGCGTTCACCCATAAAGGGGCTAGCAGCATACATGCGACCAATTGACATACGTTGGGTCCTTGGCTTCCATCCTTCATTTCGTACATAGACATAGTGTATAGGGAATTCATGGTACAAGTACTGTCTTCCATCTGTCTTTGCCAAATTGTATTTGAAGTAGGCCAGTAGGGTGGTAAGAGAACTATCCATCCGCTGCCGCAGAATAGTGGGATCCTCACCTTCCGCAAAGTATATTGACTGTTGATTTGGAAGATCTAGTGCAAGATGCATTACTGGTGGTTCTTCTCCATGGGTTGAAAATTCAAATAACCGCCAGATGGCCTCAGTTGGACCGATATAGCGACCATGGAGATATCGCTTTATCTCATCATGTTCAGAGTCCAGCACAACTGTAGCACGATCTCCCCCTTTATAAATGTACTTATGAATGTACTTGACAGCCTTGACTGACCCACATACCTCCACATTGATATGGGCCTTGTAGCGTAGAGACAGGTATGGACTATAGGGCACAACTCGTCTGTTGTCAATAACCGCTGTAGTATTGGCTCCATTTCTCAGAACTTGCACTGCATAAGACTGTCCTGCATCTCTCCTCCGATAGGTGGGATAACCATCCTCATTGATGATTGTTTCCGCTTGAAATGCACGTGGATAGCCTTTCCGACAGCTCTGTACGCTAAATGGGTCCAATCCCTGCATGCAAAGAGCACGACCATTGTGTGCAACACAGTGAGTATGTACCATTGTTGTTTCAATAATACCTCGCAGCTCCTGGCTAACAATGTCATCAGCAGGAGGAAGTTCTGCACTGATAAAGCCATCTATCTTTTCTGCCGTCAGAAACTGATGGTCGGTTCTGAGGAATACCAGGAGATGTAGATGTGGTAAGCCCCGCTTCTGGTACTCGATTGTCCAAACCCAACCCAGCCAAGAGCCAAAGATTTCCTTGTGCCGAATCTGATGTAGTAAATCGCGTACTTTGAGATTAAACACTCTTGCAACAAGATCCGGTCTATCTGATGCACTCTGACTGGGTAAGAGCTCATTTGCAATCTCAACCCATTTAGGGTTTGCTGTAAAGGTTATGAATAGTGAAGGTTTCCCAAAGTGACGGACTATTGCTATGCTGTCCTGGTATAGCTGTTGCATAAACCTATCACCTCCCACATAACTTGATGGCAAAACCACCCTCTTGCCAATACGCCCAAGATCTATATCACCAGCTTCTAAAGCATCTGTTACACCATTGTAGAGATCTGCCCGAATATCAGCCTGATGTGAACGTATCCAGCTAAGCTTGTTCTGATCGCAGACTGCCCAAGCATCTACAACAAACTGTTGGAATAATATCTGGGCACGGAAGAGGGTCAATGGCTCATTGGACCTCGTGTGCAGACAGAACCTGTAAAATGTCCGCTGGGATAGGTTCTTGTTCTGGATGTTCCCTTCACAATTGTTAAGGGTCCTTCCCCAGTGCCATCCCGGCTCACTATATGGGAATAGGAGAACCTAGTGGAGGGGAAGGTAGGAGGCATGGTTGGAATTGATGAGCGTGAAAGGGTTTGCATCATCATCATCTCCATTTATCCTCTTTGCCAAAACAATATCCCTGAATCCGGCACTTCCATACTCCACTGGCAGAATCATTGAGACTTCATCTGTAGTTGGTAGATTCTCGCGTCGCATATCAGCACCTCGTTCCACAACAAGTTGCAGTTGTGGGTTGAGTATCAGGCAAAAGTTGTCCTCAGCCTGGGCAATATCTGCTAACCGTTCCTTAGCAGTGAGGTACATCTGAATCATTGGATTAGACTGTTGCAACATCAAGGTCAGGGAATGAACAATTTCAGGATCCAGTTCTGGTGCACGTCTTGATCTCTCCTGTGCTGCATAGGCAGGATCATAGAGGTAGATCTGGGAATAAAGAGCATCCCGTCCACCTCCAGGTACCAACGGTCCCTGCCTATGATACATCGCACCATGTATCTAGAACAGTTGAAATGAGTTGGCAAACTCAGCCATCCGCTTGTCCATATTGAACTTGGTGCTGGTGAAGGCAAAAAGCTCATTCCACCTACGCAAATTGAGTCGAAATAACCTTGAGAGAGCATTATCCCCATTGATCAAAGTATTAAGAGGCTCTGGTAAAGGACGCATTGGTTCCACCTGTGCCTTGCCATGCTTGCAACAGGACTCATAGCTTGCCTGACCATTATGTGGTTGCTTGGCTGATGACTCTGAGGTCCAGTGCCGCGCACGGCAACCTGTGCATTGGCTGTTCATTCTTCCTAAATCATGGCATGACCACTTGGCTTTCTGGGAGAGGAAGGCCAATGGTTGAGGTGCCTGTACCAGATGATTCCCTCGAATATTGGCACCATGGACATTCTGATTATTCCCTTCAAGAGGGACCGCTGCCCTTCTTTGCCTCGCGGCTGCCTAGATTATCCCACAACCAGTTAGTCCAATAAGTTCTCCCTTTCGATGAACCAATATACTCAGATATCCACTTACCAGACACACCCTGCAACTTAATCTATGACCCCCTCTCCTGTCTCCATCAAACTCCTCCACTTCCTTCTCCTGATGACATAGTCGACATCTTTTCCTTTCTCCTCCATTTTCTATTTATTATCAGCCCATATTTCTTCAAATTTGCCACTACTCTCATACCTTCAGCCTGAGCACACAGCACTACCCCTTCTCCTCCCACTGCTACTTGCTCAGCTAATCCTAAACCTAGTAATGCATCATAACTGTCAGCTTCTCTCTCCTTCAATGAATCAAAAGGAGCCAAACCTTCTTCAACGAGTATTTCTTGTTCCACTGCATTAACCTGTTGTGCACCCTGTGCTCCTCTATTTCGTCTACGTTGATTTTGTCTCTCCTATATTAGTAATAATTAGAATTATATTTAATAATATCGGGAGAAGGAAGAAAAATAGTGTAATGAACTAACCAAACATGTACGACAGGTACGGCGTAATGTGCCTCTCCGGTCATGATCAAAGTAGGCCTCATCCCGATTCTGGCGACAGTGCCCACAGCGTGGCATTGCGGATATAGATTGCTGGGATTGTTTCCCTTGAGCTTTGGGAGACAAAGTGTAGTGGTTGTGTTGATAGGAAAAAATGTGGTTGAAGGAGGAGGATGATGTAGAAGGAGAAGTTGGAGTGAGTGACTTATATAGTGAAAGAACCTCTGCCAAGCCCGGCAATTTTCCAACAGGCCACACATGCTCACACATACCCCGATTGGGCGGAATCACACACAACCCTGCCTCAGGATCAGAGATACACCTACTATACTAACGCGGCCGGATTGAAGTGAGAAGGCTCTTTTTGTATTAGTGTATGTCAAGTGAGAACTAACCACCTATGGTATAGATTTGCCAAACTGGCTATGCAGCCAAGGCCTCTATGCTAGAAGTAATGGAATTTTTCACCGAGTTCGACGAGTTTACACAGTATGTAGTTAGTTGTCACTTGGCATAAGCTAGTCTAAAATAGAGCCTTCTCATTTCAATTCGGCCGCTTCAGTACATGCAGGGATGCAAAAGTCGGACCCACGCCACCGTGTATAATCTGGGAAAAGTCGGACTGACACTATTGAAAACTGTCTTGAACCTGAGCAACCACAGCGGTCGATCCGTTTAAACTCTGGCGAATCCGCCTTCTTCGTGATCTCCTGTTCGTTCCGTTGGCATAGTTTTGCTTTAGCTCTAATCCGACTTTTGCCAGATTATACGGTATCAGGCAACTATGGTTCTCCCCTATTCTTGTGCTAGGCAAGAACCGCCCGAACATTGAGAGGAAAAATAGGGATAATAGAGGGAATCTACAGGGATAAAACAGGGATAATCAACGATATTGCAGGGATATTTTAGAGGTAAAACATCTCTTGGGGGCCTGTGGACATGGGTAACAAGGGGCAATTTTGGTGAGAATTACCCAAAATGGCATCTCTGACCTCAATTACTGGGTACTTCTTGCCTGGGACGAGTACAAATGCCTTTTGTGGCTTTTTTTGTAAGGTCAACAAAACCCGAGTGCGCCCCCAGAATAGGAAATAAACCCACACTGCTCGTGGGACTGTGCCCGACTTACCCTTGTACCCGTGTACATGGCGCAATATTTGGGTCATGTGACTGGAATATTTTGCACGATAATTTGCTTGCGCTCATTTTGCTGACTAAGAAGTGCAGGAACTGTGTGGTACATATTAGTCTAGCAGCCCCTCGACCGACCGGTCAAGCGTATCCTTTGATATTTATTATTTTCTTATATGTACAAGCCTAGTATAGTGATATTCTGTGAGTGATAGTTGTATCAATAGCCCCTTCACTAAGCTGCCAACCTTCAAGTCAATATTGAAATCATAATCCATAATGAAGGGACTTTTACAAATGGTAGCAAATTTGATCTCAGTTATTATATTCATCTCCAATGCTTGGAAGAAGCAAACTTCGTGGGTTACCATACATGTCAAATATTGGTATGATCTTTTCCATTCTAAGCAATTATTTCACAACTCCCTGATATTCCTGCCTAGCAGCACGCAACAGGGAATTCAACAAGGATTATCTTGCTTTTCAGGGTCAACAGCTTTCAGTCCGAATTGAATTTACACTGTTCCTCATTTAGACTCTTACCATCGAAAAGGGCTGTTCGGCTGAATTGATTAGACTTTATATCCATCTCCTAGTATACAAGCTATCCTGCGAAGTTTCTCTCTTGTCCTACACATTCTGAGTTTGTGTAAAATTGCATCGATGGCTATGATAGCATATACAATCCTTGATGGATAGATGTTAGTGGATTGTCTTGCATCTCTGAATAGCATTGCCCATACCTACCAGCTCCTATTTGAGATTTGTGCAGCACATACTTTGTTGGAACAGATATCTCATTTAGTGTTCCCAAGCGTCCCAGGTGGACTGCAAGGCCCAGGCATAGAATTGTGCGGACCATTCCGTGCAGGGCTGGTATGGATGGCGGGGTAAGGCATCTGTCCTCAAGATTCACTGTAGGACTGTCGGTTGATGGCAGGGCCCTCCAGTCTTACTGGAACTGGTACCTCCCAGAATGGCCGGGCCGATGTTTGAATTGGTGGGCGTCACCTGGAGGGCCCCCCTTGTCCTAAATAACAACCGGTGTCACATGTAGGTATTCGCCATTACCAGCAGGGCCAGGCCATCATGAGTGTGGATGAGCATCATGTGTATTTTAGAATCGAAAGGTTTCGCTTCTTGATGGTTACACTGACCTACCTCATGCTGACCAGAGTTCAAAATGAAGCATTGACTAAAAGACGTATAGGGCCAGGCTGTTGGTCCTGGGCATAGATCAGGACGGACTAAAGTTTGGGGTCAGTCCCGGGCATAGGCCGCAAACTGAGAGTCCCTGCCGTCTTTGGTCATAGACTGACACACCTGAGGCTTGGGAACACTGATCTCATTCGTCTGATTTTGACAGGATCCTCAGTCGATCGCTCCATCTTCTGATTCTATTCGTTTTCCTCTTAGTCTGCCACTACTTCCCAAAGCGTGTCTGCGACAATGAGGCATCCGCTGAGTGTTATATCATGCGCACCCGACTACTGCTCAGCAGCTACTCGGATGACTTCTTTGCCTCCAACATCTGGGGCAAGTCTTGGGGCCCTCTGGGTTTTAATCATGGAAACTGATACCTTGTAAATTGTCTCGCTAGTTTATGTGGGTAGCAAGGTGGCAGTTTTGTTCATTCTCATATTCGAATTTGTACCCTAATTTCATATCTGGATAACTTGATACAGCGGACTTGGAAATCCCATGCCTTCATCAATGCTCCGAGGACTATATTATTGGTATCAGTATCCATTTTCACTATCGCGATACTTTCGTAGTGACCCTTGGTTATTCTGCTGCCCATTGCATGCTTGGCCTTTCAGATCAGATCTTCAATACATCCTAGGTATCGTAGGAATCAGGATCCGATAGGGTTACCACCTCCTCAAGCATAATAATTCAGCGATGATAACCTGCATGACGCCTTGCCTCCTTGACTGGACAGTTGATCGGTTTCTGGTATATTAATCGCTGTTATCAAAGCCAAGGAAGGGAGTACCAATTTAGCTCCAATGTTGCCTGGCAAGAACCTGGTAAGCCTGCCTCAGTCTCGTTGTCTCATTGGTGGACTGGTTCTTTTGAACAATTCCTTAGGTATTAGGCGCAGTGGGTTCAATCCTAAGTTACCAAACGGCACAAAACCTATATTGATTCAAACAATGGTAATAGACAAAAGATATCAGAGAACAATACAGAATAGAGAGATGGTATGCAAGAACGAATGACTTTGACAAGACAATTGAAGACCGTAGACCCGTGAGAGATAGATGACATGATTATGACATGAACCAACTAAAATGAACAAAGGAAAGAACAGGTTACCTTATATGCTTATCGGGAGGGTACCTTCCTCCCTGGGAGACTTCCTGCGTATGCTCCCACTTTCTATCTCTTGGTTGTCCTTTTGATTCGCTTTGTAAAGACACATCCGAGGTATGAGCTGTTTTGGCAGTGGGAGCACTTATGCTGGATTCCTCGGATCGTGTTGATAGCCTCAGAGATCGTAGACTTTCAGCTATTTGCTATTGTTCGTATTTCATCGTCCACCCATCAGGCTTTGATTGTATCACATCAGCTATGCAGGGTGGTGACATTTAATTGTAAGAAGCTAACAGTGGTGGAGCGCGGTTGAACCAACCATTGTGTTAACAATAGTGTAAATGTGTTTCACCTTATGTTGGAACGAAGGTATGCATATGGGGAGTAGCCTAAAATTAGAATTCTCCAAAAGGTTCCACTGTGGGAGGTGTTGGGGAAGCGGCAACGGCTCTTATCGCAAGGGACTATTGGGGTAGATATGTCTGTAACCAATAAGGAGAATGCTGGCTGCAAATAGAAGGGTAGTCGGTCAGTGGGTAACAAAGAACACAAGCTGTAGAAGGGTTTAAGGATCTTCCATTCTGGGTAGCTTTGGTGGTATGAGGGGTCGTGGGTGGCAGACAAGTTAACTGTGGTGGAGTTATGCCTCGCGCTTAACCTATCATCGGCTATACCTTCTTACATCGTCCTTCCAAACACTGTACCACCCTTGAGCAATAGTGTACCTGCCTTACCGAATTGGCAATGCGTTGTTTCTATCTCCCATTATTAGCAATCTTTTGGCTGATTTGAGTAGCCTGAGGATCGATTGTTGAGTAACCTTGGGTTCTTAATTCGGTTGAATTAATACAAGGAGTGTGAATAACATTAGACAAAGTGTGATAGATGTGAAGAATATTCGGCATGTGAGCTACATATATTGTGTGGAACGAGGCAATACTATCGAATGATCACAAATACCTTGAGTGTACCTCACATCACACTTGTGCCAATATTTTGATTATGTAACCAGCATATTTTTGGACAATATTTTGCTTGCTGTCATTTTGATGACAAATCTGCGCATATTTTGAACGAACTGCTCGGTACATATATGACTAGCAGCCCCTCGACCGACCGGTCAAGCGTATTCTTTTTGATCTACATTTCAGACATATTTTCCGGAATATTTCCCACAATATTTACACCAAGGGTTTTCCCATTTCATCTGGTTTTTCATTCTCCGGCTCGGTCGCTTTTCCAAGATTTCTTGCAATGTTTTAAGCAATTTTAGGAGTATATAGTT
>Ga0307510_10009989_pt1 | contig 11280 bp, 8 predicted proteins | sample 12_EM_MG_FD_207224 | JGI IMG/M metagenome (GOLD analysis project Ga0307510, IMG submission 207224) | Populus trichocarpa ectomycorrhiza microbial communities from riparian zone in the Pacific Northwest, United States - 12_EM | ecosystem: Host-associated > Plants > Roots > Unclassified | place... | reverse complement strand
CACGGAAAATCCGCCAGTTTTCATGTGATTTTTCTTTTACTTTTCTTGATTGTAAATGTAGAAACTGAAAAAGGAGAAGGAGATACCTGTTTAGGATTCAGCTCCGATAGTGGCATGGCGCGTGGGTACCACGCGACGTTCTACTTGTAGGCGCGTGCTGGCTGAAACTGGATCAGGGCGTTGTCTTCTTATTGATTCTGCCGGCGGTGTAGCCAACCGCTATCTAAAGAGAGATCGAAGAAGAAGAAGAAGAAGTGTAGGCGGCGTGGAAGACTTTCATTGCTGCTACTCGTGGCTGTCGGTTGCTGTTGTTTCCAGGCGTTTCTGTGGCAGAGTTCGTTGGTGAGAGAAAAACCGTGGAGAGGTGGTGATCGGACGAGGAGGAAGCCCGTTGAGAAAGATGGGTGGTGGCAACGCTGATGTTTCCGGCTGTGAATGCTGCCGGAAAAGAGAGTAGAGGGGAGGGAAAGGGAAAAGAAGAGAAAGGAAAGGAGACCGTGAAAACTGACGGGGAAGGTTGTTGCTAGGGAGGCCGTAAAGGAAAGGGAAAGAGAGGAGGACAGAGGAGAGGAAATTGAAGAGAAGGGATGGGATGGCTTTGCTGTGTTTTTTTTTTTTTTTTGACTTTTTTTCTTTTCTGTGGTGGGGGCCACCAGGGAAGAGAGAATTTGATCCTAGTTTTTGTTTCTGACTAAAATAATGAGAGAAGAATCCAAGTGTCATTGTCAGAGAGATCGAGGTTGTAAAAGGGCGCTCTACCAGCTAGGTAGCTACTGTAAAACGGTACGGTTCGCACGGATAAAAATTTATCCCAGTTGGTGGCTGGTGCGGGGTTTTTTTTTTTTACATTTGTTTTTCTCTTACCATAGCTCCAAAACTTGGTGTGTTCAATAATAAACCGATTCAAGGCTCTGTTCATGAATTAGAATTATATGGTTTAATTTAAATTGAATTAGGCCAATTTAAAACAGCGTATTTAAAAGAAAATAAAAAGTTAAACCGGGTCCCACTCAAATTTTAAATGATATGACTAAATCAATGCTTGACTGCTAAGTTAACTGGTTTTAATTAGGTTAATTTTTTATTTTTATTAAATATAAAATCCAATCCAGGAAAAGTATAAGTAAACTTACTTGATTGATATGTCGTCTAGTTCTCAAATCAACAAGTTACCTGATCAATTCATTGGCAAAGCAGGTTTAACAACACTAATTTAAGATAAAATATTATTTGTTTTCATATTTTATTGTATTGCATTGTATTTATGATAGTTGTGTTAGGGAAATTTAGGGGGTTTGTTTTTTAAATTGTGGATGTTCGAGCAAATTTATACGCATCTCGATTAATCTCCCGAGATCCTGAAGTTTACAACTATATAAGCTTTCGGTGGCCCTGAGATTTATGACACTCGAACTGGTGATCTCTGGGAAGCAAACTCAGTGGTTGACCAGTTGAGCTACACTTCTCATTGTTAATTTTTTTTATTAATGTGGGTGTCTAGGTCAGTCTGCGCGCACTTCAACTAATCTCATGAGTTCTGAAATTAACGACTATATAAGTTTTTAGTGGCCCTAAAAAAATTTAAACTTCTAATTATTAAAAAATAAATCTAAAATTTACCCAATTAAGCTATCCATAAAGATTAAATTCCGGCTGTATTTGTTGCTGTATTTCAATTTGAATCATTCAATCAAATGTCATCTCAAAAAATGTCTACTCACTTTAGAAATTCTATATCGAATTTTATTACGGTGATGTTAGCTACTTTTTAGAAGAGTTATATTTGGAGTTTATAGACAGAAATGACGTGTTGACTTATATCACATGGGTCGATCATGTTTGGAGCAAAAACTCAATACATTTTTCTAGATTTTTTTTTCTTTAATTAGTTTTGTGTATTGATATTAATTTTGTCTTTTTAATTTCGTATCAACTTCAAAGATTTCAAGATTCATAAAACTCTTATTTTTCAAGGAATAACTTGAGCTTCAATCTCAATTATCAAATAAATAAACAGTGTGTTATCTATTGGTTGGTGAGTATAAAAATAAAAAAAAATTATTAAATTAAAAAAAATAAAAAATATTATCAAATAAAACAAAAAATAATTAATCAAGAAAACCAAACCAGAAAAAAACAGATTAGAAACCATAAGAAATTAAATCAAGTTTGGTTTCAGTTTAAAACTTTGAAATTGACTGAACTGAATTCAATTGAACTCTTGAAAATAAATATAAAAGATATTGCTTGTAATATGTTTAGAAATAATGCATATAAAACATGTCTCCTTTTTTTAAAAGTTTGTTGTTTATAATGGCACCAAAACCTTAAGATTTGTATTTATTTATTTTTTTGGTTAAATATAGACTAGATTTGTATTTATTTATTTTTTTGGTTAAATATAGAGTTTATATTCTTCCTAATGTATAAAAAAACATGTCTAACTATTTGGATAGGTTTTACTTGTAACAAAATTCTATGATTATATTAATATATGTTGCTTGGATAAGTTCATATCTTCTTCTTTTTCATGACTATATTTATATATATTGTTGAGTATTTGTAATTATTTGATTTATTTTATAAATTTATTTGGATTTTACTCTTATATTATAAAAATCAACTAGATTTCACCGTAAAAAGCCCATAAAAGCTCGAAAGAAAACCCACTAAGAAACAACAAGTTTTACCGGTTTTTCTCTTTAAAAAAACCAAATTAAAATAAAATTAATTGGTTTGAACTCCTTTCGGTCCGATTCTAAATATATAAAAAAACTATTGATCACACCCACATAGTCAACTCTTGACAATGCCCACCAGGGCAGGCACCACCAACCCCTGTTTTTTCACCTCTCAAATCATTTGCTGTTTGGTCCTGGCTTTTCAAAGACAAATGTTGAAAGGAACTGTAAGAGAAGCCAAAACCAAATTCTGTAGGAACTCTCTCTCTCTCTCTCTCTCTCTCTGCAGTTCTTTCTCCACAGTTCCTTCATCTGTTGACTCTTCTCCTCAGCTCCCACCATTTGATTATCAGCCAAAACCTTACGAAGGACGAGCCTTAGCTGATGAAACCTTGCAAAAACGCAAGTACTTTTTTGGGTTCCTCTCTCTTTTTACTTCTACGAAAAGCTTGTCAGTTCCGAGCTTTCTTTCTCTAATTAAAAAACTGTTTGCCAACGTGGTGAAAATCATATTTTTAAAAAAATTATTATTTTTATTTTTTTATTAAAATTTAATATGATAGATATGTTTTCAATCGTTTGTATTAATATAAAAAATAATTTTTAAAAAATAAAAAATATTATTTATATATATTTTAATATGAAAAGTTATTTAAAAAATAATCATTACCACACTACCAAATATATTTTCATCCTTATGGATTTGCATGTGCTGTCGTTTTGTTTTGTTTTTTATGTTGTTTTTTTTTTTTTTTAGCTGGGAGGGAAATATGCTACGTAAATTTAAACCTGAGAATTAAATTTATTTGATTTAATTTAATACACAGTACCTTTCTGATCTCATATAACTTTTACAAACTCCTAAAAATAAAACTCTATATCATAACAAAACTTTTTTTAAAACGAAAATAGCGTAATTCAGTCACTTCAAAAAGAAATATAACGCAACAAAATGGATTTAAAATCAAACTCCTATACGTTTTTTTTTTTTGGATTTTCTCAATTGAGTATATACAGAATTTTTTTTTCAGGTTTTTTTTATAATTAATATTTTTTACTTCATTTTTTTATATAATTATTTTTATTTTATATGTCAAGTCATGAATTTCACATGTATATCTTGACCCATTTAATATATATATATATATATACTTTTTTTTATTCCTGTTTTTTTATTATATTATTAAATTAAATTAATATTTAATCTAACTCTCAGTTTTTCTTACTATTTTTTTTAAGTGCTACTTTAACTAAATATTTTTTAAACGTGTAAAAAAAAGGTCTAGTCTGGATAAGTCACGGGCTGGCAATATATTTTTTTTCTAATCCTTATTTATTATTTTAGTTTTTAAAATGTTTTTTAAAAAATTTTAATTTTTTTTATTTGTTTTAAATGAAGATTTTTTTATCATTTTAATATACTGATATTAAAAATAATTTTAAAAAAATAAAAAAATATTATTTTAATATATTTTTAAATAAAACATATTTTAAATAAAATCACAGCAACAATCGATCAAATTTTAAAAGAATTCAAAGACACAAACCGAAATTCGAAAAGAAAGGAAGGTGTCCATTCACTTATCCATTGTAGAAGGTCATCAATTCAATCAGGTCTGAGTTCAGAAAGCCCTTTTTTTCAACTTTTTTTTTTTTAATCAAACGACACGTGATGTGATGGATTGATGTTGAACCGATTCATCCTGATGTTTTCACTGATGCAGTTCGATTCATGCCGATTCTTATTGGATCCATTGCACAAACAACCTCTATCCTCAAATCGGATTGGCTCACGAGTCCAATTCTGATAAATAATATGCGTCCACGTCTTTTAACTGTTGCCGCGGGCGGGCTTGTGGCGCATGTTTGTGTGTTGTGTGGGTTTGTAAAAAAAATATATATAAAAAAATCCCAAGGACCTTTCTTACTCTACAGTTGCTTCCTCCTTTGTCAAATCTCCTCCTAAAATCCCTCCATTTGATTACCAGCCAAACCTTATAAAGGACCATTGGCTGATGAAATCTTGCAAAAACGCAAGAAATTTCTGGGTCCTTCCCTTTATCATTACTAACGGAATCCTGTTAGTTTCTGATCTTACATAGCGTTTTGATTTCATGTTTTATTTCTTCATATATAGCATAAGAGGTTTTATTTATTTCTTATTATTATTATTATGCGTTGTCGTGCACTTTTAGTTTTCAAGATTTCTTTTCTTTTCTTTTTGTGTTGATTGATGATGTTATTTTGGTTTTGCAGTTGAATATAGTTGAAGGAAAGATGCAATATTTGTTTGATGAAAATGGAAGGAGGTATTTGAATGCTTTTTCTGGGATAGTGTCTGTCTCTTGCGGCCACTGCCATCCTCAAATTTTAAATGCAATTATGGAGCAAAGCAAGCTGCTCCAACATGCTACTACCATTTACTTGAACCACACTATTGCTGATTTTGCTGAGGCCTTAGCTGCTAAGATGCCTGGAAATCTCAAGGTTTCTGCTATTCTTGATACCTTTCGGTAAAACATCATTCTTGTCAATGGGATACAATGATGATGTAATTTGGGTTTTGGTTATTTTCTTTTATTTTGTATTGAAATGATGATCGTTTGTCTAAGTGGTTTGTTGCTTCCTGCTCAAACTAATTATTTAAAATTTTAAAACATGAATTTTGTGGGTAATCATTATGTAATTCATCTTTATTTGTGTCAAAGGTACACAACATTATTGGAGTAAATTATGGGTTGCTGCTTCTCATACTGATCAGAAAACACTATCTACATCTTAAACTTGTTTTCGTCTGCAAGTTGTATATTTTGTAAATTCTGGTCAGAAGCAAATGAATTAGCGATGCTGATGGCTAGACTATACACTGGTAATCTTGAAATGATTTCGTTAAAAATGCATATCATGGTGGAAGTTCTGGTACAATAGGAACACATGGAAATACTCAATTCCACAGGTTTGTTTATCTACAATTGCTGCATGGAAATATGATCACTTATTGTAATTTGATTGATGCCAGTGGTTCTGACTGAAGAATACTGCAGGGCGAAATTCATCATGTTATTAATCCAAATCCACACAACAATTATGGTACTTCTGGAAAAGTTGCTGGTTTCATATCCGAAACTATTCAGGTTGGTGACTTGACTTTAAGTATTGTTTCCATAAGCAGCGTATATGACTGTTTTGACAACCTTGAATATGAAATTGTAAAAGAACTTCATTCTTTTATATTTTTGGTGAATATAGGGAGTTGGAGGAGCAGTTGAATTAGCCCCTGGATACTTGACAATGGTTTATGACATTGTGCGTAAGGCAGGGGGAGTTTGCATAGCTGACGAAGTGCAATCGGGGTTTGGCCGCACAGGAAGCTGCTATTGGGGTTTTGAGACTCAAGGTGTCATCCCTGACATTGTTACCATGGCAAAGGTATTTAAAATCACACCTCTTCAGATTTATTCCTTAGTGCTACAAAAGATAGTTCTATGTTTTATATAGTTCTTGCTTCATATGTTTTTTACTGTCTTTTGAAACCTGTTTGACCATCTCACAAATAACACAATTAGCATTTATCAGGGTATTGACAATGGTTTGCCATTGGGAGCTGTAGTAACAACACCAGAAATAGCACAAGTCATGGCACAGAAAATTCAATTCAATACTTTTGGTGGAAACCCTGTGTTTTCTGCCAGTGGACATGAAGTACTGAGAGTCATTGACCAAGAGAGGCGTCAAGAATAGTGTGCTGATGTTGGTTCACACATGCTTGGACGTTTGAGAGAGCTGCAAAGAAGACATGACAGTAATTTCTCTTGAACTTGGTTCTAAATACTTTGTTGCGACTTTTGCCTGTGTGATGTACATGACATTTTCCATTTGTCTCTACATTTGGTATTCTATTGGCCTAGGCTTCGAGCCTTGTTATATAGGCTGTCTGTTTGCACCCTCTGAAAGCAAACCTAGTGAACCAACTATTATTAACTCGCTATAGTAAACGATACTTTTGGGTATGTTTCTGTTCATATGCCAAGTTACCAACATTTACCGGGGTAAAGTCTTCTCAATTATCTAACCAGATTTGTATTAATACTCTATTCATTCTTGTAAGTGTTTGCAGATGATTTTTCTTTTTATGCATGTGCTTGTGAATGTGTGCACATATCATATATTAATGTTTTTGTACGAGCCATGAGCAAAGCTAGTTTCTTTAACAGCCTCATGTAGGAATAATTAGTTTTGCTGCTTCTGTAGCCTTGTGTAGAATAGAAATCAACAAGCCAAACAGAAGTCCAAATTTTATCGATTTTTTCCGCAGACATTCAATGATTATATGAATTTAGATGTTTCTGATGATATGTAACTTCTGAATTACTACTAATGTTCTAATGCAATACAATGTGCTTTTAGTAATGATATTCTAAGTTGCTCAGAAATTTTTAATCGTTGTTCCAGTCATTGGAGATGTAAGGTGCAGGGGCTTAATGTTGGGGGTAGAACTTTTGACTGACAGGAAGGAAAAGACGCCTGCCAAAGCCGAAACTGCAATCTTATTTGAGAAACTTAGAGGTAACGAGGACAGCCTCCCAACCCCATAAACATGGAAAAGATAACCCTTTGACTACCAAATGGTTTTTTCATCGATTTCTAATGTGTATTTATCATCACTGTTTCCTGAGTGCAGAGCTCGGCATCCTAGTCGGCAAAGGTGGAATTCATTGAAATGTGTTCCGTATCAAACCGCCAATGTGTTTCACCAAAGACGATGCAGGTACTCTTGATGTCAACGTCTCTTCAAGTGCTTAGATAAATTAAAGCCTTGTGATTTTTAGATGAGCAATAAGATAGCTTTCAGGAGAGATTCTGAGAGCTTTGAAGAACTCAGTATCCATTAAAAAAAAATCCAATTTGCCTGCATGATGATTAGTTGTTAATTTTTCTTATATGCCCTTTTTAACAGAATGATCTAATGTCATGGATTTTGTTTTGGTACATGCAGACTTTCTTGTCGGCGCATTGGAATACTCAATGTTGAAGTTGTGAGGAACTACCTGCCATTAGCTGAGATGAATATGTAATTATTCAATTTTTTTGGCATCGATCTCTTCTGATAGGTTGCATTCAATAATATCGAGCAAATATATAACCAATCCTAACCTGAAAAAATCAAACTTTTTTTTCTTATGTCCAAAGAATGTAGATGTCAATAACGTTGAGCCAATAGATCCATTACTTGAAAACGCATGCAAGGAACTAAATCCCAGAGAGGCTTCAGCGATTTCAGTATGTGCAACAGGTCGATGTTGGCAAGGCATCAGATCCTTTTGTTTTGTAAGTGATGTAATTTAGGAGCAGGAATGCCCCAGAAAAACTTGTATTGCAATAGGACCTCAGACTTCCAGTGACGGTTGTGTCCCAATTTTGCAGGATCAATAATGGCTCTGTAGTTTCTGGTTACTCAGCGCCTAAGCACCTATCTGTAAATGTGGGTTCTGATGATTAAAATGTTGATTGAACTCAACTGGTGATGCTCTCTTTTTTTCTATTTCTCCTCGTAATTAACATACCAGAAAAGGGGGACGGGAAGAGTTGCTAATACAGAAAATAAATGAAAATTAAAATCTCCCCAGATAAAAGAATCAGAGACTAATCATGTTCAACCATTCTATTTGGCGTTGGTAAAGATGAACTTCAACGACTGGAGTTTGTAGGGTGATTAGCGAGCTAGGCTTGCAGTGTGTGACACTTCAGACAAATTAGCAGTTATCTGATAAGAATTCAAAATCAAAAGGTTTCACTCTTTAGCATTTTACCCAAAAATACCTTCTCATTATCAGAAGATTCTCAGTTTCAGACCTAAAACTCAAAGTCAAGTAGGGTTTTGCATAAGCAAGGGAGATGGGAGACGACAAATAAGTAGCAATATTCACCAATTATGTACAAGGCAGATGAAAACAAAAAATACAAAGACCAATTTACATGACGAAGTTTCACCTGCAAACTCGAAACGTAATATATCATTCGATGGCAAGACAGTAACAGCATTGAAAATTGATTTCACCACAAACTACCTTTGATAGGATGGCTATTTATATCTACATCTTTCCAATTGTGGGATGCTACCTGAAAAATGCCAGCAGCTTGAATCTTCTATATAAGATAACAACATTACCGAATCTAGGCAGGCTCGCAAGGGCGAATTGCCCAAAGTGAACTCAGATCCCTAAGCCGTCGGAAGTATTCTCCTAAAGCAAGAAGGCCTCGAGCTGCCTGGCGTGTTGTTAAGATCCGAGACATCTGCTGCAAAGTCTCCTGGCGTAGATGGTCCGCCTGTTAAAACAGATAGTTGATGTTAGATGTGCCAACAAGCCCAGTTGCCTGACTTCATTCAGAAAGCTGAGAAGCATAACTTCAAGCACAACCAATTTTGACCTAAATGCTAGCAAAAAAGTTGATGCACCTCCATCTGCATAACAAAATTATTTCAGGAAGGCACCAATATTCCTTAATGAAATTTGAGAATGCCTTTTTCCCTGAAATTGAAGTGATCACTTCATGAAACCCAGTTGATTGGCAAGAACATAAATTATGGATTGCGTATGTGTATTGTGAGTGCAGGAGAAGATGCAAAAGAAGACCTGCTGCACAAAGCGGACCAGATCATTTCGCTTCTCCGTTGCAGTTTCCTTGTGAGGCGAGTAACTGGCTTCACCCAATTGACCAGCTGCCACAGTCTCTGCTAGAGTTTGCTGGAGTTTCTCCATTCCTTGTGAAAGAGCATCTTCAGCTTGCTGGCATGATTGTCTAAGATTAAGAGCATTCACAACTTGCTGTTCTGACAAGGGCTCAATGTGAGGCAAGAGAATCTGTAATCAACATAAAAGCAATATAAAATATTACACAGCTTGCTGGCACTTCAGGCATGAATTCTGCCTAGCATATCCAGCGCAAGACAAAAAAAGAAAAGAAAACCACCGTTTTGGAGTAACAAGGGCCACAGCCATTTTTACTTCAACCACAACATTTTCAGCTCCAATAATCTCTAACTTGGAATAAATGAAATACTTGCAGCAAAAGGGACAGTGGCCAAAAACCAACTGTAAAATTAATTAACCAGACTGCCAATAAGTCACACACTTTAGCAATTGCCAGCATAATGCTCAACATACACTGAACCTAGCATCAGCGCAAGCTACAATGCATTCAGAAGTTCAAAAGCACCCCCGTATACTTAACATATGAATAACTTTCAATTGATAATTTTAAATAATTAATCCAGCACCTTAAGAAGTTCTGAAGGGCGAAACCCTCCAATCCACAATAAAAACCTTTCTGCCGATGATTTCCACAAGCCAGACATCACATAAAAAACATCAGCTTTAGCTGCAGTTGCTTTCATGCGAAAAAGTTCAGAATAGTGGCTCATGCCTCTTTCTACAAGTATGTCGAGCTCTGCGTCACTGATATGAGCATTTAAAGCTATTCTCATGTCACACATATGTCTATTTTGCCCCTCCAACCAGTGCCCATACTCCATCTCAAAAGTTGGGATCTCTGAAGAATCCTCAGAGTCAGCATATAGTTGATAGAAAGAACAAAATTAGAGATGAACTACAAGAAGCAAAATGTCCTTCAGAAATTTAAGGGCAAAAATAATCAGATTGAGCGCATAGAGAAAGTGCTGACATTTTTCAGGACAGATTCATGTACAACAGCAACCTCTCAAGACCATATTTTAAGTGCCAACTTGGGGCATAAGTGAATGATGAGCATGTCACTACTAAAGATTTTACGTTGATAGCAAGCAGCAGCTGTAGACAATATATCAAGGGGGGTGTTTGGCATGTCACGTTTAAAAAAAATCTTGAATTTTTTTCTCGTAAAATAAATTTTAAAAAATAAAAAATATATATTTTCATATATTTCAAGTAAAAAACACTTTAAAAAACAACATCTACAACTGTAGAAAAGCATTTTACTTTTTATTTGCCATTGAACTCGTTCTTTTAACATAATACATAACAATAATGCATGATCAAGTCACAAATATATAAATTAAATAATGTAGCAAATTACTTCTACTTTGAATGGTCTCCTTTGTTCATGTGAGTTCAAACAAACTGACAAATTTTCAACCCAAATAATTTTACAAACATCTTAACAACTATGTCCCGTCCCTCCTTTTTATAACATTGTTATTGTCCAGCAAGAATCAACAAGAGTGTAAAATACTAACTTGTAGGCATTGCAGAAGAAGAAGAAGGGAAGCTAAAAATAAAGCGGAACATTAATGATCGACAATATCTTAAAAGGTTTATGACATAAAACATTTGACAAAGCCTACTGCAAAGTGAGAGAGATGTGATTTCGGGTAGACAGACCGCCATGTGGGAGTGAGACAGCAGAACTAACGGTAATGAAGTACTTAGGCAAACGTATACCTGAGTTTGTAGCTCCACCAAAGCCTAGCTGACTGGTATCTACTCCACCACCTATATACAGGCCCTGTTGTCTAGCTCTGTCAAGCTCCTGCTCCAACTGAAGGAGCTTCGTACGACTTGATTCTAACTGCTGAACATAAGCCTGTAAGGAAAAATTAAAA
>Ga0307510_10009988_pt1 | contig 11280 bp, 8 predicted proteins | sample 12_EM_MG_FD_207224 | JGI IMG/M metagenome (GOLD analysis project Ga0307510, IMG submission 207224) | Populus trichocarpa ectomycorrhiza microbial communities from riparian zone in the Pacific Northwest, United States - 12_EM | ecosystem: Host-associated > Plants > Roots > Unclassified | place... | reverse complement strand
ATGAGGAATGTCGTACCAACAAATGAAAACACAAGGATCCAACGAGCTTGGAGGGTGAATACCATAGATTCTTAATCTGTTAGTTAGCTGGTTGTATTGGTTTCCCTAACGAATCTAGTGAGGTTTAAGTTTTACGGTCGGTGGCTAGCCTGTAGCCATCTGTTGTTTTATGTTTCTGTTATCATTGTAAATCTGGGGTATGCCCCTTATAATGTTTGTATCTTCTTCTTTTAATACATGCGTCAACTTACCAAAAAAAAAAAAGTTTTCACTTTTAACGTGTGAGAGTGATTCTTTAGTTCTTGAACGAACTGAATCTGACTTATCAAAGATTAATAGGCTTCGTGGCGTCATTCTACTCATTCCAATAGTGTTGGTGCCTTGAGGCAGGTTTCCATTGTGTCACACTCTTATCAGACATATTTCAGCTTTCCGGGATTAGATCTCAATCTTGATTGTGGGTTGCGTGACAACATGATCACGAGGTTCGTATCAATTGGTATCAAAGGTAGACTTCGAAATAAGGTCATATCCTTCTGTTTTTTTTTGTTTTTTTTTGTGTTCCTTTAAGTATTTCAGTGTTTGCGTTCATCTTCTTGTTCTGTGTACGTGTCATCTAAGCAAAAAAAACAAAAACAAAAGGAAGGGTTATAATTCATCTTATTACTTTATATTCTGTCTATTTGGGGCAAGATCACATCATATATCTATTTGGAACTTATTCTGATATCATTTGCTTAAGGTTTTAATTCGAAGTTCAATTCTGCCGCAAAAACACTACTCTCGTGAACCATAAGCAAATCACCTCAGAATCAATATGGGCTTATTTAGATATCGTTTGCTTGAGGTTTTAATTTGAGATCAATTTTGCCGTTGAAACACAACTTTTAGTAAACTATAATCAAATTACCTTAGAATCAATTCCAACTTCATATTCTGTCTATTGGTGGTGCGATCGCAACATATGTAAAATTTGGGCTTATTTTCATATAGTTTGCTTGATGTTTTAATTCGAGCAAACGATATATGATGTGATCTCGCCCCCAAAAGACAGAATATGAAGTAATAAGATGAAATATCACTTGTTTTTTTTTTTGTTTTTTTTTCTTAGATGACGCGGACACAAAGAACAAGAAGATGAACGACCCAAACACTGAAAAAACTTAAGGGAACACAAAAAAAAACAAAAATAACAGAAGGATATAGACCTTGTTTTGGAGCCTAGCTCTGATACCAAGTAATACGAACCTCGTGATCCCGTGGTCACGCAACCCACAATCAAGATTGAGATTTAATCCCGGAAAGCCGAATATGTATGATAGGAGTGTGACACAATGGAAACCTGCCCCAAGGCACCAAAACTATTGAAATGAGTAGAATGACGCCACGAAGCCAGTTAATCTTTGATAAGTCAGATTCAGTTCGTTCAAGAACTAAAGAATGCAATCACTCTCATACGTTAAAACTGAAAAATTCAGAAGTAATAATCATCAAAAGCTCTGAATACTAGATTGTTAGTCTTTGAATATGTGAAGGGATTTTATGATAATAATTCTGAATTTGCTGAGAGTTATAATGCATATTGACATTCGGCTTTGGGTAAGTTTTATTTGATGGATGATTACTTGTTTAAAAAGAATAGATTGTATGTTCCTGCTAGTTTTTTTGTGTGAATTGCTTGTTTGTGAAGCACATGGGGGTGGTTTAATTAGTCACTTTGGGGTTGCGAAAACCTTGGATAGCACGAGCATTTTTATACAACTCGTAGTGGTTACAAATTTGGAGGATAATTCAATTCTGCCGTATAAACATAACTCTTAGTGAAACATAAGCAAACCATATTAGAATAAAATTGAAAATTCATATCCTGTCTACTGGGGGTGAAGATCTCACGATATATTCAATTTGGGTTTATTTTGATATCTTTAGTTGAGGTTTTAATTCAAGCTTTAATTCAGCCGCAAAAACACAACTCTCAGTGAACCATAACCAAATCACCTAAGAATCAATTGAACTTTTATATTCTGTCTACCGGGGGTGAGATCGCACCATATATTAAATTTGAGCTTATTTTGATATCGTTTGCTTCAGGTTTTAAATCGAGGTTCAATTCTGTTGCAAAGTGTGATATAAGAGAACAACATATAAACTGATATTTATTTTTTGTTTGGTATCAGAATACTAAATATTGAATTTGAGATCATTTTGACATCTTTTGGTCTGGATTTCAATTCTGTTACGTAAAAATTGCATCCTAGGTCAAATTGCGTCCTAGGTCAAATTTGCGTCAAATTCCAAAATGTGATCCGTACTGTTTTTTTTTCATCAAATTATTTTTGTTTCTATTATAATTGGTTTATTTAGTATTCAGTTAATTTTTTTTTCTAATTTTCTCTTCTGTTTATTTCATGTCTTCGTGTCATCCACAATTCGTATGAATTTGCAATGCTACTCACGAAATCATAATCATAGTTTTGTTTTGCTTTGTTTTCAATATATTTATTGATTCTTGAGTCTGAGAATTACAATTGGATTGCGTTGTGAAGGCTACTTACTTTGATTCGTGGATTTCAGTTCCTAAGGAACCAAAAGAAAGCAAACTATGAGGTAAAAAATATAGCGAGTTTATTAGAGTGAAAAGTTATGATGATACGATCCAAGCAAAGTCAGATTCGGACTTTTGTGTAAAATTTTCTACCATCTAATTCTACGCTATTCAGCATAACTCCAAATCCAACCGTTGGATTGAGCTGAAACTTTACCAGAAGATTCCAAAGGTATTTGTCTATGTTGCGGTAACATTTTAGGTGAATTGGAGTTCGGGGAGGACTTGCAATATAGGTCAAAACAAGTTGTATGAATATTGTTATTTATTTCCTTTTGACTTATGGACTTTCTATTTGGCAAGGATCATTTTCCTATAAGAATCAGCTTGTTTTGGGAATCTCCTAATTCTATAAGGATCTTTAATGGGCTGCAACATAGTTTCCAAGTGTGGTAAGGACTCATTAATGTTTCAAAATCCTCTTCTTATACGGATTCCTTATTCATCTTAGCTACACAAGGAAAGAATGACAAGTGGTATTTAATGACATTTTGGTTTCTAGGAAGGAAACTAAATTGGCAAGTATAAAAGAGGGAGATTTTCTTCATTAATTGTCCATGCAAAATAAAGAAACCAAGCACAATAAGGCAAGAAGACTTTAGAATTAATTTCATATTTTCTAGTCTATTTGAGACTTCTTAGGGGTGGCAAATCTGTATGTCACACTCCTCTTAAACCTGATTTACTTGGCTTTCCTGGAATTTAGTGTCTTTGCGTGTGGATTTAGTGACCACGTGATCACGAGGTTCGCATCACATGATTTTTGTGTGAAACACGAGAAGGGTGATGATATATTTTGTGCTACTAAATTTTGTAGATTGAAAGATTGTTTGAAAACAATGAATCAGTGACACAAAACACTGACGTCGCTTTTCACTTACGAACCATAGGCCAGCAGCTTGAGCTCTTGAGGATCTGAAAGATGAGTTGAATTCGATAAAGCAACAGAATAGTGGGGCTCATCGCCGAGGAAATATGGTCCGTAGGGCCGTTCAGAATGTCATTTCTGAATTTGAGGAGTTTGTTGATGAAAACACAAATGCTGATGAAAATGACCATGATTTTGCATCTTCTAGCCAAGGAATAAGATCTGGACCGGACAGGGCTAGGAGGAATGTGAATTTCTGTGGCATGGAGAATTGTGAAAATGTGACAGGTTTTCATTGTGTCACACTCCTATCAGACCTATTTCAGCTTTCCAAGATAAGATTTCAATCTTAATTGTGGGTTGCGTGACCACGAGGTTTACATCAATTCATCAATGGCTGCCAAAATTGAGGTTACATGTATTTAAATAGTTCTGAAAAATTAAGCTTAATAGATCTACCCATGTGGGTTGAACTGATCCACATACAAAACTGGCTCAAAAACCTTAAATTGAAAAGCCATAACGTGATGCAAAAATACCTTCAATATTAGCTGAAAAGATAAAGCTCATAAGTTTTAATTAAGCCCAAACAAGTCTTGGGTTGTAGCTAATAAAAATAAAGATAAAGCTCATAAGTCCAAATTCTTTATATGCCCAATGATCCGAGAAACCAATATGTCATTAACTATCACTAGCCTTTCTTTCCTTGTGTAGTTAGGATGAATAAGAAAATCCTTATAAGAAAAGGATTATGAAACATTAATGAATCATTGATACATTTGGAAACTATGTTGTAATCTATTAAAGATCCTTGTAGAACTAGTAGATCCCCAAAACAAGTTGTAACATCCTTGTAGAAAAATGATCCTTGCCAAATAGAAAGTCCACATGTCAAAAGAAAGAAAATAATAAAATTTATACAGTCTATTATGACCGATATCGCAAGTCCTACCTAAGCTTCGATTCACCAAAAAGTTTACCCCAACATAGACAATTACTTTTTTTTTTATAATTTGATTTTATATTTTATAATTTTTAAAACATTTAAACTATCCTTGAAATATCCTAAAAATAAATCCTAATTACTTTTTTGTATAAATTGTTTCTATATTTTACAATTTAAAAACATTTAGACTATCCTTGATGTATCATCCTAAATAGAAATCCTAATTATTATTTTTTATAAATTATTTTTATCATTTATAATTTTAAAATATATAAACTATCCTTGGAGTATCCTAAACAGAAATCCCAATTATATTTTTTTAAAAAAGTATTTTTATCATTTTTAATTTTAAAACATATAAACAATCCTTAAATTATCATAAACATAAATTATAATTATTAATTTTTTTAAAAAATTATTTCTATAGTTTATAATTTTAAAATATTGAAACTATACTTGAAATATTCTAAACAGAAATCCTGATTAGTTTTTATTATAAATTGTATTTATAATTTAAAATTTTAAAACATTTAATTTATCCTTGAAGTATTCTAAACAGAAATCCTAATTTTTTTTATAATTTGATTTTATATTTTATAATTTCCAAAACATTTGAACTATCCTAAAAATAAATCATAATTACTTTTTTGTATAAATTGTTTCTATATTTTATAATTTTGAAACATTTAGACTATTTTTGATGTATGACTAAATAGAAATTCAAATTATATTTTTTGTAAATTATTTTATCATTTATAATTTTAAAACATATACACTATCCTTAAAGTATCCTAAACAGAAATTCCAATTATATTTTTTAAAAGTTTTTTATCATTTGTAATTTTAAAACATAAAAACAATCCTTAAAGTATCATAAACTGAAATCATAATTATTTTTTTTATAAATTGTATTTATATTTTAAAATTTTAAAATATTTAAACTATCATTGAAGTATCATAAACAGAAATCCTAATTAAGTTTTTTTATAAATGGTTTTTATATTTTATAATTTTAAAATATTTAAACCATCCTAAAAGCATCCTAAACAGAAATCCTGATTAATTTTGTTTTTAAATTGTTTTTATAATTTAAAATTTTAAAACTATTAAATTATCCTTGAAGTATTCTAAACAGAAATCCTGATTAATATTTTTTTATAAATTATATTAATAATTTAAAATTTTAAAACTTTTAATCTATCCTTTAAATATCCTAAACAGAAATCCAAATTATTATTTTTTTTATAAATTTTTTTATATTTTATAATTTTAAAACATTTAAACTATCCTTGAAGTATCATTCTCAGAAATCCTAATTATTGTTTTTATAAATTGTTATTATAATTTAAAATTTTAAAACATTTAAACTATACTAAACAGAAATTTGAATTATTTTTTTAAATAAATTTTTTTTATATGTTATAATTTTATAACTTTTAAATTATCAATGAAGTATCCTAAACAGAAATCCTAATTTTTTTTTATAAATTGTTTTTGTATTTTAAAATTTTAAAACATATAAACTATTATTGAAGTATCTCAAACAGAAATCGTAAATAATTTTTTTATAAATAATTTTTTTATTTTGTAATTTTAACACATTTAAACTATCATTGAAGTATTATAAATAGAAATCCTAATTATTTTTTTATAAAATGTTTTTATATTTTAAAATTATAAAATTTTAAAACAATTATACTATCATTGAAGTATCATAAACAGAAATCGTAATTAATTTTTTTATAAATTGTTTTTATATTTTATAATTTTAAAACATTTAAACGATCATTGAAGTATCATAAACATAAATTCTAATTTTTTTTATATTTTTTTTTGTTTTTTTTAAATCTTAAAACAATTAAACTGTCATTGAAGTATCCTAAACAAAAATCATAATAAAAATTTTTATATTTTAGAATTTTAAAACATTTAAACTATCGTTGAAATATCTTAAAAATAATTTTTTCCACTTTTGCAGGTACTATCATGTCAAATCAAAACAACACACTACCTCCTCCTGAGGCAGAACTTAAGTTTCAAATACAAGTCATGACGCACATTTTGGAGAGGATGAATTTTGTGATGGGGATAGGGTTGATAAACGTGGCAACGATGCTGGTACAAGCACCCAAGACAGGGAAGCTACTATGATAGGGAGGAGATAAAAGTGTTGATGAGAAGACGATTTATGCCTAACCACTATTATAGAGATTTGTATATGAAATTGCAGGGTTTGAATTAGGGTTCTAGGTCCGTGGATGAGTATTTCAAGGAGATGGAGATCGCAGTGATTTGGGCCAATGTGATCGAGGACAGGGAAGCTACTATGGCTAGATTTCTAAATAGGTTGAATAGGGACATTGCGAATATTGAAGAATTACAACATTATGTGGAATTGAAGGACATGGTCCATATGACAACGAAGGTGGAGAGGCAGTACACGTTTTCAGAGCAATTCAGCTTCATCTTCCTCAACAGGGAGGCTGAATATGAAGAGAGAGGGGGATGTCCAACCAAAGCCTTATGCAAAAGGCCGAACCACCTAAGGCAAAAAAGGATGCTTATACATATAGAAAAGGTAAATCTGAATCTCAACCTACTCGTGATACATATATTAAATGTTTTAAGTGTTTAGGGAAGGGGCACATTGCATCTCAGTGTCTAAACTGAAGAGTTATGCTTACAAGAGACAATGGGGAGATTGAATCTGAAAGTGAAGAGATGCCACCTTTGGTGGATTGTAGTGACGAGGAGATTGCATATCTTATTGAGAGGGAGGCCTTGGTTATAAGGCGTGCCTTAAACATGCAAATCAAAGAAGATGATGTAGATCAGCAACGGGAAAATATATTTCACACTTGATGTCACATTCAAAACAAGGTATGTAGCATGATAGTCGATGGAGGTAGTTGTGCTAATGTATCTAGTGATACTCTTATGAATAAATTGAATCTGAGTTGTATTAAGCATCCTAGGCCTTATAGATTGCAATGGTTGAATGAATGTGGTGAAGTGAAAGTTACTAAGTAAGTATTGATTGTGTTTGCTATTGGGAAGTATTCTGATGAGGTTATGTGTGATGTAGTCCCAATGCATGCCGGTCTTTTTGATGCGAACCTTGTGATCACGCAACCTACAATCAAGATTGAGATCTGATCCCGGAAAGCCGAAATAGGTTTGATAGGAGTGTGACACAATGGAAACCTGCCCCAAGGCACCAACACTATTGGATTGAGTAGAATGACGTCATGAAGCCAGTTAATCTTTGATAAGTCAAATTCAGTTCGTTCAAGAACTGAAGAATGCAACAATCACTTTCACACGTTAAAACTGAAAAATTCAGAAGTAATTATCATCAAAGCTGTTGAAATTTTGGCTTACATGAGTTTAAATAGTTCTTGAAAAATTAATCCTAATGGACCCCTTATTTGGACTAATATGAGGTCCACTCAAAACTAACCTGAAACCCTAAACTGAAAAGCCCATAACTTAATCCAAACAAGCCTTAGATCGTAACTGAAAATAAAGTATTAATTAAGCTCAAACAAGCCTTGGGCTGTAGCTAACAAAATAAATTAAAGCCCCTAATATTAAATCCATGTTCTGTCATGAGAAGAAGAGAAGGAAGTAAAATATTATAGAAATGATTCAAGACTTATTTATAGCCTTCCATGCAGCCCTTTAATCCTAGAAACAAAAGGAAAAGGTGGCCACCCATGTTGTTTCCAAGTTGTAGTAGGATTCTTTTGTTTTCTTTGCTGTCCTAACTAACCTCATGGCCCAAATAAGGTTGTCTTGGACCCCTCTTGCACATAGATAAGATGTACTAGGGTCTCCTCTTGATACTCTAATGGACCTTTCAATTCTGACTTGGTTGAAACATTCAAAACCAATGCATTTAATGCCTCTTTCAATGCCTTTGTCTTGGACCGAGTCATTGGACCATTTGAAATATGTAATGGGTCCTTGCTGGTGTTTCTGGGTTGGTCCACATCACTCTTACTTCTGGGGTGTCCATAGTAGTTTAATTGTAAGGCGATTCATAATGGGTTTAGAAATAGGTTTACTATTGTAAAGGATGGTAAAAGCATCACCCTTGTACCTCTTTCTCCAAAACAACTGTATGATGACCAAATGAAATTAAAAGGGAGGTGTGAGGATGGGAAGAGTGAAAATTCACGTGAGGAAAATGGTGAAAGAAGACCATCAGATTCGGCTAAACCTAAATCATTAATTAAACCGGTTGAGAATGGAGGTAAAACTTGAGAAGTGAAGAAAGTAAGCTTGTGTGATGATAATAGTGTGGAAAAATTAAAGAAACAGCCTAATTTTTATGCTAAAGGAGCTCAAATCAGATCTGTGTTTTTCACTAAAAAGCTGATGATCTTACCTCTGTATAAGGAGGCTTATTTTAACTCTAATGATCTTGATTGTGTTATTCCTAGTGTGGCTGTTTCTTTGTCGCAGGAGTTTGATGATGTATTCCCTGAAGACATCCCTAGTGGATAGTCCCCCACTAGACTCAACCTTTCCTCGCCAATCTCACTCGTGTTTGCCTAGTAACTAAGTGTTTCCCTCACCCGAGAGGTTTCCTCACTTTCCCAAGTTAAAAGACAAGCGAAATACACAAGTAGATTGCACAACAATAAGCAATAACACACCGAGAATACAAGAAGAACTCTCACTCTTTATTTATCTCATCAACAAAGGGTTACACAATGAGTGTGTGTGCCATGCACAGAAATCACATGCTACACAGCAAAGATTACACACGTTATTTCCCTCCTACAACCAAAAGCTACAACAACTATTTATACACAAATATGTGAGCTGCAAGGCACACCCATGATCCCTATTTTTCAGGACATATTGGGGTACTTTCTCCCCCATGATCTCCATGATCTTAGTGGCCTATTTTCCAGCAAGTAGTGGACAGTTACTGCCCATGATCCAACAGTTTGTAGAGCAACACCTGTTTTGCCCCTATGATCTAGGATGCCCATCACTACCACTAACCCAAGTTCTGCATGCCCACCTGGCAGCCCTAACTGCCAGTTTGTGCTACGTCAGCTATTGGGTCTCTCGCATACCTTGGACAGTCCTTCGTCCAAGTTTTAGATCGTGCCAAGTTGAACCCATGACTTGCACGAGCTATTGCGCATTGCTGAATTCGCATCTGCGTGCAGGCTGCCAATGTCTGCGATGCCGAATTCGCATCTACGTGCAAGTTGCCAATTTATGCGTTGCTGAATTCTGTGACAGCCCCTGTTCTCATTAGCATATCCCCCTGATGAGTTTTACTTCCTAGTTTGGACATTCTAGCATCCAGCCCATGTTCATCAACAATATGCGCTGCCGATTTTCCTTTGACGAACCTACAGCTGCAAAAATCTGCGCTACCGATTTATCCCACTGTTAGCATGGCTGCCAGCACCCTTAGGCACTGTTTTGGACAACTTGCCGAAGTGTGCACCTCATGCACATTTAACACTGTTACAAACAACCCCCACCAAAAGAACCCAATGCCCTCGTCGGACAGATTCAAAGTACCCTTGCACGACTTCTGTTCCTCGTCACACTCCATGTTTCTCCCCACGAAACCTCTAGCTTTGCCCACATTCAACAACAATTCAGTCCACTGAATTTTCATCAACCTGTGACACAATTCTGTTTTGGTCCGTTAGTTTTCCACAAATGTTAAACACATCATACTTGCAAGCATGTTTTCATGAAGTTCGGACACTAATCACAAGCATCCTAGGTATCCACCCCTCTTTACAAAATACATTCACGCAAAATCACCTTAAAGAATCACATGAGCTCCCATACGAACATCTAATTCTCCAACCATTCAGCGTGCCGAAACTGCAAGTATTAAATTTAAATATTGCTTGTCCATTGTACAACAATAAACTCTTCCTGCCAAATTCATCTCAACATATGCAAGGCTATCATTGTCCATCGCTGCCGAATTCTATGCAGTGTGCTTTCGTTGGCGCATCCTTACTCCTAGAGTTCTAACAAACCATGATATGTCCATCATCAAAGTTACGAAACTCCTCCATGCTGGTCCCAACATGACTAGATTCCATCTCAGCCACTGTTCTGTCTTCTTCGCCCTGCATTGTCCATCGTCAAGGTCTCCATCGAAGACATCAATTCTGCTTCCCCCAAGGCAACAAAGCCACACCAAATCTTCACAGATTCATCTGGACATTCGACAAAGTCTTCCTCAACTTTGTCGCTGAATTTTGCTTCTACCACCCTGAACAGTCCTTCGTTAAGATGCACAAAACTCCCAAGTTCTGCCACCAACAAGGTAGCAAGGCCAGACAACATCCTCACCGATATGCTGGCCCATGACGATTGAATTCCATCTCGGTCATCAAGCACATGCATAAGATTTACATATGCCGCATCCCCAACACCATCTTTCACACTGACAGCATCAAGATTTCCCATCATTGGGCAACAATTCCACACAAAGTAATTCCCATTGCAATGAAAAATAGCGTAAATTCAATTTCAAACCCTTACCGATTTGCCTTCTCCATTAAGGGGAATTGAACATCAGATTACCGTTCAGCCTATAAAAACAACCCCGAGGAGACAAAAGAGCTTCAAAGGAAAGTAGATGAATTGATGATGAAGGGGTACATTCGTGAGAATATGAGCCCTTGTGTTGTGCTAATGTTACTTGTGCCTAAAAAGGTGATGTGCCGTGAATGATTCAAAAAATCGGCAACAATAAATCTGATGAAAATGGATGAAGGATGGGTCTGGTTGTGTTGTCTTTCTTTTGGTGTTTAGGCTGGATTATAGTGATTTCAAGGTAAATAAGATGGAGGATAGACTAGAATG
>Ga0307510_10009986_pt1 | contig 11282 bp, 5 predicted proteins | sample 12_EM_MG_FD_207224 | JGI IMG/M metagenome (GOLD analysis project Ga0307510, IMG submission 207224) | Populus trichocarpa ectomycorrhiza microbial communities from riparian zone in the Pacific Northwest, United States - 12_EM | ecosystem: Host-associated > Plants > Roots > Unclassified | place... | reverse complement strand
GCAAAAGGCGCAAGACGGGTAGCCATCTGCGCCTGCGTCCCGGCAATCCCATTGTCGTCAATCCCAAATGGCGAAAACCCTATGCCACCATGCCCCAGCATGCTATAAAAGTATTTTGCATTCGCAGCTATCAACCCCGCCTCCGGTACAAATAGAGGGTTGTCCCGACGCTCGTAAAGATCGAGCACTTTCAGAACCCGCTCGCTGCCGGATAAGTAGATGTCCGGAGCCAGCAGATCGATCGAAGGAGCAGCGACTTTCCAGATCGGTATGACATTATCCGTAGGCCCCCCGCTCTCATAGCTGGTGGCGTCAGGATTGGAGAGCGGGTCACGCAACGCAGCATTGACATATATTGGCAACGGATCTTCCGCCTTCCCGGCGGCCGCCACCCGCTCTATATACCGCGCGATCGACCAGGCATGGAAATATTCATCGGCCCTGGCGCCAAACACTTTCTCCCAGGATCCACTGCTGACGACAGGAACATGCAACGCTTCCAATACACCGGCCTCCAGCAGCTGCGCCGGCACCGGCCCCTCGAACAGCTTTTGCGCAGCCGCAGAGAAATTCCGCACGCTGCCCCATGCCCCCGGCTCATTTTCTACCTGGACCATTATCACCGTATGCGCTGCGTCCGCTTTTTTCAAATGCCTCATCACCGCCGCAAAAGCCCTCGCATCCGCTTCCATTGTCTCACCCGCCTCCGGTGCCGGAGAGTCCACAGACCTGCCATCACGCCACCTGCCTGGCCTCCACCTGCTCCCAGTAAATAGGAACCTCCAGCGTGTTGGCATGCATTTCCCCGATGGCGCTCCATACATTTGGCAGCAAAGCCGGCCACGCACTGGAATTATGCGCCTGCCCACCCAATATCAAAAAAGGCTTTCCATCCACCATCAGACAATGCCGCCCCCCTTTTTCAACGATCATCGGAATAGCAGTTGTCGATGTCTGGGCAATGATCCGACCCGGTACCAGCCCTATCAGTAGGATGTAAAAAATTAGGATGTTCCTCATATATTCCAAGATACCCATTTAAGCTATTCAAAAATACCCTGGCAATTCAATTTGTTATCAAATCATTTTCCTATCATTACGGTAATGTTATTTAAGTGTAAACCGGTTGTTAAAAGTCTACACTAAATATCTTCGCGCCGCTAACTTATTTTGTTCACGCAAATCGAAAAACACCATGTCAGAACCAAAATTCGGGACACGGATAGCCTATTGGCTATTCCTGATCCCCCTGCTAACATTGCTTTCATTCCAGTCGATCAACAAAGTTTCCGGAAAGATCACTCAGCTCGACGGTTCGCCCCTGGCAGGCGCCACCATCTCTGTCAAAGGCAGCCAGCAGTCTGTCACCACCGACAAGAATGGCAATTACACCATCAATGTCCCGGATGCCAACACAACCTTAGTCATCACATTCATAGGCTTCGCCGCCCGCGAAGTCCAGGTAGGCGGCCAGACACAGGTCAATATCACCCTGCAGTCGGCCTCCGCAGAGCTCACCAATGTGGTGGTCATGGGTTACGGCACCCAGACAAAAAGAGATGTCACCGGAGCCGTAAAATCACTAAAAACCGAGGATTTTAACCGCGGAGTCGTTACCTCGCCGGAACAGCTGATCCAGGGCAAAGCCGCCGGTGTAAATGTCACCTCCGCCAGCGGAGAGCCCGGATCACCCATGAGCATCTCCATAAGAGGTCCGGGTGGCATCCGGACAGGCAATACCCCCCTTTTTGTAGTGGATGGACTGCCATTGGACAACTCTCCCACGACAGGCAGTTCCACAACCGGAGGTGTCACCACGGGCGCAGGTGATCCACTGGCCTTCTTAAATGCAGCGGACATCCTGTCCATGGACATATTAAAGGACGCATCAGCCACCGCCATCTATGGTTCCCGCGGTGCCAATGGCGTCATCATCATTACCACAAAAAAAGGAAGGTCCGGCTCTTCCCTGCTTACGCTCTCTTCCAGCCTGGGTGTTTCCAAACTGGCCCGCGCCCTTCCCGTCTACAGCGCCGCCGGGTTCCGGAAGATCGTTCCCGAGATCGGCGGAACACTGGACGATAAAGGCGGCAACACCGACTGGCAAAAGTTGATAACCAGGACCGCTCTTACCCAGAATTACAATATGGGGCTCAGCGGCGGTACCGATAAGCTGACCTATTACGCCTCCTTCAGCGCACAGAAACAGGAAGGGATCATCAAAAACAATTCCTTGGATAGGTATACCGGGAGATTCAACGCCACCCAGAAATTCCTGGATGACAGACTCATCATCGATGCCGTCCTGAATTACTCGGCTACAAGGACCGTCCGCCCGCCCTTTGGCATCGGCGACGCCCTGACCAATAACCCGACTTACCCTGCCTATGATTCCACCGGCAAACCCGCGGTATACAACAACATCAGCAATCCCCTGGTCTATTTCAATCTGGACCGGGATGTCACTACCATCAATCGCTTTATAGGCAATATTTCCCCTTCCTTTAAGATCATAAAAGGACTCGTCTACAAGCTCAACTTCGGCATCGATAATTCCACAGGAACAAGGAATGACCAAAAACTCGCCAGCGCGGCGCCTTCCCGCCCGGGTAGTCTCGAGACCATTTACACCATCAACAGGAATACGCTGATCGAAAACTATCTCACGTATTCATTGACAAAGTCGGTACATAACCTGTCCGTGCTCGGTGGTTATTCCTATCAGAAGTTCTTTATCCAGACAAGGGATTACATGACGACAAATTATCCGGTAGGGAACATCCAGCCCATCTACGATCCAAGTACCGGACAGCCCGCCGCTTCGACCAACAACACCGCATCCGGTACCGCCCTCGTCAACGAACAACAGTCCTTCTTCGGACGCGTGACCTACCAGTATGATAATAAATATCTCGCAACAGCAAATTTCAGGGCCGACGGTTCCACCAAGTTCGGTAGCAATAACAAGTATGGTTATTTCCCCTCTTTCTCCCTCGGCTGGATCATCACGGAGGAAGACTTTATGAAGAATTCCAACCTGTTCAGCAATCTGAAACTAAGAGCAGGATGGGGCCGCACAGGCAACCAGGAAATACCATCGAAGAAGACCCAGCCTTTGTTTATCTCGTCAGGCGGCAGCTACCCGCTTTACCCCTCGGGAAATTATCCGGCCAGTTATACTTATGTAAGACCAGCCAACCCCAACCTTCAATGGGAACTTTCCAATCAGACAGACCTGGGCCTCGAATTTGGCTTACTGGAGGGCGCTCTGACTGGAACTGTAGATTATTTCAGAAAGAGCTCCAGTCACATTCTGCTTAAGGGATACCCCGCCGATCCGGTGCAACCGGCACAGGAATACTGGTCGAATATAAAAGACATGACCATTGACAACAACGGCCTGGAAGTGGAACTGAACTATGCAAAAAAGATCAACAAGGATATGCATTTTTCGATTGGAGGTAATATAACCAGCATCCACAACGAGGTAAAACATTCCCCATATACCGTCATCACAACTGGTTCAGCACAGGGATCAGGTCTGACCTCCGCCACCATCAACGGATATGTCAACGGCCATCCCATCGGTTCGTTCTATCTGCTCAAGTACATCGGCATCGGCGACAACGGCCTGAGCAAATATGAAGACGTCGATAAGGACAATATCATCTCCGATAAGGACCGCCAGGTATTAGGCACCGCGCTGCCCAACCTGTTATATGGCTTCTACGGCAGCTTTGGCTTTAAAGGATTTAGCCTCCAGGCAAACTTCAACGGTATTGCGGGTAATAAGCTCTACGACAACACCGCCAATACGAACTTTTACAAGGCACGACTGGCCAAGAGCGTCAACACCACGCCCGCAGCAGCAGCCGAGCCAAAGGAAAGCATCAACAATGCAGCTTCCGTCAGCAGCAGATACCTGAAAAGCGGTAGCTACCTGCGCCTCAACAACCTCTCCCTCGCCTATGATTTCAATACAAGCGCGCTGGGCATCAACAAATGGGCAAAATCCATCCGCCTTTCAGCGACAGGACAGAATCTGTTCGTCATTACAAAATATGACGGCTATGATCCCGAGGTCAATACAGACAGAAGCGATGACGGCGTCTCTTCCTTTGGCATAGACTACAACAGCTATCCCAAAGCAAGGACCATCCTTTTCGGTATTAATGTAACATTCTAAAAAAGAACAGAAAATGAAAACAATAAAATATTTACTCTGTTTTGTATGCATTACCATCTTTGGTTGCACAAAACTAAAAGAACAGGTTTTGGACGAGTCCTCCGTTTCCGGTCTGACGGACCGACAGCTGGCAGAAGGCATCATCGCCCCCGTCTACAACGTCCTGCCGGACATCCATCAGCACACCCGGTATTTTACGCTACAGGAGATCTCCTCCGACGAAGCGATCCTGCCATACCGCGGTGGCACCGATTGGGGTGACAACGGTATCTATCTTTCCATGCACCGGCACGAGACCGTCAGCACCGATCCCAACGTACAAGGTACCTGGACTTCTATCGTAACAGGACTGTCCCGGTCCGTCACTGCCATCACTTCATTAAAGACAAATAAAGATGCCAGCGCCAATCTGTTTTTGGCAGAGGCAAGAGGCATGAGAGCATATTATTCTTTGATGACCCTCGATCTCTTCGGAATAGTATTCATCAAGGAAGATCCAAATGCGACATCAAAGATCGTAAGGGGTGATGACGCGATCAAATACATCGAATCGGAGCTCCTGGCTATCGAACCGGTTGTAGATGACGCCAACGGCCCCGGACGTATCACCAAGTCGGCTGTCTGGGGTTTATTAGCCCGTCTCTACCTGAACGCAGCAGTATACCGCGATCGTTATGCCACATCTTTTGCTTTCAAAAGCGATGAAATGGCTAAGGTATCCGGCTATTGTGATAAGATCATCGCCTCCGGTCACTACAACCTGGCGAGTGAATACTTCTCCATCTTTGGCAACGACAATCATACCAATAAAGAGCTGATCTTTGCAGTGGATCAACGACCCGACCTGAGCAACAGTCACAACAGGATGGCCTATTTCTCCCTGTCCGGCGACCAGTTCGCCCTGCCAGCCTTTCCCAGCGCCAACGGCACAGACGGTCCGGCCATCACCCCTGACTTTTATGATGCCTGGGCAAATGCCACTTCCCCCGCCGACCCCGCAGCCGCCGATCCAAGATTTTATAAGGAGAACCTTCCACAGGCCGACGGTTGTGTGGACGCTGCCGCCTTCAACATCAACCGGGGTATCCTGAGAGGTCAGCAATATGGCCTCACCAAAGATGCCAGCGGTGCATTCGTAAAATGCCCGGATGGAAAACTCCAGATCAGCAAACTGTACAATGCGACAAGAAGCAAACCCACACTGGCCGTAAATTTTACAAGGGAGATAGACTACACCACCGCCGGCAGCAACTACAGCACCGGATACCGGGTGGAAAAATACGAGTTCAGCAAGAGCTCCAACACAGGTAGGAACAAAGGCGAAGCCGACATCGTCATCCTCCGCCTCGCCGACGTTTATCTGATGAGAGCCGAAGCAAAGCTGAGAGGCACCAACGACGCAGCCGGCGCCCTGGCTGACGTCAACATCGTAAGAGCATCCCGCACAGCAACTACACCCGCTGCGCCATTAACCTCCCTGACCCTGGACCTCCTGTTCAGAGAAAGAGGCTTCGAATTCTATTGGGAAATGGTAAGACGTACCGACATGATACGTTTTGGCAAATACGAAGGAGCCTGGACAGAAAAAACCAGCACGGACAAAATGAAAAGGGTCTTCCCGATCCCACAAACCGCCATCGACGCAGCATCCAACCTGCCCGGCTACCTCAAACAGAACGACGGCTACTAAGAATAAATAGGCCTCAAACCTAACAGCTGCCCTGGTTTACGCTTCAGTAAACAGGGCAGCTGCTTTTTAAAAGCAGGTCATTTTCTATCACTCCCTTTAATTTCTAAAAATACTTTGAAATATAAAGTAACTTATCTAACTTTGTACTTCAAAGCACTTTGAATAAAATGAAAGAACTATACTATGAAGCAAAGGCAGACAAATGGTTTCAACGGTTTGCTATTTTTTGCCGCATCGCTTTAGCAATAAGCTTTATTCCAACAGGCTTCGTAAAGATCATGGGTGAACGGTTCGCCGCCGGCCTGCCGCCCAACAACCCTTTGGGACATTACTTCGAAGCCTTACACCTCACAGGATATTACTATACCTTTCTTGGAATTGTTCAGATCATAACTGCTATATTATTACTGATCCCGAGAACTTCCCTTCTTGGTGCATTGATGTATTTTCCCATCATCGTCAATATTTGTGTGCTTACTTATGCTACCCGCTTTGACGGTACCCGGGGCGTCACGATGATGGTATTGGCAAGCCTGTTTTTATTAATTTGGGATTATGACCGTTTAAAACACATTTTACCATTTAAACAGCCCAAAACAGATCCTCCTGTGCTAAAGAAGCCCCTCGGTATGCGCCTTCGGGTCATATTTTTTGGAGGCTCCTTTGCAGTCGTGGCCTTTATCATCTTCGGTACTTTCTATTTATATGAGATCGTACCGGGCAATGAAGAAGCTGAATGCAGAAATCAATGCGCTTCCAGCAAGAACCCCGGGGCTTGCGAAGTTTTCTGCGACTGCATTTATAAGAATGGTCAACCGCTGGATAGTTGTCTGGCAACTTTTGATAAGGCGAAAGATATCCGCAGATCTGGCAGGAAATAGCTGACTTTCAATTCATATTCAAAAATAAATTTTCAATTCACCGGCATCACCTCCTCCACCTCCCCAAACACATACCGATTAAACCATTGCCAGTTATGCCATATCGCCGCAAGCCTTTCCTTCGGCTTTGTGATCCCATGCCCAAACCCTTTGTAAACGATCAGCTTCGACGGCACCTTATTATCCTGTAACCCCCGATACAGCTCAAAAGCATCGGAAATGGGTACCCGCTTGTCCAGCTCACCATGCTGGATCAGCGTAGGGGTCGAGGCCTGATTAATAGTAGTGATCGGCGATGTTTTCTGATACAGCGCAGCATTGCTCCAGGGCGTGGACTGTAAATACTGCGGGGTGAACGGCGTAATATCCGTACTCACATAATAGGTCATCCAGTCAGATATCCCGGCTCCAACACTTATCGCTTTAAACACATGCGTGTTCGTTGTCAGGAAAGCCGAAATATATCCCCCCTGGCTCCAGCCCATACATCCCATCCGCGAAGTGTCTATCAAACCTTTGTTTGCCAGGTTCTCTACGCCGCTCATCACATCCCATAGATCACCCACACCCAGGTTATTGACATTCAAAGACCGGAATTTTTCTCCATACCCCGCGCTTCCGCGATAATTTACCCGAAGCACCAACGCTCCCTTTTCACACCATTGCATGATCGGATATACATAGGTCGGCACCGGCTCCGGACGATCTACCCCTGTCGGCCCCCCATGTATCACCACCAGCAACGGATACTTTTTAGCCGGATTATAGTCACGCGGCTTAAGTAAAACGCCTTCAATGGTGACGCCATCCTTGCTTTTCCACGAAACGATCTCATTCACCGGCGTATTCCATCCCTTTAGCTGATCACCCAGCGTAGTCAGCGGAACAGGCCGCAACGTTTCACTTACCCGGTATACTTCCGGCAGATCATTGAAATTCCTTGCCACCATCGCCATCTGCCGGCCATCCTGGCTAAAGGCCACCGCGTTGACGACATCCAGCGCTGCCTCAAAGGCAACCGCTTTCCCGGTTTGAATATTCACAGCAAAAAGCCTGCTCTTCATTTTTTCCGATACCGACAGGAAAATCCCCTTTTCATTCCAGTCGACAACCGACTTCTCCTCATCCAGATCTTCGGCAATCTCCTTTGATTGATGATTGGCTACGTTATAAATAAACAGATGCCCATTTCTGTAAAAATTACTGGTCGTATCGGATAAAAAAGAAGAATAGACAAAGGCTTCACCGGAAGGACTCCAGCTCCCAAATCTGTCGCCACCCGGGTTGGCTATTAGTTTATGCAACTGCCCGGAGGGTATATCCACAACCGCAATATCTGACCTCGAATTCGATTTGATACGCGGGTCAGGCTGCACCGCAATAGCGATCTGACGCCCGTTTGGATTCCAGCTGATATCATTCACATCAAAGCTCCCATCGGTTAGCCGCACCGCCTTAGATAATAAATAACAGCCATTCAAGAGCAGATGAGTACTGTCGGCCTTACCATGATAACAGGGAGATTGCAGGATACTGACCAAAGAATCCATATTAAAAGTCAGCAACCACAAGTGACTATACTTAAATGTCCGGTCTTCTACGTCAAACGCCCCATAACGGTTCTTTGTATCCTTTTCCACCGCATTATCCGGATCATCCTTCGTAAAAGCGATCATTTTACCATCCCTGCTCCAGGCATAGTCATTGATACCTTCTTCTTCTTTGGTAATTTGCATCGCTTCACCACCATTGACAGAGATGAGATAGACCTGCGTCTTATCCCCCCTGTCCGCGAGAAAGCTGATCCACTTGCCATCGGGCGTGAACTGTGCGTTGGAGCTGCTGCCTTTATTGGTGCGTGTCAGTTGAAAAGGCGTGCCGCCATTAGCAGACACCCATATTTCATTGTCAAAACTATTATTCTGCCAGTCGGTACTGGTGATGGTAAAGGCTATATTCCTGCCGTCATTGCTGATTCTGGGAGCCCCGGCTTGCCTTAGACTAAGCCATTGTTCAAACGAAACAGAAGCATTTTTTTGCGCATGAGCCAATAAGGATAGCACAGAGAAAAGGCAGGTGTAAAGATGTTTCATCAGTAAAGAACATTTTACACAATTTACAACCTTATTCCTTCACCAGCTTCACCGTCTCCTGCACCTGTTTCCCCACCACCGTCAGCAGATACATCCCCTTCGCCAACCCGCTCGTCTGCCCCAGCGCAAACGTATTCACCCCCACACCCATTACCCTATTCTCCTGCCACAATACCTTCCCGGAGATATCGGTCAGCCTTAAGCTAAAAGGACCCGCCACCGGCGCCGCAACCCTGATCGTACACGCACCGGCAAACGGATTGCACATCACCTGCACAACCTTCCCCGAACCATTCGCGATATTCACCACGACCACATTGCTATATGTAAAGGCCCCATCGATATCCACCATCTTCAGCCGGTAAAAATTATTACCCGCCGCCACATCCCCATCAAAAAATTGATACTCCCCACCACCAGCAGATCGCGCCGCCACAACCCCTATATTCTTATATCCATTCCCATCCACAGAACTCTCCACCTCATACCGCGAAAACCCCGATTCCACTCCCACCTTCCACGTCAACAAAACACCCGTCCCCTCCGCCGCACCACCAAACCGCTCCAGCACCACCGGCAACGGAAAACTGGTCGGCCCCGTAGCAAAAAAACCACTAAACCCCGTTACAAGAAATGTCACCTCCCACCAATTCTTCACACTGTTCCATACCACATTCGACTGACCAGGCGTGATCAACACCATCGCCGGCCCCGCACCCGCCCAACCCGAATAATTGTCAGGCGCCGTTCCCGTACCATGCATTTGCGTGATGGTAAAATTACTCCTGCCCACATTATCCGTCGGCCCCGTAGGCAGCATATTCTGCGCACCAGTGACCGCCGCATTATAGGCGTTGAACTCCGATTGCAGATAGTATAATGTTATGGTAGCAGTCGCCGTACTGGCGCCTGTAGTAGGTTCGATATCATAATGTCTCGTCAGATAGGGCTGCCCTTCGAACGAAGCCACAGCCGGGTCGACAGTAACCCTCGCATTCACACTCCCGCTCAACGGCTGCGAACCCGATGGCACCACCGCACAGATCTGGTTGCAACTGGCATCCGTCACGATAGAATTAGAGCCACCGGCAGTGACCGATCCAGTCGTCGATCCTGCTGCCAGCGTAGGCGCATTGACCACGATCCCGACCTTCGCCACCCCATCATTCGCCGGCACATTGTCCACCACCGCCTGCACAACCCCAGTACCAGTCGTACCATTACTCACAAAATTCACCGTCGCCGTTCCACCAGCCTGAACGCTCGCCTGCGCTCCCGACAAAGTCCCCAGCGTCGCAGAAAAGCTCACCGGTACGCCCGTCAGAACCGTCAGGTTAGCAGCCGAAACACCAACCCCAGCGCTATTGGTCAAAAAACCCGCCGTCACCACCGCGGTATTTCCCCCCGACCCGGCACAGACACCCGCCGAAGCACTACTCCCACAGCTAAGCCTCAGCCACGGAGTCGCCGTCAACACACCCGCCCCACCAGTGGTGATCATCCCCGCATGCACATCCCCCGCCGTCAACGGCGATGCATTACTCCCCCACCAGTTGTTCGTGACATCCACATTCCCGCTCGCACTGTTCATGCCGACATCAGCGATAGACGTCGCCGTATTGCCAAAGAACCGGTTATAGTTGATCAGAACAGTATTACCGGCAACCCCATTGTTGACACCGATGGCCCCCGCCGTCGAACTCGCTCCAACGGCCTTATTACCGGTGAACGTATTTTTCTGCACCGAGATCGCCGAGGTAACTCCGGCGGCAGTGCCCTGCACCGTAATGTACAAAGCCCCGCCTTCCGCCGATCCTGTCGTGGCTGTATTACCGGAGAAAATGCTGTTGGTTATGGAAAGACTGCCCGATACCGCACTCGGCCCGAAATAAAAAAGCGCTCCGCCATTTCCGCTGGGACTTACATTATTGAGAAAGCTGCATTGATCGATGGCCAGTGCTCCACCACCTTCCATGGCCACCGCCCCGCCCCCCGTAAGACTGCTATTGGTTGAATTCGAAGAGAAGACACAGCTGGTAAGATTTACCGTATTCAAAGGACCGCCGCAAAGAATAGCGCCACCGCCAAAGGCGTCACCCGTCAGCTTGCCATTCTGAAAGGTAAGCCCCTGTATCGTGACATTCACCCCCGATACCGTCCCCGGCGGATTGATAAAAAAGATCCGATCCTGACCAGTGGTCGACATATTAATGATCGTCGATCCCGATCCGGCCCCGATGATCGACAAGCTCATCGCTCGATTACCAAAGCTGATCGCCCCCAACGTCAGCGTATAGGTGCCCGCAGATATGTTGATGGTATTCGTCCCGCCCGCAGCATCAGCAGCCGCAATGGCTCCCCTCAGCTGGTTGGTAGCATTTCCATCAGTCGTCGAGGTAACAGTGTAAACATTCGCATAAGTCAGCATGGGC
>Ga0307510_10009985_pt1 | contig 11283 bp, 3 predicted proteins | sample 12_EM_MG_FD_207224 | JGI IMG/M metagenome (GOLD analysis project Ga0307510, IMG submission 207224) | Populus trichocarpa ectomycorrhiza microbial communities from riparian zone in the Pacific Northwest, United States - 12_EM | ecosystem: Host-associated > Plants > Roots > Unclassified | place... | reverse complement strand
AAAAGCTAAACTAGACCAAGAAGAGACGGTCCCTTGTTTTAGTACCTTAACGAAAGTCAGCTGCCTTTCCTTTACCAAACATGGTTGACAATAGCCATAAGGCTTTAGCCAAAACAAAAGGGAGGGGCTTATGAAATATTACTTTTTCCAGGAAGCATATATTTCAAAGCAATAAATATTCAATTCTTTTTTCAATATGAATAAGAAAGTACTGGTTTATGAAATAATTAATTGGAAGTGTTTATTACTGGTTTCTAATAACTTTGTTCATTTGTTTCTTTTCTTAGTAAAGTGTTTATTTAGTAATGAGTGTAAAAGTTTAACAGGTTAATATGAACCATATAATTAGAATTTAGAAGTCTTTCGAATTTAAGGACCAAGGTCTAGTTTATAGACCATGTAGGTGGTGTACTGTCTAGCTATCGGTTTTATTTATCGAATATAGACCCAATGGAATTATAACTGGTCAAATTTAGTTGTACAAATAGAGTTATTACTTGCGGCGGATGGGGATAGTATATTTAGGTAATTACTAGTTTTTACGCTTGCCTTAATGTCGTGTAGCAATTTTCAAACCTAATTTTTATTTAATTATATAATAATTAAAATAAATATTAGTAAAAGTTTAAAATATTTAAATTCTATCAGAGAAAATATATTTTTTACTTAAAATTTTCCATTATTTATGTTATTTTTTAATTAAAAATATCTTTTTTGTTATTTATAATTTCATTTTTATCAAAAACCCAAATTAATTGAAATAAATATTAACAAATAATGGAATAATTTCAATTATAGAGTGAAAAATGCATTTTTGAAACAAAGCTCCTATTTTTTTTTTTATCAACTTAATTTTTTTAATAATTTTTTATTTATAGCCTGTTTTTTTTTTTTGAAAAAAATATTAGTATTATCTAAAAAGCAAGTTTCAAACAAAATTAAAAATATCTTCATAAATTTTATTTGGATGTATGAGAAAATAAAAGAATAATTAATTTATAAAAACTATATAAAATCAAAAATATATATTTTATTTTCCTTGAAAATTTATGTGCAAATTATTTTATATTAGGCTCATATATAATTATTAAAAAAATATTACAAATATAACATTAAAGATCTAATTTCATTTAAAAGCATAATATAATCAAGTAATTTTCAAATAACATTGTAATAATTATTTTTTAAAAAAACTTATTTTAGATTAAAAAAACATTTTATAAGCCTAGGAGATAAAGCCCACACTCTTGCTCTCTAAAGAGATAAGCCTAGGCATGCATGGGCCTAGTCTGATATAGGTGTGCAAGCCTGGCAAAATTTTTGTATTTATTGATTGGATTACTTGTCGTTTGCTCAATGTACAAAAATTACAAAGGACAACATGTCTTTACTACAAACCACCTCTAGTTAAGTATTTTATTAAAATATATGGCAAAATTAAATAAAAAATATATTAAAATAATATTTCAATATTTAATATTTAATATTTAATATGTGATTCGAGGAAAAAAAATAATATGATAAAATAATGTCAAAACTATTAAAAATGATAAAAGATATTTTTATTGAATATTCATGTGCATGGTTTTTATTTGTACCTCTGCAATAGATATATAATAATTACAAAAAAAAAAATTTCCATAAAAACTTATGATATTATGTAAGAACTATGGTAAAATTAAATAATTAAATACCATGTTAAATTTTTTATTACAGTGTATTTCAATTAAAATAAAAAATAATAATTTTAGAAATAAAAAGACTCCAGGCGTTGGGCCTAGGAGACTAAGCCCATGCGTCTGGCTCAAATGAAGAAGGCTTGCTGTAAGATAGAAATAATCCAATAAAATTAAAATCATATTGATAGAAAACTTGACCCAATGATTACCCGACCCAAGAAACCGAAGTTATTAGATGAAATACCTCAACCATTTGATTATAACGAATCAAGAACTAGAAGCATAAGGAAGAACACTATAAAGACAATTAATCTTTGATAAGTCCTAAAGAGTTTGATAAAGTGAACCAAGAGCATGAGTTGTTGTTAAATATATATGCCCTATAACCAATCAGTTGGTTACATGTAACACTGATTTTATTCATGTAAAATATATTTATTATTAAAAAAGGCTTTACTTATCTTTAATATTCATTTATATTTTATTAATGAATCTAGAGTAAAGATAAAAGTCCATGAGACAAAAAAATTGCAAAGAAAATTATAAAATTATTATAATTATGAGATTCTTATTGCATCAAAACATTATTTCTAAATGTTCTTGGTCAATGTTATATTAAGATTGGACTTTAATTAAAGTTCTTGAGATCGGTGCATATTATGTTTCATCTTTTATGAATGGAAGCAATTGCTCTCATAAATTGAGGTATGAGGGATACCTGGAACTAATATGCAAGTGTTATCATATAACATGTACACTGAATTGACCTGCAAGAGAATTCCATATATAGAGATCACTTATGTTTATGAAAAGGCTCTTGTGATAGTTGTGTAAGTGATCCTTAAACTTGAGATCACTAAGTTATATTATATAAGAAGTGTTATTCTTTGATTCTTACCACACATTGTCCTAATCAATGGTAACAAACGAGCAAATATTGAGTATAATATAAACTATATGAAGGTATTTAAGTGATTTATATTTAGGTCAACTTATTAGAGATTCTATTGGGTCATACACATAAAATTATTGGTCTGAAATTAAAATGGGATGATTAATCAAGTGTGACTTGATTATATATAAAGCTTAGAAATTGAGGACTATAATTTATTTAATACAGGGGATTTTAGACGTAGATAAATCAAGTAGGAACTTGATTGAATAAATTTTTAAAATTATCATTTTTTAGGTTTTCCTATAAATAGAATTATACCTTTTATTTCCTATGAAAAAGAAAATGATGAGAAAATACAATGCGTAAAAACCTAAAATACAAAAGAAAAAAGTTGGCACTCTAAAGTACAACAATCTCTATCTCCTAAAATGGTTTAGGAGATTTCTCACTAGTGGTTCATGTGTATTACCATTAGAGACCGGACACTTGGACGACTTGTGACAACCTAGCCTTGAAGCAAATATTCAAAGAAAAAAAAACATCTAATCTTTAGAAAATCTTTATATAAATCCTAAACAACTCTAAATTTGTCTAATATGATCCTTGAGACTCCTGCAATAAGAAGAAAATGACAAAGTGATAATTATGATTATGCCCCTACTGCTTAAATTAGAGTATCTTAAGGGGTAAAATTACAAATCTACCCCTGCAACTTCTACCTAATTATTTATGGGGTATTTTTAGGGAGGAATTACGATTTTAGCCCTCCATGTATCCAATATTGATTTTATATTTTAAAATTAAAACCTTAAATTAAATTAATTGTAAATTTAACTTTTCTAATTAGATTATGAATGAGTTAAAATGTTTAATTTAGAAGTTTTGAGTTTTGGTTATACCCTAATAGGATTAGGGTTTAATTAAAATTTTAATTAAATAATGTTTAGAAAAATATTTTTTTTTCTATATTAAAGATAGTTTTTAAGCTAAAATATTTTTATTTAATTGATCCTAAAATAGTTTAGGATATTAATAAGAATTTTAATATGATTAATTTTCTTATTAAGTTTTGAAAAATGGTTTTTCAATGAAAAAATCTATATTAAATAAAATTTATTTAGTTTGAGAAATTACCAAATTGAATTTGATTTAATATTTCTAAGTGTTAGAAATTTTATTTTAAAAAATTATACATAATGCCATTAATTAGAATTGAAATATGCAATATATTTATTTATACATATTAATGTGTTATTATGCATTATGGATAGCTATGGTCTATAGATATTAAAGACAAATGTGATTGTGTTTTTATCATTGAAAGGTTGTAATATTAAATAGAACATGTGTATCATGCATTTTCTCTATTTTCTTCTAGGGTTGTAAAATCTTTTTTCTCATTTAATTCCCCTTTAGTATAACTTGAGGTTTTTTTTTTAATTAATTATATAAATGTTATGTAATTTAGAATGTATGAATTTAGATAGAAAAAATATTTTCTAATCCAAGATGAAGAAAAAATGGTGGTGAAGGATACAACCATGTTGCTCGCAAAGAACTTATGAAGACTTGCAGTAGCTACATATGTTTTGACCATTTAATTCCCTTTTAATGGCTCAAAGGAATTAGTTTAGATATATCCATAATTATTCAATTAGAATGGCATGCTACATGTGTATGGTAATATATAATTGTTATATATGATTTATCATTTATGACATGAAATGAGACCTAATTAAAATTAATAATAAATCCCTCATTAATATATTAAGAACATGATTTGTTGCCTTCAAATTTTATATGCATAAAACCAAAGTTCTATTCATGGATAATTTGTTGAGCTACTCAAGATTGCCGTTAATCAAATATGTTTAATGCTATAAAATCCTACTTTAACTAACTTATGTGATTTAGATGAGTTATTAATGATCATATAAGATTAGAGACAATAGTTAGGTGAAACATATATGATATGTTTAAATAAAAAGTTATCACCTAACTGATCTAGGAGTTACATAAAAATATGATTGATAAACTATGTTATTTACCTAATTTACTTTAGTTTGATTTTTTTGAGTTACTTAAGGTCATATAAATTAAATAAGATTCTAACCTACTAAGAGATCTAAGTGAGATTTCATGAATTAATGGTAAGAGCTATTAATTTGCAAGAAAGTAGTGGGAGACCAAGTTAACATTAAGAACCTTATTTGGATTTGAATTTAAATATGTATGCATGAAACTAATACTCACTATCTTTATATGAATAAGTTGATCAATCAAAATGAGTAGTTACATATCCCTATACAACTACTTGATGTTAACTAATTGATTAGACCAAACTTCTTGAACTGGTATTGTAATGTAAGAATTGTTCTCAAGTAAAAAAAAAGGTTATATGTTCTTGAAAAATCCAATACCTCTTGCCCCTGATGAGGATGTTGGTGAAGAAGTTAGAAATACATCAACATCATATTAATGATGATGAGTAGGCTATATGTGTGATGTTAGCCAGCATTACACCTGAACTTTAAAGGCATCATAAGAATATGGATGCCCATACTATAATTATGCATCTCAAAGAATTGTTTGATGCAACCAGTAGGATTGAGAGGTATGAGACCTCTAAAGAATTGTTCTGCTGCAAGATGACAAATGGTTCCTTAGTGAATACCTATGTTTTGAAAATAATTGGCTATGTTGAGAAATTAGGTCAATTGAGCTTTGTCATGGACCATGAGTTAAGTGTTGACTTAGTCTTGCAGTCACTACCCCAAAGCTTTTTTGCAATTCATTATGAACTATCACATAAATAAATTAAATAATACATTACTAAAATTGTTTAACATGCTTAAAATTGATGAAGAGGCCCTTAAGAAGGAAAAATGCCTTATTCTCCTGGTTTAGTCTCCTAGAATGTCTAAGAAAAAGAACAAGAAGAATAAGGTTCTATCTCTAAAGCAAAGAAGCCTAATATGGGCATTAAGAAAGATAAGGGTATTTGTCATTAATGTGGTAATGATGGCCATTGAAGGAGGAATTGCAATGAATATTTTGCAACCGTGAAGGGAAAGAAACTTGTTAAGGTTTCTTCTTCAGGTATGTTTATGATTGAAAATTATCTTTCTACTTCATATAATAGTTCTTGGGTATTTTGGATACCAAATGTGGTTTTAACATTTACAATAATATGCAGGAGCTAAAGAAGAGTAGAAGATTAAATAAAGGCAAAATGGACTTATGAGTTGGAAATGGAGCAAGGATTCCTGCATTAGATATAGGAACTTATCATTTTACTTTGTCAAATGGGCTGATACTAGAATTTAATAATTGTTATTTTGTTTCAATACTTTCTAGAAACATTATATCTATTTATCGCTTAGCTTCGAATGAATTTAAATTTATTTTTTAGAGTAAATGCTGTTCTTTTTATAATAATGGGTTTTTTTATATAGATTTGGTGACTATATATATGGTTTGTATATGCTTGATTTTGAAATGTCCATGTTCAATATAAACTACAAGAAGAATAGATTAGATAATAATATCATTCATATTTATAGAAGTGTAGACTAGATTATATTAAGGATACAAGAATCACTAAATTACATAAATAAAGATATTTTAATCCTTTTGATTATGAATCGTATGGACTTGTGAAGCTTGTTTATTGAGTAAAATGACTAGAACACCCTTTACTAGAAAGAATGAAAGGTCTAAAGAATTGTTAGGTCTACTACATACAGATGTATGTGGACTAATGATGATTTGTGTCATAGATGGAAATACAAGTTTGAATCTTTTAAAAGGTTTAAAGAATTTATAAATGAAGTTGAAAAATAAACTGGAAAGAGTGTAAAAATACTTTGATCGGATTGAGTTGGTGAATATTCAAGTATTTCAACATTATCTAAAAAATAATAGAATTCTCTGACAATAAACACCTTCTGAAACACCACAACTTAATAGAGTTTCTAAAAGGAAAAATTGTACTCAATTGGATCTACAATAAGCTATGCAGACCTTCTATCTTCTTTTTGAGACTATGTCCTACAAACTAGTGCTTACCTTTTAAATAGTGTTGTATCAAAATCTATTGATAAGATTAGGATGTAACACTTATGTAAAAGTTAGAAGTTAATTCAGATAATTGTAAGTTTATAGGATATCCAAAAAAATCTGTTGGTTATTACTTCTACCATCCCATTGAGCAAAAGATGTTTGTCTCAAAATATACATTTCTAGAGAAAGAATTTGTTCTTAAAAGGAGATGTGAGAGGAAAATAGAAATTAATGAACTCCAAAAACCATAAATAAACATTCAAATGGAACAAAAGCTTGAGGCTATAACATTTGATGTTCATCCTAAAACTCAAGAAACACAAGAATACTGTAGATCTAGTATGATACGTCATGCAAAATTGAGATATCAACTTTTTTGTGAAAGCTGATGATGACGAGTTGTTTATACTTGATGAGTCTACTAATTATATATAAGCAATATCTAATATTTATTTTGAGAAATGACTTAATGTACACCAACTAAGTATGGACTTTGGTTAATCAACCTAAAGGGGTAAAACTCATTGGATATAAGTAGGTCTTTAAGAGAAAGATTGACATCGATGACAATGTACAGAATACAAATCTAGACTAGTTTCCAAATGTTACAAACAAAGAAAATGGGCCGACTTTGATGAAATCCTCTTGTCGGTAGCTATGTTAAAATCCATAAGGGTTTTGCCTGTTATTGTTGTGTTGTACCCCCCTCATGGGAGTGCGATGTCACGACGACCCTTCCTAGGCAAGTTTTGGATGGTCTTTGGTTGCATAAAGGAGTCGCCATCAAGTAAAGAGAATGTATTAGCACCCCTGGTATGCCTTGCGTGAGGTGAGCTGGATTGTGTTTTCTCTTTGTTTGCTATGGTCTGATGTTGTTTCTATTTCCTATCAATATACTATGATGGATTTGCTACGATGATAAAACTCTAATTTCTTAAGTTAAGGACTTGGTTTGGAATTATAAAATGTCCTCAATTATCATTGAGGCTTTTTTCGGGATAAACTTAGGATTTTTTGCTATCGTGTCATTCCAAATAATATTTCAGATAAAATTTGTTGTAGTATTTTTATCCTTATATTATGAGTTAATGAGTTGTATTACTCCATGTTATTTTACCTAATTTCATACCCCATTTTTCAAAAAAATTGAAAAAACCAAAAAATAGCAAAAACACAACAAAAAACCCCCAAAAAATATGTTCTTAATGTATTCGCATCATCTGTAGCGTCCTTTCTAAATAATTTAAAATTAAAAAATCTACTTTCGACGTGTTTAGTTTTTAACACGCTCATTGAGTCGACGTTGATGTTGTTTTTTTTAATCAAAACACAAAAAAAATCAAAAAATAAAAAAGGAAAAAATGCATTTATTATTTTAGTGATCTAATTGTAATTGTGGAAGGGAGAAAATTGATTTTAAAATTGTAAACCCTCTCACCAAGCAACCTAATTTTTAATCAAATGGTCCACAATCAATATTCTTAATGCAATAGTCCATATTCATTTCTTTGCCTCCAAGTTATTCGTACAAAGCAACAAAAATCAAATGAGTGGTATAGATTAATTCTTGAAATTCAATGGTTGATTTTAGTTTGTTTTGCCTCCAAGCTAAAATAATTACAACATAAATTAAGTGTGTGTGCTGCAAAAAAAAAGAGGAAAAAAATAGGAGAGACAAAAACAAATAATAAAAAAAAGCCAAAAAAAAAAAACTATTTCTCACATTCTTTCCCTCCACATACAAAAAAACCCTAGACTCATTATTCCTAAAACCCAGTCAGGCGCCAACCATACAAGAAAAATGAGCCCCCAGCTTCAAACTCTATCTCCCACTGTGAAGCCTCTATAAACACCCTATTGCCTTCTAGCCCTTTGGTCTCTTACTATCACTAACACACCAAAATGCCCTCACATAGTGGACCCCATACACACAAAGCCAAGATAATAATATAAACAATCATCCTTTTTCTTCTTTTATTGATCGAACAACATAGACAACGCTTCCTTTTCCCCATCATTATCTCTCTAAGAAACAAAAAGCAAGACCAACATTCTCCCTCATTTTTCTTACTCTAACCCCACCCATGCCCCTCCCATATCAGCTTTTAAAAGACAAACACTTATTGTTGTCATCACCCATAGCACCAGTCACCATTAAAACAGACCTCTCATAGTTTTTCTCCTAACCAACTAAAACCAACACCATCCCTATCACCCTTTTACCATATTTGTGAACCATAACTCCATTTCACTATCATCGCCATCTGTATTTGACCACCAGTGGCAGCAAATGAGTAGCAACAACCACCATGCAGGGAAGTAATACCACCAGCACTGTGAGTCACCTCATTCCTTTCCAGCCTTACTAACTGCTCTTCAGCAGCACCTAAACAACGATAGCTTGTGAAGAAGAAATAATATAAAAAGTTAATTAACTTGGAAGAACAAATCTACAAAATAATTCAATCGACTATGTTATGTGATTTTTTTTTTGTTTTGCAATTGATAGTGGGATTCATCGCTAAAATAGAAAGAAAAAGGAGGAAACACTGCTTTCGATCCACTAGATTTCCCTTTTCAATGGTGATCACGTGCCGCCACTATTCCAACAATTTCAAAAACTTCCAGTGTGGTTCTAAGTTCCAATGACTTCTCTAGATTATTTTATGAATTTTAAGAGGTCTATTTTTCAAATTTTAGAAGTTTGATGTGTTTTTTTTATTGTTTGTAAACATGTAATTATGGAGGTGTGTGAGTAAAAAAAAACTATAGTAAAAAAAAGAGGATGTGTGTGTGTGTTGCATTTTCTTTTTATTAATTTTTTATTTTGTGTTGTAAAAAAAAGGATAAAAGTTCAAAAATAAAAAAAAATTAACCAAGTGTTTTAATTGCATATGGCTAAAAATTCTTAAAATTATTTGAGCGCTTTTAAAAAAAAAAGATCTAAAATACTTTGGTATTTTAAAAAAAAGTATTGCATGGATTTTACAACAAATTTGTAAAATTCCAAAGGATTATGGCCTATATTTTAAAAAATATTTAAAACTTATTTTTGGCAAGAAAATATTATTCATTTTCAATATAAGGATAAAAAAACCTAAATGAGTTGATATCTAATATATTATTAGGAATACTAATTTACTATTATTCATTTTAATATAAGGATAAAAAACTTGTATAAGGTTAATATCCAAAATATGATTGGGAATAATACAACTATTTCACTCATAATATAAGGATAAAAAACTACAAGGAATTTTATTAGAAATATTATTTGAAATGACATGATAGCCAAAAAATTCTAAGTTTATCCTGAAAAAAACCTCAATAATAATTAAGGACATTTCATCATTCCAAACCAAGTTCTTGACCTAGAAAACTAGGTTTTGTTTAACATAGCAAACCCACCATAGTAGGCTGATAGAAAGAAACACCATTAGATCATAACAAACGAAGAAAAAAAACAATATAGCTAACCTAAGGTAATGTATATTAGAGCTGTTAATACCTTTTCTTTATGCAACCAATCTCTTGCTTAAAATCTCTAAAAGACCAATTAGAATTCTAGTAACAATAATACTAAGTGGAGATTCTGTTATCCAACCAAAGACCATTCACAACACCCGCTCGGGAACGGTCACCGTGACGTTGCTCCCTTATAAAGAGGGTACGACACTCCCAATAATATTTTGAATAATAACCTCATACAACTTTTTTATCCTTATATTAAAAGTGAGTAATAATAAATCATTATCCTTAATAATATTTTTTTATATTAACATTTTTTTGTAGGTTTTTTATCTTTATATTAAAAGTAAATAATATATTCTCTTAACAAAAATAATTTTTTAATATTTTTGAAATATAGACCAATATCATTTGGAATTTTACAAACTTCTTGTAAAATCCATACAATACCTTTTTTAAAACACGCCAAAGAATTTTAGAATTTTAGAAAAAAGAATAGAATGCTCAAATAATTTTTAGGATTTTTTTTACCATATGCAATTAAATATTTGGTTAATTAATTTTTTTTTACCATTTCTTTAACACATGATAAAAGAAAGTACTTTAAAATAATACAACACACATTTTTCCACTAAATATTCACACACCCTACAATTTTTACAATTAGTAAAAATTCAAATTTTAAAAATGAAACACCCATAAAATATCTAAAATCTGCAAAATAGACATCCTAAAATAATTTGGGAAAATTGTTGGAAACTCAATACAGTGCTGGGATTCATCTGGGATTGCAAGAACACTGGCAGTGCGTGGGCATCACACGACACCGCTACTGGCAGCGTGTGGGCTCTCGCACTATTGCCGGTGAAGTGAAAAGGTGGAGGATTTGGATCTTTCTTCATGCACTAGCGGTGACTCTCATCATGACCTGCAAGCAAAGGAAATCACACAAGTAGTTCGTTTGTCTTTTTTATATATATATTTGTTTCTTTCTCTGCTACAAATAATGGTCACGATTAAAATCAAGGGAGGGAGTGGCTGGTATTTGAGCTTGCGAGTTGCTGGAAGGGAGGACAATGAGTTATTGTCAGTTTAATTGCCAGGTCATTGAGGGTTGGTGACCGTCGAGTACTGTTGGTATAAGGTTTGGTTATGGTATTCAGCTAAAAAAAGAAGAAG
>Ga0307510_10009984_pt1 | contig 11283 bp, 20 predicted proteins | sample 12_EM_MG_FD_207224 | JGI IMG/M metagenome (GOLD analysis project Ga0307510, IMG submission 207224) | Populus trichocarpa ectomycorrhiza microbial communities from riparian zone in the Pacific Northwest, United States - 12_EM | ecosystem: Host-associated > Plants > Roots > Unclassified | place... | reverse complement strand
CGCTAAGTCGTCTTAAGTGACCCCCCGGCTCCTGACCTATTCTATTCTTATCTTTATTTTCATATTTTTATCCATTTTATTTGATTTTATATCGCTGATTTTCGCAAAATCATCGGCTCGAGCTGCCGCAACACTATTCCCCCTTCAGAGAGCGATTTCTCTTGTATTACCCTTTCACATCTCAAAACCCAGGTCAAGTATGCCGATTTGGATAGGAGGACTTGTAGGAGTCTAGTTGGGCCTCAGTGAGTTGTCTTTTTCTTTTGTCACTGATTGTTTCTTCTTGGTCCATCCAGGACGTCCTCTTTCCCCCTGCGTTCGCGATGTCATGTTGTTTGGTAGGGGCCTGTACAGCAGTTGTGCCTCGTTTGCATGTCGTCTGTGTCCGTCGGGCAAGAATTTTCATGTTGTCGTATTCCTTCATGGCGGTCCCTCCGTCGTATGATTCTGGTGGTTTGATTTGCTTGTCGTTTGGTGTGGCTCGTGTGGTTCGTTTGTTTGTTCTTTGTCAGTCTATTGTGTTGGTGTTTTGGGTGGTCATAGTTTCTGGATGTCGGTCTCTCCTTTAGTGGTTTTATCCATCCTTTTGGTTTCTTTGGTTTCTTATAGACATTTTATTATGTGGATGTTCTATGAGTTACACAGGGACATTTGTACATGTGGCCTGAGCCTCTCCTTGCCTCAGGTTTCAACCGTGGGAAAACCGCGCCTGGTGGTGGTCGCGGTTCAAGGAGCCCCCAAGTAGATTCATTGATTAGATTGTGTATAGGTTGATAACGTCCTGTATTGTGTCCACCGATATTTCTTCTCTCGCGACTCGACATACTTCTCCACCCGATTCGCCCAGCTCGACATCCGTGACCACGAGCCCCTTGCAACTATCATATCACTTGGAGACGTCGAAAGCAAAGACTTTGATGCCTTCCTTTCCATCTTATATCCCGAGTCAGTTTTCTGGTCCATCATTTATCAGCTTACTTATCGAGGTGTAGGGATTTCGAAGGAAATCACTTTTCCTATGAAGAGTGGAAATCCGTGCTTCACCTCTCAACTCGTTGGGACTTCGCTTCGATCCGCAGGCTAGCACTTGGCTCTATCGAGCCTCCGACGCCTCACGATCGTCTCCTACTTGCGCGCACATATTCAGTCGACGATTGGGTGGTTCCTGCGTTGTCCGCGTTGTGCGAAAGAACAAGACCTCTCTCCCTTTCTGAGGCTCGGCAGATGAGTATCGAGGATGTCGTACTTGTGTCGACTGTTCGGGAGGATATCCGCAGTCAGGCGCTTCAAGTTGATTCTGCTGAAATTCCACTCCGGGTCGAAGCCGAGCAACTTGGTGCTCTTGGTGTTGAGATACCCGTCCATCTACGTTTTCCAAAGTGCGAAGCATCGTCGACTGTGGACCTGAAACGAGTGAGTGCTCATAAAGGTGATGACGGACTTTCAGTGAGCCCCAATTACCGTCTGTTTTGGAGAGTCGGTCGACGATGGAATTGACGAACGTTTGCAGGCAGAGGAAGATGCACCGGGAAATATGAGTGCGTTGACAGGAGAACCGGCACGGCTCATGAAGAACAGCCGGGGAGCTGTAGCAGCAACGCGCATTGTTAAGACAGGCACAGAAGCGTTGAGGATTGACAACATAGGGACACAACGGGGTGACCCCGAGGAAGACGGCAATGGTGTATCAATCGGTATGTCCACACCTAACTCCAAACCTCCAGCACCCCTGCCAACGAGAAACTCGCAGGTGTGCCCCCGGTAACGAATAGGCCGGGGTCTGCTGCATCACCGGTGCTTCCTTCCTACCCCGTGGGAAGAGGCGCCTCCTTGCCATTCGGCCAATCACTTCCTGAGTGTGACTGGTTGGGTTGCAGTTGCAACGCTTTGATCGCTTGGAGTAGTCGTTCCGATCCTAGTAAGGAAAACGGTTTCAGATGCTTGGACCACGGTCTTGATGTAAATTATGGTACTCGAGACCTGGTCCTAAACTGGTCCACCGGTCACCGTTTCCGTTTCATCTCCCTAGAGCATGAGACTGCCATTCGGACATTCCTTGATTAGGTGTGGCCGTTAAAGCCTGAACATTATCCTCCAGGGGCTGTAGGCAAAGACAAACTATGTGAAAGGAGGGCATGTTGGCAGTCTTGGATGTCGAGTAGATCATTTGAACATGAGAATTAATTTAACTAATGTCATGACTGATTCATTGTCATCATTCCTACATTGACATTCGAGAAGTACAATAGGGTACTGAGTATGCTGCGGGTGGCATCATTGACGTGTCTGGTAATGACGGTGTTAGGGAGGTTGAGAATCTTGAAGGCTTGGACCTGCGTACAAACGTGAAGCTACCTTACTTTACTGCGGCCCTGGCAGGCACGGAGGAGGCACGCAAATTCGAAGAGGAAAGGGCTCGCTTGGAGACCGAGAAGGCGCGCAAAGACGCCGAAGGAATGGCTCGCCTGGAGGCTGAGAAGGCACACAAGGACGCAGAGGAGAAGGCTCGCGCGGCGAAGGCTCTCAGGAAAGCAAAGATAGTGGCGAAGAAGTGTGAAGCGAAGGCCAAGGCTAAAGCGGACGCCAAAGCCAAAGCTGCTAAGACCGAGGCTTCGCGCTAAGCTGAGGCCAAAGCCGAGAAGATGAAGCGCGAAGGGGAGACCAAGGCTGGGGAAGAGGCCAAGGCCGCAAAAGGAATACTCGAGGATGAATGGACGAGATATGGTAAGGATACCGCGACGGAGGTTACGCTTGGGGCACATTGCAAAATCGGACACGAGAGGCAAGAAGTGACTCAAGGCCATACAGTATTTTAAGAATTAAGAGAGGAAAAGAGTATTCCAATCCCAAGTCCACAACGTGTGGTGGTACGTAGGTCGGTTTAGCGTTGGGGGCTACGACAAGATGAAGAGAAGAACAAGAGGAAGACTTAAGGCGGAGGAGGTTCTGAATCAACACGAGACGACTTCTCGCTCAAGGTCACCACTCACCACCCCAAAAAATGAAAATCTCAAAACTGAACATTAGGCTTCCAAACTTAGGCTCAACTAGATATAGTGAATGCAATTCTATATACCAAGTTTCAAGGCAATCCATTGAGAGATAGCAATTTGAATTTCTGCCCCTTAAAATTATATGCAAATTTTGGATTTGTCAAGTCACGTGAAAAACACAATAACCGGACCGCGGCAGCCCTTTTGTGAAATTAATGTGTAGGTTCAACAGACGTTGACGACGTTGACATGTTGACAGCCTGAAGGCTAGGCTATCCACACTAACTGGCCTTTGCTTCGACATCTTTTGGTGAACTCATGGATGTACGAAATCTTTATAGTCTGGTCTGGGCGAGCCGCCTTTGGGCTTTGCTTGGGGTGACTCGGACACCCATCGGGACGGTACATATTCTCCTGTATATCACTCTCAAAAAGTTCTCTGGTGAGAGGGGAGAAATCCCGTTTGAAGTTGTCTAGCAAGGCCCTCACAGTCGTTTTAACCCGAATATAATGCCTCCCCCGCACCTGTGGCCCCCTCCGATGTCCTACCCTCTGTCAGTTCGGCTTCTACCATCGGCGTACTTCCTGCCCTTCAAGCTCCACCGGCTTCACCCCTCACCCTCTCTCTCCCCACGTAAACCTTCCACCAAGTAGCCATACGTGGCGCCCGGGTTGTAGGGTTTGACAGCTTTGCACTAGCTTTGCTGAGGAACCGCCCCTGGAAGGTGGGTGCCGGAACAAATTCGAAGGGGTGTATGTACGTGGATGCAGATGATGGGCGCATGGGCACTCAGTACTCAGTACTCAGGCCTCAGGTGGTATCATGATACGGGCTCAAGGAGAGCATGGGTGTTTCTCTTACGGCGTGCTGAGTGTCGACGGCGTGTTGCGCAGGGTGTTGATGCCCTTCGAGGTGGAGACAGTGACGAGCACTGGGAGAGCGACAGAGAGTACGAAGAGTGCAACTGTCCAAGTGCGATCGTACCTGGGATCCTGGTCTTGCCAACGGTGCCGCTGCGGCAGGTTATTGTCATCTCGCCCAGGACGGCGCTGCATCCAGCCGTTGATATTGTATTCTAGCACCAATGCTCCTCACTCTTATCGCCCTCCGGGTCCTCGTCATCACGTTTCAACCCACATATAACACACCTGAGTAAGCCCCAGTCCCCGTTTCCACTGGTAGTACAGGTTGGTGAACAGATCGTTAGGTCACCATGAACGCGGGTGACTGGTTCGTCTCATCTGTGATTGGATGGTTTGCTGACCAGCCAGATGGAATCATGGATGCCACCGCCAATAAATTGGGGATTCCCCTCGACGAAATGTTTCGCCCAGATGAGGTTAACGATGCGACACTCGGAGCCACCATTCCCACCGCTGCACAACACGGCGAACGCCCTCTCCGGTGGAGCACCGCAAGGCCAGATGTCATATTTTTGTATGGCTTCCATGTTGGACATGCAATCTGCTCACATGCTAAGTGACAAAGAAGGCAGTTCACCTTGATTCCTCATGGCTAGGTAGCTCAGTGGTAGAACACCTGGTATATAACCAGTATGCCTGGGTTCAATCCCCAATCTGGCCAATTTCTTAGGCTAATACAGGTTCATGGGCCCTGGGTGACAAACCTAGAGGCTGTTACCATTACCTTGGGCTGCAGCAGTGTTGCACTTCTTGCAATATTCCGGCCGGCAGTCACTCCAGGGATCAATGCATTCCCTCAGGGCGCCTTCAACCTGAGGGAATACACAGAACACGACACCGATTATATCTTCATCGGCACGACACGCCCATATATTAACGCCACCAACACGCTAACAGCGTGGCACCGACGGGTCCCGGCTTGCACTCAGCGCCGTTTCCTGTATAATATATTCGCCTATGGGGGCATTGATGTGAATCATGTCCTTGGTCATCAAGATCATGAAAATCAACATGAGGTGGCCTTTCCCGGAGGAATTCGTCCAGAGATGGTCCGGTTGGCATGGGAATACAATGGAACTCGAATAATCCGATACTGAATACGAACTTCAACTGCATGGTCAATCACCTGGCCACATTCCACCTCCACCCCCACCTATGACCCAGCCTCGGCGTCGGGGTCGCAACTGACATCGCCCTCAAGTCCAGTATTGCCCAGGAGGGCAGCCTCCCTAAAAGGGCTGTAACGTATTAAAATCTAGTGTGATAATCCCTCAGCTTGTGGTCTCTCACGGGACGCACCATCCACGACCGCACATTCCTCAGCCCTCTACACGTCCCGCACTCCCGATGTCGAGACGTGGCATCGCCGGTTGGGCCATTGCAACTTCAGCACGATTGTTGACATGGCGCGTAAGAACACTGTCAAAGGTATGACTATCAACCTCTCCTCCTCCCCTCCCAAATGTGAAGCCTGCGTTCTTGGCAAACAGACGGATCGGCGGTACCAAAAGTGAGGGAGGGGGAGAAGGCGAGTCACCCGCTTGAGCGTGTGTTCGTAGACCTCTGTGGCCCCATTCGTCCTACCTCCTCTTCTGGCGGACTGTATTCCATGAACGTCATTGATGATTTTTCAAGTTATGTCTGGAGTCTTCCTTTGAGATCGAAAGGAGATGCCGCTTCCATCTTACAAATGTGGCACCGCGCCGTCACTAACCAGTCCGACAATCGGCTGCAGATCCTTGTCACCGATGACGGTGAACCCGTCTCCAACGCTATGAATCATCGCAGAACCGCCCCCTACACATCTGCCCAGAACGGACGGGCGGAACGCCTACATCGAACCCTCCTGGAGAAGGCACGCGATGCTTGTATCATGCAGGGCGCCCCCAGAATTCTAGGACGAGTTCTGCGCTACATCGGCATATCTCACCAATCTCACGGCGACGTCTTCCCTACAAGGCCGCACCCCATTCGAACTCTGGTTCGGCCGCAAACCGTCGCTGTCACATCTGCGCGAAATCGGCTGCCGCGCTTTCGCACTGATCCCCACAACGATCCCAAAAACGTTCGCTCGATCTCGCCTCACGTCTCAATATAACGGTGGTGTAGCGAATGGCACACGCAATATGTGTAGAACGAACGTAAGACACTCAGTCTGAGAAAGTGAAGACTATATTCGCGAAGCTATGTACCTGTAGAACGAACGTAAGACACTTGGTCAAAGTTAGCTACAGTGCATAAACAAGAAACGCGTATGGTACTAACCTCAGTCTGAGAAAGTGAAGACTGAGGTTTAATGGTGAATACTACGCAGTATATGTACTCGAGGAGCGATCAGCGACAAAGATAATAAACGCGAGAAAGGCGAGATGCAGTAATCACGAGCTAAAGTGAACATGTGGAACGCTAAGACATACGTCGCAATGAGAAGTGTCAATGTCAAAGTAAAAAGTCAGAACGCGTCCCATCGTAGACATCATTGCGCCAAGTGCGCGATTGAATCTCCTATATCCGACAATATGCACACATACCTTCCTTAGTCTGACCAGCACACTAGTTAGTACCCTCATTTTGCGTCCTAGTAGTACCTTTACTTCTTTGCATATATTGAGTAACGAATCAGACCCCTGAATGTGGCTCCACTCGCCCGAGCGTTTGAGATCTTCTCTCTAGGCACTTTGGCCGCGCGGCTTCACCTCGTCTTCACATATGTTTCCTGTGCCATTCTCTCTTGCCGACTTCTACTTTACAACACAGACATAGATAATTGTGCATGGATGTATCCAGCATTACCTACAACCAGAACAGAGTCACAGTGTGGTCCTTCCCGCCTCCACGTCTCGAACCAATGTGACCCGCTTCCCCACGCCAGACCCTCACGCCCATCATTTATGGCTGCCACGCCATCTGACTTGGTGATCCACCATCGATCACCCCTGCCTCATCGTCTCGCCCCGTCCCGTTGCTGTGCCTCGTCTCGTCGCCACGCCGAGCCCGCCGTTGACATGGTCCTGCAACCGTCGCGGTCGTTGTCGGTCTTGTCATCTGTCATCGTCAGGTCGCCACGCCAAGTCTGCCGTTGACATGGTCCTACCACCATCGTGACCATTGTTGGTCGTCGTCGTCGGTCATCATTGTCGGGGTCAGTGGACGGGGTCGCTGGCCATCGACGTCGGCCGTTCGTCATCGGTTGTCGTCGTCGTCGGGGTCATGGTGGTGGCTGTGGTCGGGGTGTGGTTGGTCATGGATGGGGTCAGAGTGGTGGCCGTAGTCGTAGTTGGGGATAGTGATGGTCACGGTCATCGTCATCGGTCGCCGTCGTGGTCAGGGACGGTGGATCGGGTCGTGGTCGGGGATAGGGTGGGTCCTGTCGTCGGTCGCCGTCGTGGTCAGCAGTGGCCATTGTTAGTCGTTGTCAAGGATGGCAGTCATCGCCGTCGGTCGTCGGGGAAAGGGTTGGTGGTGTTGGGACGGTAGTCAGTAATGATGCCAGATGGACTGACCAGGTGCACACGCGCACGCACGGACCGTAAAAGACACACGCGTCCACACACCTCGGATTACTATAGTGTATACGGAATAACGAATGCTATAGATAGTCCAGTCTGCTCATCAATTGCTGCAAGGAATAGAAGTTCGGACCAGGCTGCTGTCTTCAACATCTACGCTGCGTGTTTCAGCGACGCTGAGTACGAGGTCACGTGCATGCTGCTGGTTGCTAACAGTTGCGCCGTCGTTTGGTACGGGGTCGCCGTTAGGCAGGTGAATCCGCCCGCCGCGGATCGTAGCGCGACCGGAGCGAACGTACTCTTATGTGGTGACTCTTCTGGTTGCAGAAGGCGCACCCCTCGGCGCACTGTCGAGACCGGAAGAGCGAGTCGACGTCGTCATAGTGCGAGGTCGCGGTGGCCGGCTCGGGGCTCGTGGCCATTGCTGCGAGACTTTGGAGTTGGCTGGTGACGGTGGTGTCTGGTATGCGTAAGTCGCTGGTGGTGGGACTGCGGAGGCAAGCTCTGGTTTGGGATAGTCGTTAGCTACGCTCGGCCAACGACAACGAGCTGTGTATGAAGAATGGCATAAGCTGAGTCCGGGACGTTAAGACCATGCATCTTGCTTAGCAGCTCCTCCACATCTTGGTCATCCTCTTGCTTTTTGAAGCGGACGGTCCAGGTCTAAACAGCGGGGGTGGAAGGTTCGCGCTGAGGGCTTTGGTTACGGGAGTGTTTGCGATCATGGCGGTCGTAACCCCGGCAATAGTCGTGATCTTGTGATCCACGGTCGCGATGGTCATCGTACTCTCGCGGGTCCCTGCTGCAGTAGGGATCACGTTCTCGTGGGTCGCGGTCGCGAGGGCGTTCGCGTCTCCGTGGGCTGTGGTCGCGGCGGGGGTCGCGATTACGTGAGGTTTCGTAGTGATGGCCGTTGCCCCTGCGGCGAGGTTTGCGGTCGCGGCCAGAATCTCTTGACTCGTATTCGGAGTCGCAGTCTGGGTCGTAGTCGTCATTGTCGGCAACTTTGACCCCATCCTTATTCACGTCGTATGAAACCTTCTTGGGAACATGCGTAAGAACTTCGATAGCTTCGCGGCAGCCCATCAGGCCTCCCCCCGATCCGTGCAGCTCCTGATCGTCTATCGACGCGCGCACGACCGGAAACGCCAACGGTGCAACGGGATCGGGCTCTAGTAATAGCAAGGCGTAGGTCCGTAGATCGCTGATCAAACCCTGAGAGGCCTTCGGTGGGTTGGACCGTGATGCTCTTGAAACATCGATAAGTGAAGGAGGAGACATACAGTATCAAGGTACTTACATTTAGACAAGTCCCGTGGCCCCTCTTCGATCTTCTCTTCCAACTTCCCACTTTGCTCCCCTGAGCCCGTAAGTAAGTTGTACCAACCCGGTGGCTGGCTGGCTGGCTGTGGCGGACAGGCCGTCAGCGCGATCGTGCAAAACAAAGAAGCCCGAGGGACCTACCAGAGACATGATTGTAAACACGTATCAGAACTTTCATCACTCTGCTCTGGCTGTTTGGTGTACCCGCAGTCGCCCGACACGCTCCGACAGACAATTGGTATGAAAACCTGAGGGTGCGACCCCTGTATGTCGGGGGCAAGTTTGATGGAAGTTTCATTGTACAGTATAAGTGACTAACGAAACAAAGTGTGTCAAAGTCAGAGCCACGAACAAACCACTCGATGCTTCCTGCACTTACAGCTTCGTTCTTCCCCTGGCCCCAGACTCAGGTCAACTGCAAGCATGGTTGGTGACCTCAAAGACTGGCATTGGCCGCTCGGTAATCCACTCATCGCCTTCCTGGACTCCACCCATGCCGAGGCCCACTCCGCCTAGACCCAGTCCTACACCATCTGTCTCGTGGTCTGCCAATTTGGCTCCTGCACTAGCAAGACTGTGTGTGGTAGGCGAATTTGGAGAACCACCATATGAAGGCATACGCGCACGGTGACCGGGACTTAGACCGGCGGATGCAGGTGAAGATATTAACCCCCACAAACTCCCGGCGATGCTTGCGCTCCGCCGCTCATGCTCGCGGGGAGGTGGAGAAGACGCAACGCCGATGTCCATGTTTCCCCCGCGCGTGGACCGCGCTTGTGCCTCTGCAACACAGCGAGCGCTGAGGTACGCGCAAGTGGCGGGGGGGGGAGCAGAAAAAGTGAGCCTATAAGATGCACGTATGCGTACAAGACCAATTCCGTGTTCGTGTCTCTTGGAAGAGACTTGAGAGAAGAGGGGTGATCGTTCCCCAAGAGGGCTTGCGGATGGTGGTGTGTGCTTGAACGTGCCTGAGGGGCACGGGACGCGGGTTGTGAGTTGCGTGCGGCATGACGATAAATGAAAGGGGCTGGTGTGGGCGCAGGCGAGAGAAGCGGAGGTGTGGGTGGGACGGGGGACATGCTTTCAGCGATGGGATCTAGGGAAAGCGCGAAGGACGACGTGGAAGCACTCTGTGGGATCGGCACCGGGACATCGATTGACGCCTTCCGAGCATGAGGGTGATTAGGGGGGACGGGTGAGGAAGATGTGCGGGTTAGCAGGGATGACGCGCGCGGTGAGCTTGCTCTGCGGATTTGAGGAATATACTCGTTAGGGAAAAAGGAAGAGCCCACCTGCACGACGGGTCGCCTGGAGCGACAACATTTTCATGTCATCTTGGAGCGAGTTCGGAAGTTCATGTAACTGTATGTCGACTTGAGTGTGACTTGGAAGAGAAACGCCTCCCCAAAACGCTCTCGCTGGGTGGTACTCTTAAAAGAGATACAAGACGATGACGACGACGATGACAGGTGTTTGAAGCGCTAAACTCCAGTTAGCTCGCATGCCGCCACCCGCCCAATTGTTCCACCCTGACGCTGACGTTGGCGCGGAAGGGGCGTCACGTGGTCGAAATAGGCCGGCTCGAGGCTGCAGCCTGAGCGATCCCAGACAATGCGACGGTCGGAAAAGTGCCGCCGTCAGACCCTGCACCTTCCGACTTGATGTCGGTCGCAATATCATTCTGAGTACGCCCGTACGAACTCGAACCTTTTCCAGATGGGTCTCACTGACGGATCGCTGTCGTCCAGACTGGTGTCGTCTTCGACAGCCTAGGCATCGGCCACAAATCCGGCGACGACGTAATGGTCAGTCGACGTGCCCAAATCGACCACTTTCGAAGCCGGCCAAACTGTCCCAGCCCCAATTTGTTGGCGCTACAAATCCTCGCGTACGTGACATCTCGTCACGAACCTACGTAGACCTGTTGCCTGTTGGCTAACATTGATCTTACTGAAGAATAAATTTAGACTGGAGGGCACGTTCCTGTCCGTTGAGCAGCTCGTTAATGACAACTGGAACGCAGTGCGATCGGACTCGCACCATCCACGGTCTATCGACGGGTCAGGACGAATGATGTGAGCTCCTCACCTATACCTATTGGTTCTATCCCAGTCCCAATATTATTCGACAGCTAATTGTGGCCAGCACCGTTAACATATCATGGTGAGCGGACGATGGCACTCCGCGCGATTTTTTCTCTGACACGTAGCCGTACAGGACCATCAAGCCTGGGGCACCAAGTGCATTGACTAGACGCCTTGCCAGTTGGGAGATCGTTCGACGGGCTGACGACACTTCCAAGGCGGAGCCTATCGACTGCGTTTTTTCGGCGACTCTAAACCTCTCATTAGTTCTATCTCTTCATTCACTGGGACTTCGTCTATCTTCCAAGTTTCTTGAACAATCATAGAACTACGCGGATGCGCTTTGTATAGAGCCTTTTGGGACCACTGAACAATCGTACAACATGTGGGGTTTATACAGTCTGGATATAAGAGAAGATAGATGCAGAGGAGACAAGACGGGATAGGACT
>Ga0307510_10009983_pt1 | contig 11284 bp, 10 predicted proteins | sample 12_EM_MG_FD_207224 | JGI IMG/M metagenome (GOLD analysis project Ga0307510, IMG submission 207224) | Populus trichocarpa ectomycorrhiza microbial communities from riparian zone in the Pacific Northwest, United States - 12_EM | ecosystem: Host-associated > Plants > Roots > Unclassified | place... | reverse complement strand
ACATCTTTCCCTTCTCATGATACTGCGTTATGCGCCCATAAAGGCAGCATGCTCCAGCCCGAAGAGCATGGGCGGCTGCGACACGAGAGTTACCCCGCCGCGGATTTGTCTGCATGATTCGTGTCCCATTTCCGCGGGCTGGGCCCGGTGATAATGCGAATTCGGCTACTGATTCAGCGACCACGGTGCGGTATCAACATCAACATCACATGATATTAAGGTGCCCTCAAACTCAAATATCCAGCTTCAGTTCCAGGATACGCGGTTGCTACCGTTACCGCCTCCCTATCCGCTCACGTGACTCCGGTCGAGGCAGCAAGCAAGATAAGATCGTGGTATGGATCGATTAACGGAAGCTTCTCTAGCTCTATCATTCAGACAGGCTCAGCGTCTGGTACCAATTGTACGTGGGTCATATCTTCAAGGTCCTGGTCAAAGTCCTCCCTGGAGACCCGAGAGAAAGTTGCAAGGAAAGAGGTGTTTCCGGGGAGTTGTCCACACGAGAAGCTAAATCGCAGTTGTATCGAGAAGCACAAGAGCGAGAAGAGGTTGAACAGCCCGTTCCGCCTTGTCGGGAGGAGTAGCGAGGTGACGTTCACGTGATAGACGCGTCGCGAACGACGACGACGGACGCGACGGACATAGTCCGATTCTTGAACCCGGACCCGGCCAAGAGCCAAACAATGTACATTTGGACGATCTGAGTCGTCCGGCCGTCAACTGTTCTTACGCAAAGCAACTCCATAGTAATGGGGTCTGTGCCAGTAATAGAATTGGTCACCACGAGGTGGACGCAGTGGAGCCAGTCTTCCCTGGACATCAGCTATCGTACGAACCTCTACTGCCGTCGATTCACCCTCAGGCTCTTGGTTGGCACCAATCCACGACTTCGATGGAAGGGACAGTTGCCACGGAAAAGGGACCACCTCATGTGACGGCTTCACCTGACCAACTGTAACAGCCAAGAGAACGACTGTTTGTCCTTTCCGCCATCCCCGATGCGAAGCAAGAGGTCAAGACTCGTGTTACGCGAATCGTTAGCCCCAGTTCCCAAGTGCACGGCGTCACGCCCAGAAAATCTTTCGTCCCAGAAATACTCAAGATTGTTCAATGGATCTTAGTGTTGATGAGGACAACCCACCACCTTATCCCCGAGGAAGGGGATGTCCAGACTCGATTCAGACCGACTGCCAATCCATCCTTTGCTGATTACGCACTCGAAACTTGGAGGAATACGGAAGCGTGTTTGCAAATATCGACGGTGATGCGAGACGTTGGGTCACGGTGGTGGGTGAACTGACGAGAAATGATCCGTTAGAAGTATCTCCTTGACCATACACTATCTTCAGCAAGATGTCTTCCTATTCTTAATTCCATGCAGGGACTATTCACAGTTTGCCGCAGTGACGCTCGAAGCTTTCCGCAACGCATATCCGTGAATGAATATACCTTGGACATCTGCATTGATTTCCCGACCCAGGGAAGCTACCTTCAAATCCCCCTTTCTAGTAACTTGGAAACGCACATGGCATCGTCGTCGTCCGTCGTCCTCGATCTGAAGGTCACCAGTATTCACAGTGACTGCAGGCAGCCTTTCTCCGAACCGACGTTGACTGTGACAGGTACTAGTACTTGCAACTCAGCAATATTGTAAGTGAAGGATGTCTGGCCCACATTCGACGTTCCACGAGCAAACACAGAGAAACCTGCAGCAAGGAGGTTCACGACAGGACACGACAGCGCCGAGAACGATGTGTGCTTGCGCACCAGCGGACACTGGGTCGCCCCATACGGCATTCTGCACACCTAAGTAAATCAGAGGTGGTCACGCGAACCAGTTGGGCCACTACAGAGTCTAGTAATCTTATTCAGATTTAAATCCCGCCGCCCGCCTAGCTCAATCGGATAGAGCGTCAGACTCTTATGAATATATATATATATGGGTGCAATCTGAAGGCTGCGAGTTCGACCCTCGCGGTGGGCTACTCCATGACTTTTTGCCGTTTTTGCCCAATTCATTCTCTCCAGTCCGTTTTAGGGAGCGTGCACATTTTAAATAGATCGCCAGCGGCTTCCATGTAGCGCGGAAGGCCTCAACAGGTCCAGTTCCACCATCCGACACATTGTCATTTCCACTGTATGTACCTCCAGTATCTCCTCGTCACCAACACCATGCTGCACGTCCCGCTCGTTCAGACTTTCACAGTCTCGTCTTGAATTGTATTCCCACTAGTGATGAAGGTGGGAGATGATGTGAGCATGAGCTCCATCGCGCGCGACTTTGCCCACAACGTGCGCGAGGCGCTGCGACCCGCCGCCGCCCGTGATCGTGCCGATGTTCACCTCTGACTGCCCGAACATGGCGCTGGACGCCGCGAGGAGTCGTCCGCCATTAGCGCACCGCCTCCGAGCTGCACAGATAAAACCACGCGGTGAGTGTTGGGGGGTAGCGTGATGAACCGTAAAGGCCAAGGCGAAGGGTGGAAGTACCACTTACTGCGTAGCGAGTAACGGCGGCGATGATCGGCTTGCGAATCCTGGCGATGTCCTGCAAAATTTCTAAGATCACGTTCTGGCACACGTCCGCAACTGTTGTGAACCACCGGACGAACACCCGCCCAATCCCTGGATCAAGTCAGTGTGGATAAAGAAAACCATGTCATTATATCACTCACATGCCAGCGACTTGATCTCCTTGATGTCAGCTCCAGCTACCATTCCATTCCACGTCATCAGTCAGCATTATACCGCGACTCAAAGACTCGAAAATTTGCGAGAGTGTGTGTGTGAAACCACCCCGAACGCCGGACAGGCCAGTGCCTGACTAGGCTGCGCCACACCTGCATACGCCTTCTCCAATTCATTAATGACGATCGCGCCGATCTCCTTATCCGCGTCAATCAAGCGTAGCGCCTCGTTCAGTTCTTCAATCAGCGCCATGCCATGTTGAGCGCGTTGATGCTTTGGGCCTGTTGGCGTCACGAGCGTGACGTCATCCTTTCGTATTTCGCGTCAAAGGCCGACGCGGGAGACGCAGAGGATGGGGCCTCGATGAGGACGCGGTCGTGGACATGGACGTGAATGTGGACGTGGTGAACCGGGTGGGGGCGGTAAAAGTCTTGCGTGGTGAGGAGAAGAAGACTGTGGTAGCACGAGTCGGAGTTGCAGTTCCGGGGTACGCGGCTCCAGACGTCAGCGACCGTTGCTGTTGCTACCGCTCCCTCCCACTCATGGCCATGATGTGATTCCTGTCGGGGTTGCTCACTAGTAAGTGCGTTCACGGAAGCTAGCGCTGCTGCGACTGCGATATCGGGGAATAAACACGAAAATAGGACGTTGCAAAGATACAACCATCGACAGCAGCCTGAGGATACCTTACTTACATCGCCCATAAACATCGTGTCTGGGAGCTATTGAACACAAATCCCGTCAGACTTCAGCAACCCCGATCTTGGCGAGTGTCGTCTCCAGAACTCGAATATCATCTTCTTTCCTGATCTTCGAGTTGCCAGGAGTATCGCACACTGCAAATAGCTCTTCGGGGAGTTTGGCAGCCGATTAGGATACCCTCCAATCGTTCCCACCCCAAGCGAAGCCGACTAGCATCAACTTCTCTCCATCGCACAAGACATTCACGTCCCTCAAGTCTCTGTGAACCCAGCCATTATCATGAAATGAGGTCATGAGCTTCCGCACTGCCGCCGCCACTGTTCTTGATGTTGATCGCGACCCGCCGGTGCATCGGTGATCGACTTTGCTGACACGTAGTCCATGACGATAGCAAGCCAATTCCCGGGAGTTCCTCATAACCAAGGATATTGCGTATCCCATGTTTTCACAGAAAACGTGCAACTCTATACAATATTGACACGTAAACTTCACAACGATCTCCTTGTTCTTGTCATCGTCTCTCAGAACTGTGATTTATAGAAAACCGTTCGTTGGTCCATGCGTTGAGGCTAGACGATGACGAAGCTCAAGATGCTGAGGTATACCATCATTGGATGTAGGTAACGTAGAGATATTAGGGAAGCGGTGCGCCCCATCGGGAATCGTCGGTGGTAGATTATCAATGAAACGTTTCATATCTTTAAGGATACGAGCCACCAGCACCGCTGCTAGCCTGCTACAGCGAATGCCGAATAAAGGGGCCCTCTTTGAACGTCACATTTTTTTATTCGAGTACTGTAAACGGTCGACTTGACACAATTCTCTATATCTGCCATTGGTCCGCTCTCGTCATGTATGGAGACGGAACAGAAAGTGAAGGGGGGTTGATAGACAGCTTCAATGTCAGCCTCGGGGTGACGAGTGACGCATACGCACAGGTTTGGGATTTTTGAGTCGATAAGGTCTACCACGAGCTTGAGGACTTTCTCGCGCGGTGGAAGGAAACGGAGTAGATGTAGTTGGACATTCGTCCAAGGCATCTACAATCAGATAAACCGGAGCTTGTCCGGGAGTTCCAATAACTCCTTCATACCGTGCAAGTTCATTGTCGCTCGGACCTTGCGCGCATGGCGGTGTGCTGAGTAGACAGAGGAAAGATTATCATAATAGGAGTTAGACTGGTCGCAAAGCTGGCATAGAACAGAGGTGAGGAGCCCGTTTAGGTCCTTCTTCTGATCGTCCCTAAAGTCGTAGGAGTAGAACGCGAGTGATGCGAGCCTACCTTGCCGTGTCGCCTCAATCTCCTGGATAATTGTGGAACTAGTCGATACCCTAAGTTCTAAAGACAAAGGTATCAAAAGTTTCACTTACCAAAGAACACTCTTTCCTACCCCTGCTACCAAAGGGAAAACCACCAATCCCTGGAAATGTATAAGCGCTGGGAGGTAACTGGTGTTTCCCGCGGTGGAACCATAGGAGGGAACTTAGTCCCGATGCTTTCCATTCCGAAAATGTGTCAGCTTGAACGAACCACGCCGTATGCCTTGGTGGTTCGCGAGCGATGCGGTGATTATTCCATGAATCAGGGGAGAATAACCAATTTCGAAGATCTCTCTGTAACATGTCACCCGTCGCCAAAAGAAACACTCTTGGACAGTGTGGACAGACTCAGATGGCTTGCCGTCATAAGAGAAGGATGCTCAACGAACAGTGGGTAATAAGTTAAGCGCGTTTGCTCACCGTCCATGACTACCTTCATATTACGGATAGTCCTTGTACGACTTTGAGAGTAGCTCTAGCTTCAAAGATGCCAAATATCATGGACAAAGAGAAGTGCAGTGGTTTTAGTGGATTCGGATACCAAGTCACCGTCGGACGTCGGACAATCCCGAGCTGAGCTGAACCCTCGGGATCCCCTGCCAAGATAACCAACATTCATGCGCGATATCAAGAAAAAATAAGTGCGTGTAAGGGAACTCAGCTTATCGCTTATCGCAACATAAAGCGGATCAGAAAAGAAGCAAATTGCGTGCGACAGCCGCGCTCCACCAGAACTCGACTAGCGAGGACGATTTGATGTCAACAGTTGACCGTACGTTGACCCACAGACCCACTCCAGCTCGTACAAAGCATGCGTTCAATACCGTTATTGGCCTTGCTTTCGGCGCCTCTGTGTCATGCATTTCAATTGCCATTCGGAATTGGAAATATCTGGCCAACAAGGCATATCCCCGAGGTGCCTGAAACCACATTACGTTCATCGCCACGTATCGCTATCATTGGCGCGGGGGCTGGCGGCTCGTCCGCAGCGTTCTGGATCTCCAAAGCGAAAGAACGTCATGGCCTTGATGTCGCTATCGACATTTTTGAACGCAGCGACTACGTAGGAGGCCGTAAGCTAAATATATGTAATACCGTCCGGTTTTGGCTTATTTCTTTGAAGGGAGCATGACAGTCTATCCATATAACAGCACAGCATACGAACCCGTTGAACTCGGCGCATCTATCTTTGTAGAGGTCAACAAGAATTTGTGGCGGGCGGCGAGCGAGTTCAATTTGTCCCTGTACAGTCCTGAAGGTGGGGACCAGGCCATCTGGGACGGGGAACAGATCGTGTATACGGTATGAATTCACGTAGCATCCTACTTAACCTTTTTAAAGCTCGCCATGAAAAGCTGAAGGAATCGACCTCCTGGGTAGACAAGATGAAGTTTTTGTGGAGGTATGGCTACCAGTCGCCAACAAGAACACAAGAGCTGTGAGTTACAGTATTCAAATCTCCACCCGCGAGCGCCCTCATCCGTGATACAGTGTCCGTTCCGCAGTCAACGAGATGGTCTCGCTTTACAATCCAGATACGCCATATTGGTCCTCCATCGAGGAGCTCTATGGCGCCTTGAACTTTACAAAGCTAGTTTCCCAGACTGGTGCTAAATACCTCCAGAGCCATGGCGTCTCTCATAGATTCATTTATGAGCTCCTTGAAGGCGCGACTCGCGTTAATTATGCACAGGTTGGGCACGTTGTCAGTTTGCTATGGTTCCTTGGCTAAACAACCTCTGCTATACAGAATATCGACCGCATGAATGCGCTGGAAACCTTCGTCTCTCTTGTAGAGGATGACATTGTCAGCGTCACGGGAGGAAACTGGCAAATCTTTGAGGAATTTGTAAAACGATCTGGGGCCCAGCTTTTCCTAAAGACCGAGGTGGGTCGGCTCTTCTACTTTTCTCTAGCGAACCCTTAAGTATTAACGTTATACCAGGTGGTTGGCATAGAGCGGAACTTGAGTGACATTTGGACAGTTGTTACCAAAGAAGAACGTCGCGATTACGATGCGGTGGTCATCGCCGCGCCTTACCACACTTCCCATATCTCCCTGCCAGCCGATCTGTCCTCCTTGATTCCGCCCCAACCGTATATCCATCTCCATGTCACCCTGCTCACAACCACCGCGGCGACGCCTAACCCCGTATATTTTGGCGAGAAGCCCGGTTCCAAGACACCAACGCTCGTCTTGACGACTTATGGGGGTGCTCGTCGCGGCGGCAAGGCTCCAGAGTTCAACAGTCTCACGTATATGGGGAAAGCGCAGTCTACCAAAAATGGGACCCACGATGGGCAAGAAACTGACGAATGGGTCGTGAAGATATTCTCTATGGAGCGGATATCGGATGAGTGGCTCGCAACCATGTTCCAAAATCAAGTGGGCTGGGTCATTCGTAAAGAGGTATGCCCCTGCGTACCTGCGCTAGACATGAGCACCTGACTAACGAACATCAAGTGGGATTCGTATCCTGTGTTGCCCCCGACCAGGAAATTCCCACCCACGAAGCTCGATGACGGCCTTTTCTATGTGAATTCGTTCGAGCCGTAAGTGCCATGATCATTTTTCTCTTTCTTGCGCGGAAATGACCTGTTCCAGATTTATCTCCACAATGGAGACAGAGACGATTTCCTCCCGCAACATTGTAGATTTATTACTGCGGGAGAAGTTCAACTCGAGCATCTGTCCTTTGGACGAGGAGAAAATGGTGAATGGAACACAGGCCGGATTTGTATATGGGTGGGATTGCTGAGTTTGTTTTACCTTAACTTGTTGCGCCACGACAGCTTGTGTGTTTGGGCCAATGGTGCAAGTGGGACAAGTGGTGGCTTGTGGGTGTGGGTGGGTAAATTCTGTGATGCCAGTGTTGTGTTTTTGGCCAATGGTGCAGCCAGCACGACTTTGTGGGTGTAGTGGGTACAGTGTGGTGGCATGTGAGGTGTTCAGAGATGCAGACAATAGCGCGGAGTTTGGTTTTGCAGGGTGGCGTGCCAATGCATGGTCAGTGGTCGGGTCGGGTGGCATTGGGAAAGTCGCCCAGTGGGCATTGAAGCTATTGAAGTTCTGCTGTTGCGAGGTGTGGACTCTTTCAGTGGTGGCCAGAGGTGAGTGTTGTGTTGCATGACTCCAACTCAGCATGAGGGGAAGGTGGGGTTGTCGCAGGTGGCAATTCTGGGGCTAGATACATGCTGGGTGCATTGGAGTTGGAGTTCACGATGTGTTTTTATTGAGTGGCAAGTGTCGATTTAGAATGGTGTGAGCTATTAGTAACATGTTGAGTTGGGGATGTAAGGTAGTGAGCCTGGTAGGGCATGGGTTTATGATGTTTCATTTCATTTTAGGGGGCCAGGATTGCCCATCCTTGCCTCAGCTTTTGCTGTGGGAAAACCGACCATGGTGGTGGTAGCGGTTCAAGGAGCCCTCTCATACTGTGATTGGGGGACGGACTAACTACCTATCCCGGTCCCGGAATCCCGGCCCGGTACCCCCTTGTACTGTACTCTCACCCTCACCCATCACATTCCACGAGCCATCAGGCATCCATAGGAAAAAGAGCATAAAAGAGCGCATTTTTCGCAGCATGGACCTCAGTCTTTCTCTTTCGCAGGCAGTAGCCAGTTTTCCTTCGCACACGTACCGAATCCCCCTGACTTGCGATTAGTCACGCGCGTTCGTGCTTCAGTCTTACATTCCACTCTGTTACAACAAACGATTCACAAGTGCCCCTTCAGCCCCCTTTTTTTTTTTGATCTGTCCTCATTACTGACCGTTCCTTCCCAATGGGACCTAACAACCCCTTCCACCTCGACGAAGAGTTCTTCGACTCATGCCTGAACATCTCCCAGAAACTCGGAAACCAGCCGCCAGTCTCCACAACCTCGACCCTCGTCTCACCTACAGCCTACACGTTCGGCAAGCTCGATCTCAGCAAGGGCAGCGTCGTCTCTGAATCGTCCCGTCTCACCGACCGTTGCCCCACCGCTTATAAAGACTTCTTTGGTCTGCCCAGCGGGGCTCCCTGCATCTACAAGTCGGGCCCTGCCTGGCCTGAACGCAAGGGTCCGCAAGCGCAGCGCTACATCCGCGAGGCGCGCCCTGTCTACGGCCACCCTATCGCAGACTCCTGGCTCAGGATCGGTATGGACATCTACAAGCTCCTCGACTCTCGCAGCGTGAAGTGGACCTCGATCGACCCCGTCGCCTTTGCTAACGCTGGGGAGAAGACGCCGTTTTGCCCGCTCCTGATGTGGATCGGCGTGAAGCACGAGACTCTGCTCTTCGACGATGCGGTAGCTGCTGCCAAGGCCATCAAGGGTATCCTCAGTCAGGGCGGCTTCCCCGAGATTGACGTCGCTTTTCGCGAGTCGGAGGTGACCCACTCTGTTGGTGGCCCGAAGCTCCTCCCCTTCAACCCCCTCATCGATCCCATCCCCGAGTTCCGCAAGCCTTTCACGCCCACGCTCGGCCTCTCAATCGCTCCGCTCAAGACGCCCCACTACGAGGGCACCGGCGCGCTCTACTTCCGCCTCAGCAAAGACGACGACCGCGTCGTCGTTCTCACCGCTGCCCACGTCGCTCGCCCTCCTCCCGCATACGCCAACACAGACATGACGCGCAAGACAACCAGCCAGCGCCGCGAGGAGATCGTCGCACTTGGCAACATGGGCTACCAGAATGCTACAAACGCTATGATGGCCACCATCGGCGACCTCGCTCGCTCCGTCGCGGTGTGGAAGAAGGTGATCAACAGGCTGGGCGAGTTCGTCGAGGGCGAGGATGCGGCGGTCACCGAGAAGCGTCAGGAGAACCAGCGCGAGGTAGAGAAGGCGACGAAGGATATCGACAACTTAAACAAGCTTCACGATGAGGTTACCAAACGCAGGACGAACCCGGACAAGCGCATCATCGGCTTCGTCCTCCACACTGAGCCCATCGTCGTCTCCGAACCCGGCGGGTATACTCGCGACTGGGGCTTTATCCAGCTTTACAAGGAGAAAATTGACTGGGACGCCTTCCGGGGAAACAAGGTCTACGTTGGTACGCCTCCCATCTCGTCCGGCAGTTTCAGTTTTGGCTGACTATTATTATCCCGCAGGTGGCAACCTCTCGCCGTCCGAGTTCGGCAAGCTCATGTTCCCGCAGCCCGAGGACCAGGCAGACTACGAGTACCCGGACGATGGGCTCCTCCAGGCCTTTGGCGTCGTGAAGGATGAGGGGATGCGCCAGCCCCAGCACCTCGATATTCATGGCGAGAAGGCACTCCTCGTAGTGAAGAACGGCTTGGCCACGGGCACCACCATCGGTCGCGCAAACGGGCTCGACTCTTTCACTCGCGTCTACCCCGACTACGGCATCGAACACACATCCATCGAGACCGCCATCCTACCCTACGACAAGCAGCGTGCCCCCTTCTCCGCTCCAGGAGATTCCGGCGCCATCATACTCGACAGGGCTGGCCGCATCGTCGCCTTGCTCACCGGCGGTGGCGGCACGACCGACGAGACAGACGTAACCTATGGGACCCCATACTGGTGGCTTGAGGAGCAGATCAGGAAGGCCTTCCCCGGCTGCCACCTCTACCAGGTCGTCGACTAGGTCCGTGCATCTTCTACATCCTAGTTAGAACTCGAGTGCATTTTTCGAGTGCTAGCTAAAATTCGGGTCTTGTCCTTTTTTTAATTCTTTATATTCCTTTTCGCACATTGTCGCAAAATTGGGAACGGCCTAGCACTTCGGGTCTGGACATTTACAGGATGGTTGTACTGTATGTAGGTAACTATGCTGGTTCCCCCATAGAAATACCATCAATCTCTATCTAATTAATATACATTTATTAGACCTGATTAGAAAGTTATCGAAGCTCGAAGCAAAACTAATCCTATCAAACAAAATTTATTGGAACTGAATCCGGACCAGACTGCATCGTGCATATCATCCAGCTCAGCACCAGCTGCTTCCACCCGTTCCCGTTCATAGTGCCACACGCAACTGTAGGGCCGGTCCTATATGCAATCTGGTTATGCTGGACTGGCTCCGATTGTATGCTACATTTTTGTAAGTCGTCTGTTTGTTCATTGCACCCATCTCCCCTTAACGCTTTTTTTCTTGTATCCTGACCAGTCCCTCGTACCGCTCCTCTGGCCCTTACAGCATTGCCACGCCCACCCCATGTCGCTCCAGAGTGAGCGGCTCTCTTTTTTTCTGTCTTCTGACCAGTCCTCTCTTCAGACTCACCATCGTTCTATACCGCCTATGCGAGCTACTGTGGCCACCTCTACCAACTCGAGGCCACCTTCAAGCACACCTGCTGTACACTCTCCCACCTTTCGTTCCCCTCCCGGCCTTTGTGTGTCCTTCCCAACAACTCATCGCCCCTGGGGACCTTGCAACAGAGGGCGGTACATCTGGCTTGGATGGCCCAGAGGCCTCGCTCAACACGCCACGCCACTAGCAGGAGAAGAAACTAAAGCTTTGTCGATGACCCCTACAACTATGACAACTGCTAGGGGCATCCCGATACATCCACATGCTCAACATCATCCTCCTGCTCTGGATCCGGCTTTGCCT
>Ga0307510_10009981_pt1 | contig 11285 bp, 5 predicted proteins | sample 12_EM_MG_FD_207224 | JGI IMG/M metagenome (GOLD analysis project Ga0307510, IMG submission 207224) | Populus trichocarpa ectomycorrhiza microbial communities from riparian zone in the Pacific Northwest, United States - 12_EM | ecosystem: Host-associated > Plants > Roots > Unclassified | place... | reverse complement strand
ATAACATTGTAGAATGTTATGTTTATAGATAAAATTGATAGAATAAATATATACCGTTTTGGAAAAAACATCTATGTTGTTACAAGTAAAACTAGTTAGATGAAACTAGATTATTAGCTCGCGCTATACTACAAATCAGACCAAAATTCTTTTAAACACAAAAAAAATAATCACGGTATTGCCAATGTGTTTTCCAAGGAGGGAAAAAATTTTAGCCATGAAAACAAAATTTAATGCAAATGTTTAATAAAATAGTCTGAGAATTATATGGACAAATAAATATGAAAATAATTTTTAACATCAACTAAAAGCTAAGACATAAAGTTGACAGACATATACAGATAAAGATATCAAATTCAAGATAGGTTGAATGACCGCTCAAAACTCGATTTGTTCTATAACAAAATTTAAGACTCCATGTGTTTTTTAATAATAAGGTGATGGCATCTCAGTATGATATAGTTTAACTGAGGTTAACATATCAAGCATGTCATTCGGACATGGTTATGGTTGGGTTTAATAGTTTTTCTAAAAAATTATTTTTATTTAATTATATAATAACAAAAATAAATGATCATAGTAAAACAATCAAATGAGATATAAAATGAACGACTATAATGTGTTGCACAAAACAAACGCTTGCTAATATTAAAAAATAATCTCTATAGTTTTATTTAAAAACAAAACAAAAATAAACAATATTAAATAAAAAAAATATCTAGTTAGATGACTCGCAGTTTACCACTGGTCAAATAAAAAGTGTTTTAACATAAAAAATTAATGTGTTGACACTTCTATAATGTTTTTTACATAAAAAATATATTTAATTATGTATTGGAAAGCTAGTACATATATTTAATTAATTAATTAAAAATATATATGTGTCAATCAATATATAAAAAAGTTGTTAGTGTCAACTAAAAAATTAAATTATAAAATTATAAAATTATAAAATAGATATAAATCATGATATATATCTCATGTCTCACATGATGATTCATGAACCCGTTTGGATTCAATAATTTTGTCTTTTGAAACCACTAAATGTTAATAAAAATAAACAATCACAGGGAAGTGGATGAGTGAAATTCGAAGGAAAAAAACACTATACAGATTTGCATAAAAAGAACGGTAGCTAATATAAAAATAATTACAATCTTGTATGAAAATTAAATAAAAAAATAAATGATATTTTATTAAAAAAAATATAACAAAAACATTAATAATTAACGTATTTTAATTAATTTCAACTAAAATTGAACACCTGCGACATGCCACACATATACTTAATTAAACCATTTCATTATATATATATATATATATATATATATATATATATATAAAGTTAAAAAAGGGTTGGATACCTGAGCCTAGTCCAATAAAAGATAAAGTCACGCTAAAGCCTGCCCTTTAATATTTTTTTTCCTGACATAAGAGTAGACAACCTTTTGTTCGTCTTTTATTTTTTTTTTAAATCACCTTATCTAATTTTTCACTACCGCATTGTTGGTCGGAGGGTTATTATTTACTTAAATCCTATTTTATAACTTGTTTTAACCTATAAATACCAAAAAATACCCTATAACTTTAAAAAATAATCCCCCAACCCAAAAAAAACCCTAAATAGAAAAAAACATTCCTCAACTTTGATTTATTTTTTTAGTGACATGAAACTCCAAAAATACCCCAATTGCATTCCTCGTGTTAGGGGAATACTTTGACACTAAATTTAATTATTTTTTTTCAATCAAAATCGGATCAATCAACTTCTTTCTCTTTTCTCCGTTATTTTCTAACGACTCTCTCTCAAAATATGAATAATAAAAATTTTTGTATCAAAATATATAACTGTGAAACTTAAAAAACTAAAAATTATTTTTGGACAATTTTTAAAACTAGAAGGTATTGGATCTATTTATTTTTTAAAAAAGGATTGTCATTCTTGAATTTCAAATTTGATTATCAAACTCTAAATTTCTTACAAATAACAAAATTGGTTTTTTTTTTTTTAAATTGAGCATTAAAGTTGTGATGTTTTTTTTTTCTTCAGATCGTGATAATTTACTATAAATCAAATCAAAATAAATTTGCAAAATTCAATACCGAAAAAGCAATGTAAAAGAAATAAGTTGAAAAAAATTAAAAAAAAAGAAAAAAAAGCAAATTATGGTGTGAATCCATAATAATAAATTGAGGAACATTGTTTTCAAGAGGAGAATAAATTTCTCTTTAGCAGTGTTTTAAAGCGACAAATATTTTTCTTTTTCATTTAATTTTAATTTTAATAACTTAATAATAATTAATTAATAATATGCATGGTCTAAAATCAATAAGGAAACTCAAATATGAAGCTTAAATTTAAACATTCCAAACCCAAATGAAACCATTTTTTATATTGTTGGATAGTTTCCTTTTTGAGTAACATTATTTTCTTTTGTCTATTTATATTTCATAGGACATAAAGTCCTCTTCAGACCGACAGCGGTCCACAACCTCAACCACCGTCTCTAACCATGTCTCTAGAAACAACCCCTCTCTTCCATTTAAAAACTGGTCTCCAACCTAGCCGCCGGTTCATTCCCTCCATTCCCGGTCTATCATCGGCTCACCACCACCGGATTCCACTTCATTTCCAGGTTTCTCAGTCTTTTCGCGCCAAAAAAACAATTAAGCCCACAGAAACTAAAATTCCCGCGGTTTTGGAGCACGGAACTGCGGTGACTGAGAAGCAACCTGACCCGCCAGTGAGAATAGTCACCATTGTTGGCGCAGGAAGCATCAGCCCTTTAAAACGCACTCCTTGGGAAGAGGTCATGCTCCATACTGTAAGTATCAGTGCTAAAAATACTTTCAGCTAACTACTAGGTAGCATATCCATACCTGTTTAGTCTCATTCATGGACCTCACTGTGCGGTCAGGGTACCTTCAGATGTAACTGCATGTGTTTGTATAATGGAAATTAATGGTAGACTTTTGGATAATTCGGTTTTTTTTTATGAGAGATTGTTAATATTTTCCTGATAATTACATGACCCTTTTGCATCAATTATATGATAATACAAAATGATTATTCAGGATGGGTTGTCATGCTTTCTCTGATATGGGAATTGCTGGAATTGTGTGGTTGTAAATGTTTTCGTTTAACGGTCAAGTCCGATCTTGGATTAGCTAGCTTGCATTGGACAAAGTCTACATCCCAAGATTAGTTCAGCAATGTCATCAATGCTTGGGCTAGAGGATTCTGGAGGAAAATCCTACTGGCTGTAGCCCTCCGAAACTTGAATGGATGACCTTAAGGTAGCAAACCTTGGACCCGATCACTAGACCTTATCCCTTGGGTTATTTTGTGGTTTTTATTTTTTTTTGGTAATGAAATACTGAAGAATGTTATCTCCAAAAACGTATGGTGTTTTTTTGGTTGTTGTTGTTGGTTTTATAGTGAAATACCATGTCTTGTATATTTTGCAAGGTCGCATTCTCTTTTGGTAACTCTTTCTTTTCGTTACTAGGCAAAAAGATTGAAGTGGGTTGATGAAGGATATGATATGCTGGTGTTTACTGATGACTTGTATCAATCCAAGGATCAAACCGAGATTCTACTAAAGGCATTGAGCTGTGCAGATATATTGCTGATAGTGGCCGTTACTGATCAAGAATCAGTCAAGTGGATTGAAACCGAAAGCAAAAATGTTCCAAACATTGTATGCTTTGACTCATCTCCGAATCTAGTGAACAAATTAGGAGGATCTTATGTTCAGAATGAGACCAGTGGGACCTTATTTGCAAAAGCATTTGGAATTTCACCGTCGAAGAAAGCCAGTGATTCTATGGATGTAGTGCAGACTGTATCAGACGCATGGAAGCGACATAATTCGGATGACATCAGGTTCTGCTTGTTGATAATAATCAATGCTTATATAAGACCTGTACCAATCCTAAAGAACCTGAGATCAAAAGGGTTTTCCACCTTGAGCTGCATGGTCAAGAATTGTGGGCCTCAGATATTAAATTGTCTATTGGATCCTGACTGCAGGAAAGCTCTTCAATGCTTGAACAAATGCAGCCCAGTCGATCAGGTGTGTAATTATAGATGTATTGCTTCTTACGAAAGTCCAAACCTGGAAGCATTTTCTCTTTGTGTGCTGCAGAAGAACAATTGTCTTGAATTGGATGCGAAGATCCCTGAAAAACCTTTTGTGCCTCCCATGGCCAGGTTTCGAGGGGAGGACTTAAGTCATGAAACTGCAGAGGATCTTTTTGTGGGTTGGTTGGGGAGTCTGGACTGGAGTTGGCGGGTAATTGCAGGACAGAACCCGGCTTATGATCAATTTCCATGCCAGTACCAGTTGTTCTACAGAGGAAAGGCGAAAGGTTCATTTTGGTACGAGCCAGTTTTCCAAGTTAAAACTCTAGAGGGTAAGGTAGTTTGGAGGAGAAGGAAGTATCGTGTCAAAAGAGGCAAAATTCCTGGAACATTTTACTTCAGTGTATTGGACAATGGTGTTGTTTCCAATGAGTGTTGGACGATTGTGGACGTCTCTGATGATTTTAGTTGGGGTCTGTTTCATTACAATGGGGCTGCTCGAGTTGCAGGACAGGCATATACAGGAGCAGTGCTTGTTAGTCCAGATGGAGCCTACCCAGATGAAAAGGAGAGCAAGAGACTTGCTTCTGCCTTGGAAAAATGTGGAATAAAAGAATGGGAGCTATTTACAGTTGACAATTGTTCATGCCAAGATCCTCCGCTAGGACTTCCAGAGGGCTCAAGTTTGCATTCTGCAATTGATGTTAAAGACCAGAAATGGACCTCCACATAGTTATGCCTGGAAGTTTTGATTTCAACCTTTGATTCAACGGCAATTGGACCTGGATGGGTCATAAACTTATGAGTGCAGCACCATTAGGTAGATGAGGTAACTCATCTGCAGATTGGTGAGTATAGTGTAGTTGTGAAGATGGAATTTGCAATTGAAAGATCACATAAGAACTGGTGATAGTGTATAATATGGTGCAAAAATAAATAAAAGCAAGTCTAATTGCAATATTCTTTCATAAGTAATCAATGGCCATTATATATATATTTCATAAAACATCTTATACACGCACGTAATCAGATTTTAATCAGAAATAACACCAAACTCTTGCATATTAGTTTAATATACAAAACTCAAAAATGTAAATTAAAAGTTTCAAAAGCTAAATGTAAATCTATCACTAAGAGAAATGCAGACAAGTGATAACAGTAAAATCAAATGCTAAATACAAATCTATCACTAAAAGAAATGCAGATAGTTGGTACTGGTAAAACTAACTTCATTGCTAAAGAAACCTCTTTCTACTGTTTTAACCAGAGATTAGAGATCGAATGGTTGGTACTGGTAAAAACTACACTGCTAAAGAAACCTCTTTCTACTGTTTTAGCCAGAGATGAGAGATCGAATTCCACTCATGCTCCGAGTTGGAGTCCTGATAAAAGATTAGAAGAATTATCTTAAATCAGCTGGGTTTTTTTTTTTTGAGATTTTTAAATGGTTTGTGTAAGAGGGTTATTGCCAATTATACTTTTTTTTCATTAAAATTCTTTTGTAAAAAAAAAAAGATGGTATTTATTGGGTTAAATTAATAGTAAAAATATCCTTAAAACAGCTTTCATGTACCGAGATCAAATTTCACTTCAATCAAATCTTAAGTATAAAATTCACAAACCTGGGAGTATATATGAGTAAATTGTCATCTTTCTTTATGAAGATATTATTTGTGCCTATGACCAAATATGGGAATGATATTTCATATTTGGGCTTTAGCGCAAGAATTCACTTCATCCATACAAAGACTCAATTGTCACTTAATTCCTATAGTTTAATCAAACTAATTAATTTGTTCATATACCATTAAAAATAATAAAATATTTACTTGATTAGAGATGACCACGTATTAGTTTTCTTTTTCTTCAAAACGCCTTCTTTCCTAATAAAAAAAATCCCTATCTTACCTATTTATCTTCTTTTTCTTTTTCTTTTTTTAAATATACAAAATATAAAATAAATGGAACAAACATAAAACAAGAGGAAGTAAAAATTATTTTTCAAAATATTTTTTACTTAAAATATATTAAAATAATATTTTTTATTTTTAGCATTAAAATATTAAAACAACTCAAAAACACTGAAAATATTAATTTGAAGCTAATTGTTTTTCAAAAAAAACGCAGTCAGAAGACTCAGAACACAATGGCAGACGGAGTTATATCATATAAGGATTAAATATATAATTTCTGACCTGAAAGGACTGGTATTTTGTTTTTCTAAACTTTAGGGACGGAGTTATATCATATAAGTTTATATTTGCCACCCATAACAAATGCTTCCCTCAATCTCTGGCTGTCTCACGGTTTTCAACCAGACAAGACCAGAGCCACTGCTCCTTCATAACTTCTTCCCTTCTCTTTAGTTTCTCCTCCTCTCTCTGTCACATGTATCGATAATCAATTGATTTCATAGTCTTTTAGTTGTGGAGAGTGAAGTGAGGTTCTAGTTTCTTTTTAGTAAACAAAAAAAATGGGTCCTTTAACATTAGCTGTTGACACAAAAACCTCTTCAAAACCCCATTTAGGTACCTACTTTTTGTTTTTTTTTTTCCCTTTTGCTATTACACTTATCTAATAATTAGCACAATGAAACATTTTTTTTTTGTTGAATTGAATTGAAAGCTTTGTTCTTTTTGGTTTTGCAGATGCACCTATTTTGAAAATGCAAAAAACAAAGCCTTTTGCATCAATCAATGCTCAAGAAGATAGCCCATTTGATTTCTTGCGTATTTTATTCGGTATGTTTCTTTAATTGTGCGCTATCATATCTTCTTTTTTTTCCTTTTTTTTTTCATATAAAATATGTGTGTGTGTATTCTTTAAATTTTTGGCAGAGGGAGTTATAGCAGGAGGTACAGCTGGTGTTGTTGTTGAAACTGCATTGTATCCTATTGATACCATAAAGACAAGACTTCAGGCAGGGTCTCTCTTTGTTTAATGTTTGTTTTGGATATTATTGTCCTTTGTCTTTCTTAATACTATGTTTTTACTATCACATTTCTAATTTCTTAAATTCTTACCTTGCCTTATGGTTTGATAGATTCTTTTGGGTGCTTAATTTTGACAATTTGTTATGTATTTATTCCATCTGCACTGAATAATAACAAGAATGCTTTGGAATTTACTGTTTACAGGCTGCTCGTGGTGGTGGAAAAATAATGTTAAAGGGTCTTTATTCTGGATTGGCTGGAAATCTAGCTGGTGTCTTACCGTAAGTACTTTTTGCAGCATGAAAGTTCCCTAGTTCATTGTTCCAATATACGCGTATACATGAGCATGCTAGCCATCTCCCACTGTGTTAAGTATTCTTGTACTGATCATGCACATTGGAGAATTAGTGCTCCAGCACGCTAGCACTCTAGCAGGCTTTCAAGTTCAAAAGCTTGACATGTTCCTGGCTGATTTTGCGATTATTCATGATTCATTAAAAAACTAATTCCACTAGTTCAGTAGGAAAGTTGATGAAATCTGAAAAACCTGTGTGGTGGGGTGGGTGTGACTCTGTGCACATGCTGTCTCCCTCTATCCATGTCTGCCTCTGGTAGTGTCGTTGTTTAGTATTTACAATTGAAAATTAGAAAAGCTCACATTCTAATTTTTGTTATGGTTAAAAACTGCTAATCAAAATGAATGAATAAGCTTATAGTCTCATGCTTCAATTTTCTGATGAACTCAAAAAGTTTTAGGGCGCAGGAAGTAGTAAACTCTTCCACGCAGAGTGTTCATTTTCCAATTGGAGTAGTATTTTTCTTCTTTACGGGCAGGTTAAGGAATTGAGTTTAGACACTAGTCTTGTTAAATTTTGATAATTAAACTTTCAGTTTCCTCTCTTCCAAATCTAATCAACTGCAGACAAGAAGTGGAAAACATAATTATAATTTCATAGGAGGTTCTCAACTGTTATTGTCTTGTGAATGATCAACAAAATAACTCTGGATGAAGTTACATGACCCGATCAATTAAAATTTAATATCTGGTTACCATGAAGTTCTTTTCTTCCCTGTATCCATGCCTGCTTTTGGTTCCCAGTTAGTTGGTAATGTTTCTCTCTCTACTTTTTATTTTCTTTTCTATTCTTCAGAGCTTCTGCGTTATTTGTTGGAGTATATGAGCCTACCAAGCAGAAATTGTTGAAGACGTTTCCTGAAAATCTTAGTGCTGTAGCTCATCTGGTAAGATTCTGTTTTCAATTTTGAGTATTTTCTGTCATGGTATGAATATTGGCTCGGGTGCATGCTCAATGCAGAATGTCAAATAGGCCTTCCAATTTGTAGGTCTGTTTACACAGCTCAGTCACACTGCAAAGCTTGCATCTGTCATCAAAGTGTTAATTAATTAATTTGGTTGAAGCTCTAAGATACAATATGGCGCACTGTTCTTTCGTTCTCTCCTCATTTCCTCATAGGATTAGAATTGTATGATGTCTTATATTCTTTATTATTCCATCATGGAATATAATTTACATCATCTATCACACCAGCCACCCAGATAGTGTCAACTGTCAAGATCATTATCTACCAGTGCAACGCAACTGTCCTAAATTTTTAATTTTTAAGCTAAGGTTGTCTACAGTGAAGTATTTTTTTTTCTCTTTTATGAATACTCTTTTCTTGCAGTAGCTATAAGGTTGTTGACTTTTATGTAGACTGCGGGTGCTGTGGGAGGGATTGCTGCTTCTCTCATTCGTGTTCCAACAGAGGTATATATTGTTAACTTGTGCATCCATATGAAAATATATATATATATATATATATATATATATATATAGGCTATTATTACTCAAATTAAATAATCCTCAGGTCGTTAAGCAAAGGATGCAGACTGGCCAATTCACCTCAGCCCCCGATGCTGTCCGTCTTATTGTCTCTAAGGAAGGTTTTAAGGGTTTTTATGCGGTATGTTATGTCTCCCTATAAAAACCCTGAGATACATGTGTTTGTTTGCTATCTTAGATCTCTTGATTTCTCTGAATTAGCAAATTTAAAGTTTTGATTTGCTTTGTTTATGATAAATATAGGAAGGTTCTTTTTCAGACTAAAGATTTCTGGCTGTTTATTATGCCTTTACCATCATCCTTCATAAATCCTTATGCATTTCTGACTTCCAACTTCTTTTTGAGAGTGCAGGGATATGGATCTTTTTTGCTGCGTGATTTGCCATTTGATGCAATTCAATTCTGCATCTATGAGCAGCTACGGATTGGTTATAGAGTGGCCGTATGCTTTCACCAAGCATCAGTTTTTTGTGCAATCCTTCAATTACTTTGTGCTATTTTACTCAGATGCTTCTTTGTTTTTAATACATGATGAAATCCGTACAATTTGTGTGCTCTGTTCCTGGTTCAGAGATTGTTGCCCGTCACCAATTCATATCATGTAACATAGATAATTGGAGAAGTGAGAGAGTGGTGTTTATTTGTTTTAACCCAGTTAGACAATGATTTTTTGATATGATATCAAAGTTTTGATGACCAAATTGAATCTCACCACCCTCATTCTCTCCTCTAATTAAAATTAATTAATAGCACAAGATAGTGCGGGTCCATGCAAAGCTTAAGCTATAGGGTTGAATTGATTATTTGACAAGAGTTATGAGAGTTCAAGAGTAATTTGACTTAACATAATGAGTTAAATAAATTAGATTCCTGCATTGATTTGTGTGACTTTGTCTGTTGCCTTCTTTCCCTGAAACATTGACTGTTGGAAGGTGGTAAACTAGTTTCTTTTCTTGAGAGATGAAGATTGAAAAGATAATATGTTTGGAATAATCAATTACTAATAAATATTATAAATTTAAACTATAGTATAGTTTCTGCTACCTATAAGAAATAACCATGTGAATATTAAATTAAACGTGCACAACATGTGGCCATAGAAGTAGTGTACATGAATATGTACACACCCAAGTATTTAAATTTATATGTACACTTTCTTCTTCTCTTGGCAGGCACAAAGAGAGTTGAATGATCCTGAGAATGCTGCGATTGGTGCTTTTGCTGGTAATATTGAAGTCCAGATATGTGAATTGCCTTCTTTTCCTCCATATGATACTCATCTTCTCATTGAATTTGGGTATCTTATCAAAGGCTTGGTTGAGGAAATTTATACCAACTACATAAAATTTAATGATTAGATTAAAAATACGAGAGTTTAAGAAGGAAAAGGGGCAAAACAATGTACTAGTTGTACATGTGTAATGTGATAGCTGTATATGTCATATAGCTCCTGACTGGCATGAGTTGGAGTGGAAAACTGCTTGTGAACAGTTGAGATGGAATAAATGTATTTGTTCCCAGTTTCTTTTATATCCTCAAGAACAGTTTGTCAATATGAATCCCATTTCATGCTCCTCATACCTTTCTCTATTTCTTTGCTATGTTCTCTATTAAACTTTTTAAACTGCACTCTGTAGCAAAAAACTGAATAAATTTTAATTTAATAACTCTGTATTTTGAATAATAATGTTTTGCAGGTGCACTAACTGGAGCCATAACCACCCCCCTCGATGTGATCAAGACAAGGTTAATGGTTCAGGTATGCCTAAAACTCATGCATGTTGTCCTTCACATCATTGAGCCATTTTATGAGCTGCCTTTTGGTGTTATTATTCTTTGTAGGGATCAGCTAACCAGTACAAAGGCATCGTTGACTGTGTTTCGACTGTTGTTAGGGAAGAAGGACCTACTGCTCTCCTAAAGGTGTGAATCTTCAATGTTTCTTTTGCCCATGCAAACTGAGTTTGAACGTGATGTGCACTCAAAAAGAAGAGAGAAGAAATATTGTGGCTCTATTAAATTAGAAGGGATATGTAGTGACTGCTGTGAGAATGAATTTTTACCATTTCAGGTTAAAAATCTTGACATCTTGAGAGGAGAATAAATTTTTCTTGCTTTGCACTGTATGTCAGGGTATAGGGCCGAGAGTGCTGTGGATAGGCATCGGTGGCTCGATCTTCTTTGGTGTCCTGGAACGCACAAAGCGGTTACTTGCTCAGAGGCGTCCTATATCTGATCAACAGCCAAACCCAAAGCAGGATTGAAGTTTAACCAGAGTGGCTTGGAACCCGTGGCAGCTTTGTCATGTTGACTTTCGGGTTCAATGTCAATCCATGCACCTGGAAATAGCGTGGGAGTATTGCCCTTGACACGAGCTTCATCAAAATCAACTGAAAGGAGATTTAATCAGGGATTGTCAACCCC
>Ga0307510_10009980_pt1 | contig 11286 bp, 10 predicted proteins | sample 12_EM_MG_FD_207224 | JGI IMG/M metagenome (GOLD analysis project Ga0307510, IMG submission 207224) | Populus trichocarpa ectomycorrhiza microbial communities from riparian zone in the Pacific Northwest, United States - 12_EM | ecosystem: Host-associated > Plants > Roots > Unclassified | place... | reverse complement strand
GCTTGGCGAGTAACACCGTCGCAGATCCTAACTTCCCGTACCTCCCAGCACCCCATAGGCTAGTGCCGGTGGTTCCGCAGTCTCCAACCTAGTGAATCTATTGCATAAGATCTCCCTTACCCGGAGTTGAAAACTTGTGTAGGAGGATCTAGGCACCCTCACGGGTGTTGAAGGAGAAAGAGCGCATAAACCAAACTAGTTTGTGAAGTTTCTTGGGCTCGTGTCCCTTGAGACAAAGAGGCAGACAATAGGGTGAGGAGCCTGAGTCAGACAGCCTTGGGTCATACAGACACATTCCCCACCAGGCCAACCAGTTACCGGATCCAACCAGACAAGGAAGCTAATGCTCCTTCACATCCTACGAACCACCTATCCCATACCATTTACAGAAGGACATATACCAGTCCTAGCGATGCAGCAGACAAAGGCATCCTTAGGCGTTCGATACACCAACACACCAGCACACTTCGTCCCCAGCATGACGTACTCGGCAGTAGCAAAACATAGTGCACCGACCACTAGAAACCAGCAGGCCTCTGGTCCAACAACAGGCATTGAGCGTACATCATCACACATTACAGACCAGAGGTCCACTGGCAAAACAAACGGAGTACAGACATCCGCCAGAATATCTACCCCAATGAGAGGTGTGCTGACGACAAGCATTGGAGGAGCAGTCCTAGAGACGCCCATCACCATGACATACAAACAAAAGAGGGTTGCACTGTATGAGGCAACCAACAGGGCACTCAAGGAAGCTGCCACACACAAAGAGAAGCTCTGACAGAGATACTATAAAGCCTTCGGACTCAAGTCGCCAGTCAGAGTCACTGCGCCGGTAATCAGGGGACAAAGCGATCCCATCCAGGTCCACACAGTCAGGACACCAAATCAGGACATAGGACACCACGTCATACCGCAAGAACAGAAGCTCAAAAGAAGCAGAGTCTGTTTCCACTGCCAAAAGAAGGGACATTACGCTTGGAATTGCCGAACCAAGAAGAAGGAGATCTTCTTAGAAGCCATCAAAGCCACAAGTGCCCAGAGTACTGCACCAGTCACCCCAGTAAACTGCTTCGGCGTCCTGGAAGAAGAATGTCTTAACATGAATAAAGTCAAACCGGCTCCAAAGCTATTGGACGCCAAGGAAATAAAGAAATGCACCCTCCCCAAAGCTGAAAAGATCAAAGAGCTAACAGAGGCGATCAAGAAATTCAATAAAACAGAACACATCCAGCTCGCAAAGGTCATTAAAGACCAGATAAAGCCACGGGAGGCACCAAGTGCCAATCTATTGACAACCGTGCTCGAACTAAAAATGAGCACGATGGACGAAGACACCAGGACATGGCTATTTCACGAAACGGTACCTAGAGAGTACTATGGGACGGATAAATTCAAGGCCTATCAGGAGGCATTCCAGATAAATGGGGCATATATACCAAGGCTTAACCACATCAATGTACCTTTTGAAATTACGCACTATAAAGGCAAAGCAAAGGAACAGGCGCTCCTAGACACAGGAGCTACGGAAAACTTCATCGACAAAGAAACAGTCCAGTGACTCAAATTGGGGACACAGAAACTACCCACACCTAGACCAGTATGGAATGTGGATGGGATGCCAAATAGGAATGGCACCATTACACATGCATGCGATCTCATAGTCAAGAAAGGACACAAGAAAGAACGACAGAGATTCTTTATATCAAACCTAGGCAAAGACAGGTTCATCTTGGGCTACCCATGGTGTTGAACCTTCATCCCAGACATTGATTGGGAAAACGCGAAACTCAAAGGACCAGCAATACAAGCAGAAACTATCAGAAGTAACACATGGAACCGCGCACAGGACTGGCTTAAACAGAAAAGCCAACAGGAGCAAGACAACGATCTCGTCATGAAAATTGACGCAACGATCATGGAAGAAGACGCTTCATTGACCAGAGAGCACTGTCCCAGTCAGGGGATAAGGCTGGGTGAAGCAGAAAACACAGAAATCCCAGAAATCAACTGGAAGGAATACAAAGCAATGCATACACTTATTAGGGCCACTACAGCAATAGAGATGGCACACAAATATGCTGAAAAGAACAGCAAAGAGGAAGTCACCCTACCAGAAGAATTCAAACGCCACACCACGCTATTCTCTGATGAAGAAGCAAAGAAGTTCCCTCCTGCGAGAGGAGAAGGAGACCACAAAATCGAGCTTATAGCAGAAGCTCCGGATAAATTCAACTGCAAGTTGTACCCCATGTCACTCAAAGACCAGGAAACTGAGGACAAATTCCTCAACAAGAACCTCAAGAAGGGATACATAGTTCCCTCAAGCTCACCATATGGATTTAGCACCTTCATGGTGGCTAAAAAGGACAGCGACGAAAAACGCTACATCATAGACTACCGCCCACTCAACGCGGTCACCAGGAAAGATGTCACTCCACTCCCCAACCTAGCCCAATGCATCGAAGATCTCCAAGGCATGGAGATATTTAGCAAATTCGACATCCGATGGGGCTACAACAACATCTGCATCAGGGAAGGAGATGAATGGAAAGGAGCGTTCAAAACGCGTTGCAGGCTATTTGAGCCCAAAGTAATGTTCTTTGGCATGAGCAATTCCCCACCAACATTCCAAAGGTTCATGAATGGAATACTGGAGGAACTATACAGACATTTCGAGAAAAAGGGCGTACACAATATCTGGAAGATATTCAGAAGCTACATGGACGATTGCAGTCTTGGCACTATGGCCAAAGACTATGAACTTCATGTGGAAATTCTCCACTACCTATTCGACCTCTTTGCAAGGCACGGGCTGCATCTCAAACTCAGCAAAAGCGTATTCATGGCACCTTCCATCGATTTCTTAGGAGTGCGCATCAACAAGGATGGTGCAACAATTGACCCGGCCAAGATCGCTGGCATAGCAGAATGGCCAGAAGACATCACGACACTCAAAGGAGCTCGCAGCTTCATCAGAGTCTGCAGATATCACAGGATGTTCATACCAGGATTTTCCAGCATAGCAGCACCCATCACACGATTATTCGGAAAGGAAATACCTTTCGAATGGACACAGGAATGCAAAGACGCACTGCGCGAAATAAAGAAGCGCATCACCACAGCACCAGTACTAGTACAACCAGACCCCAGCAAACAATTCGAGCTGGAAGTAGACGCATCCCAGATAGCAACAGGGGCCATCCTGTATCAAAGAGGCCCAAAGACAACGCTACCTGATGGCAGAGAGAAGCCTGGTGCACAACACCTGGTTGGCTTTCACTCACAAAAATTCAGCACCACAGAACAGAACTATCCTATTTATGACAGGGAGTTATTGGCCATCATGCGTGGACTGCACAACTGGGATTACCTACTCAAAGGCACAATGGAACCAGTGCTAGTCTATACAGACCATGCAAACCTACGCTACTATCGCGACCCATGGAAAATCGGACCACACGTTGCCAGATACCTCCCAGAACGCGAACAATACAACATCCTATTAGAATACAAACCCGGCGCCACAAATCGGGCCAATGGACTATCCCGCAGAGAAGATTATGACACAGGAAGCAATCCGGACAATGAAGACATTACAGTCTGGCCAGACCACTACTTTTGTGAGCAACACACAAGCATTCAGACATGTCATGTGCATACCTCCATGGATGGGAGTAACCCCGGTAATGGGTGGCCCGGTGGAGAAGAAGAAGCAATCCACGTCTATGATTGGGACAGCGCGGAAGACAACCTCGATAAGGCAATAAAGCAGGCACAATATACACATCAACCAGATCTAAAGCAATGGGCAGACGCCCACAGATTATCCCTCAAGGACGGGACCCACTGGCACCACAGCACCGCATTGGTCGTTGTGGCAGATGACAAACTTAGGAGGGGGGTAACATCCCTTTTTCATGACCAAATCACAGCGGGCCACCCAGGAATTTCAAAAACCTTGGGCCTTCTTGCGCCATACTACTGGTGGCCTAACATGAAAACCTTCGTCACAGAATATATACACGGTTGTGCCACGTGCCAGATGAACAAAGTCAATACCCACCCGACGCATCCACCATTATTGCCAATAACACCTGCAGAAAACGCCAGACCATTCGAGACGATCGCTATGGACTTCATCACAAAATTGCCACCATCTGGAGACTATGACACCATCCTGACAATAACAGACACAGACTGCAGCAAAGCGTCCATCTTCCTACCTTGCAAAGAAGCTATAGACTCAGAAGGAGTCGCAGAATTATACATGACACACGTCCTACCACACTACGGACTACCCAAGAAAATCATCTCAGACCGAGATCCCCGATTTACCTTGCACTTCGGCAAAGAATTATGCCGCCTCATGGATATTCACCAAAATATCAGCACAGCCTACCATCCACAAACAGACAGTGCTAGCAAACGCACCAACCAGACACTTGAACAGTACCTCTGCATGTTCTGCAGAACGCAACAAAACAACTGGCATAAATGGCTACCTCTAGCATAGTATACAAAGAACTCATGGCCATCTGCGACAACAAAGAAAGCCCCATTCGAACTAATAATGGGCTACACTCCACACGTTCACCAACCAGACAGACACTCAGACATTCCCACACTCGACAAATGTCTAAACAGCATCAAAGAGGCCAGGCAAGCTGCCCAAGAGGCACAACATAAAGCGCAAGAATCCTGGGTCAAGGATAAACCAAGATACAAGCCATTTGCCATAGGAGAGCAAGTATGGCTAGAAGGAACAAACCTCAGACTTCCCGCAAATGTAACACCAAAGCTATCCCCAAGGCGGTATGGACCTTTCAAGGTAGCCGCCAGCATATCAGCAGTCGCCTACAAATTGGAATTACCAACACATTGGAAGATTCATGACGTCTTCCATGCATCACTGCTTACGCCATATAAAGAAATGAGTCAACATGGACCCAACTTCCTGGAACCACCACCAGACATCATTGATGGAGAACCAGAATGGGAAATAGAACAAATCCTACAGTCAAGGCGCTATGGGCACACAAAGAAGAAGCAATACCTAGTCAGATGGAAAGGCTATTCACCTTCACATGACTCCTGGGTCGACAAGTCAGACATGAACGCACCCGACCTAGTCAACGAATTCTACATGAGTCACCCCGCAGCCATCCACACTTGCATAAAAGCCATGGAAGCAGCAGAGAACGCCTCATCCCCCCAGTCCATGAAATGTCTTCTCACCCCAATCTCCCCAGCACAGGATTTCCCACTTCTACCATATTCACCCTTGGAACCAGCATGGGCATCATCCTCATCTGCATGCACACTGATGGAAACGAACTCCACATGCTCGCAGCCTTTGTCGACCAGCAGCAATTCGATATCAACCTCCATTGGACCACATGGGTACCAGGAGAAGATTCCACAGGAATTATTCACAATGCAATCACAGTCCCAACTGACGAACCCATTCTCTCCAATAGAGTTATCCATCAGACACACCAGCACCCAGCAGAACCACAGCAGCAGCATGTACCAGGACAGGAGACCATACCTGCGGAAGAATCAGACAATGGCAGCGTCAACGCCATCTTCCCAGCAGACGAACAACAGGAAGCACAAGAGGGAGACAACACCTCCAACCCCACAGACAGTGGATACGGCAGCGCTCAGGCGTGAACAGTGCATAACGCACTTTAAGGGACTATACCAGAAATGGACACAACGGAATAAACAATTCAGGACCACCACAGTCGCCAACTGGTTCAGGCGAAACAACAAGGACACGGCACTCTTCCTATACACATTCTTCAGGCCCCTATATGATGAGGCAACAGAAACAATTAAGGCGAAAGAAAAAGGCATTATGCTCCCAAATCCCGCTCATTCACAATGGTCACATCTATTGGAAAACAAAGCATTCCTCATCATGCTCAGGATCAGCATGACGCGCGCAGGCAACAATAGGAGTTGTGTGGAACCGACTTCCCTAGGAGGGACCTCATGTTACAATCCACCCAGTTTTTCGTTTTTATCCCACCCCCAAATGCCTACAGCACCAGTCGCACCTCCAGCACCAACCGTACAGGCACCCCAGACAGTATTCCCAACAGCATTACCCCAGTTGATGCCTCTCAGAGCACGCACACCTCCGCTACCAACCACGTTCACTCAGGCGATACAAGCAATCCCGATCACGTGGCCTACTCATACGTGCCACCATTCGTCCATGGAATACTTCACAGAGCCTACCGCACCAGCTACAGATCCCGCTACAAACAGCGATGGAGATAGTCCTATGAGGGACCGCAGCCCCAGCCCAGTACACACACCATACCAACCCAGACCATCTGGCTCTAAGACCTACGAGCTAGAAGCCAACGAGCAGCCTTCACCGCCATGGAAAGCATGGCTTAGTCAGCCATCTTCACCTACTGCCATAACCCAGCCCATCTCCCCAAGCAGTGAGACCTCAGTCCCTAAACGCCAACGTCACGATGACGGGAGTTATACCCTGATTACATCATCAGCCACATTGCCGATATCCCCGACCAGTCCTAGCGCCCAAGCCACTCCTGATTACCAAAGCCTACCAAGTCCCCGGTCCATGGGATCTGATCAAGATCCAAATACGGAGTCACCTCCTATGCTGCTAGAGTAAGCAGATTCCCATCAAAGCCGCCTACCAGATTCAGACACATATGTGATCCGATACTTGTTCGCTTACGCGCCCTTTGTATCATCATCTCCCGACTCCCAAATTGGAGCATCTCAGCGCATCTACTGTACCTACGTTCTGACTCATTTCCATAGCATGTATGACTCATACTTACTGCGCAACTGCGCATTCTCTGACTCCTACCTACTTGACTCATTTCCAAGTGATCCCTGTATTAGTTTCGACTCATAGTTAGCTAGAGTAAGCGTAGACTCCTCATGTATATAAACCAGCCCGTCGTAGCAAGTCAAAGCTCTAAGCTTGACTTGGTTTCCAATCCAAACGTCTTGAAAGTCTTCACTCTCTCATTCGACTTCCCTCTCCCCTTTCATAAATCCCTCTCAGGTCTTTGACATTGTCAAAGACACTCTAGTCATCATTACTCGTCACCACTACTTCATGCACATCGCACCTTAAAGGTCCTTGGGCCTTAACACAAGCGGCGGAATGAGGCGTTGCACAGCAGCTTGCATAGGACGGAGAAGGGAGGGCACAAGGTTGAAGACTGAGATGACTGAGACAGCCGGTGCGTGTCCAGTGCGAGGGCGTATGGGGACATAGACTCTGCGCTCCAGGTTAGCGGGGTTGCGGACTGACACTTCTACCTTGCCACTAGGCAAATCCTCGAACCGCAAGAGGGCAGACTTCTGGAAGGGGCGGCCAAGCAAAAGACCGAACGACATGTGCTCGACAACATGTGCATGGACCTTGATCGTCACATCGCCCACCTGCAGCAGTAAGTTCTCGGCGCATCCTACCATCCAGTTAGTGGCGCCGTTTGCTCCTTCCATCTCAATGAGGCGCTGGCTGTTGATGGGAAATCTGAGGGATTGCACAATGTCATGCTGAATGATGACAATTTGCGAGCCAGTATCCAGAATGGCGGGAGACTTGAAGCTGCTGTTGACAAGAGCATCAAGTTCCAGCAAGAGGAGACAGAATTCCGGAGAGCGGTCGTCTGAGAGCGGTGGATCATTGGAGAAGTCGTTGTGTACAGTGGTGCGGTGCGGGCGTGAACATGGGGCCGCTGTGGGCACTACCTCATACTTGTTAGTCTCCACACGGCGCACCTTCAGCTTCTCAGCAATGTTCTTGTAAACGGTGTGGCTGGCTGCGAAGACATGAGTGGGAGTGGTGAGGGATAACTTGCCCTTCATGAGATACTCCTCAAGCTCGGAAACAAGCTGCTGATCCTCGGTGTCGGACTGGTACTGGTACTGCATGTTGGATCGGGGAGCGCTGGAGGCGGCAGCGGGTGGCTGAGCAGGTGCTGATGTCGACGGCACTGGAGCGGGAGGAGGCGGAGGTGGTGCAGAGAACTCAGAGGCCTTGCCTGGGCATTTCATCTTTTCAGCGGCAAAAACCTTGAAGATGTCTTGCGAGAAAACTTCTTCGTCAGGGGTGGCGACTTCCCGAACCTGCAGAATGTGAGATTTGATTACCTCCTTGATTCTGGCAGAAGCGTTGCATGAGTTGAGGTGCGGCAGTGGGTCGTGTGCCAAGATCGCTTGAGTCTGGGCTGGGGGCGAGGCAGCGGAAGACTGTGCAGTTAGCCATGCATCAATACTTGCCTTAAGTCTGCGTCTCATGCTGTCGAATGGTACCGGTTGGCCATTCGGGAGGTGCAGCCTGTCATTGATCCAGGAGGTGTGTCTGGTTTGAAGGTACTTGTTAGCCAAAGCACACGAGTGAATCCGATGGCCTTCGGCACGGCAGAAGGCGCAGAGCTTGGGGCGAGGACCAAAGAAGAAGGGGGTAGCGGCGGTGGTGTTGGCGGCAGGCGCGGCTGGAGTTGGGATGGGTGTGGCGGCTGGCGCGCTCCACGTTGGCGGCGGCGGCGGGGGTGGCGGAGCCGAATATGAGTAGGCAGCGGCGGTGTCAGTCTGGTACTCTAGCCTGGGGATGCTCATCATGTGGTTAGGGAAACAGGTGGCGCATCACACATACAAAACCGCATATTTCGGATCGCGAGGCAGCAGGGCGTGGAGCTGGTATATCAAACCTTCAAGGTTGTTCTCGTTCTCCTCAGGAGCATCATTCTGGAACCAAACAGTTTGGGTTTCGATGCGTGGCAAGGAGTAATCGCGCAGAGTGCTGCACTCCATTCACGTGCGATCGGTGTGAGGGGAGGGCTCCTGCAGTAAGAAGTCGTCATCACCAGAAAAAATGGCCCTTGCGATGTTGAAAACATCCTTGAGGTCAAAGGCTTGACCCCGCGGCATATTGGGGTGCATGGTGATGAGGCATTCGTGGAGGGCGCACTGGTCTTCTGGGTGGAATCCATGCCAGAAGATGGCGTTGCGTTCGCCAACGGTTATCCTACCAGTGCCAAGGAGGACCTTGCTCTGGTTGTTAAACTGCCGCTGGTAGTTGATGACGTCGGTCTTGTCACCCATGCACTTCCAGGCATACTTGGTGGCGAAGTTGATGAGTTTCTGCCTCAAGAATTGCCCCTTGGGTGTGGGGCTGACGTACTCATCACACAGCTTGTTGCGGAAGTCGAGCCAATCGCGTGCGATGTATCCTGGCAAGTTTTGCCAAATGTGTCGCTGGGAGCGGTCAACGTACCGAATTACTGTCTCCACCTTCTGCAGGCTGGTGAGGCCGCACTTGTCCGCTAACTCTTCGTACTCCTCCAGGAAGTCCTCGATTGGCTGGTCAATGTTGCCGGTGAAGCGGGGTGCAAGCCTAGATCGCACAGATGGCATGTCGCCAACGCTGTAAGTTGGCACGAAGGTCGGGGCAGGTGCTGGTGTAGCGAAGGCTGCAGTCGTTGTGCGCGGTCGTATGGGTGGAGGTTGCAGTAGTGCTCTTGAGTGCGGACGTTGTGGTGGTAGAAATGTGGTGTGCAGGAGATGCCGCAGAGGCTGGGGCGATGCTTGATATGGACGTGGAGGGAGAGGTGGAGGCCGCATGAGTGGCTCTTCGTTGATGTAGGACAACCCATCGTCGCTTAGGTGAGCGGGTTGTCGCGGCATGCTGAAGGGGGCATCGGGTAGTTGGAAGGGTGAAGGTGCTGGCAGGAGGTTTAGACTGGGTCCAGGTGTGTCGAACGCTGGGGCAGGTATAGATGGGTTAGTTGCGTAATGCAGGGGTGGTACATAGCGGATTGGAGACAGCAGGACACTTTTGGACGCAAACGGGAGGCTCGGAGGTGACTTGGAGGAGTTGGGTATAGGTGAGCTATGGCAGTATGCTTGTGTGATGTTGGAGATAAATTTGGACACAGGGACGTCCGAAACAAGTGGAGTGCTGGCGGCGAGGAGAATGCGTTGTAATGCGCTGGGTCAGGTGACTTGGGCTTGTGGTGTGGCTGGTTCGCGTTCCTCCTGTTGGGGCTGGACACTGTGGATGAAGCGTCCTCGGTTGTCCCTAAGCTGAGGTCGGCTCGGCATGCACAAGGTCACCGATGGCAACCAAATGCAGAAAATGGAATCTGAAATGGAAAAGGGAATGAAGAGAAGCAGCGAACTTAGAAAAGCTCACTGCCTCTCTGGGGCAGCCAGATATATCGCAGATGGAAAGTCCACGCAAGAGTTCGAGAGGGAGGGAGAGGAAATAAAACCCGAGCTGCGCACCCAGAAACAAGCACGCGCTGAGAGTAGACGGGAGCGGTGTGCGCGGGTTGTTATCCCCGCTGCCACGTGCGAGTGTTCGTTGAGGCGTAAAGAGCCGGTCGGAGGGCATCGTGAGAGCAAGAGAGAAATTGGGCCACAGTTGCCCAGCACACAAGACAGAAAGAAAGGGGGAAATTGGGCCACAGTTGCCTGGCGTTCGCCAGGGCTGGGCTTAGATATTTATAATTGAGTCTGATGGGAGACAATGTACGCTACATGATGGAATGAGTAATCAGCAAGAGGGGAAAAGAAGGGAAAGATGTTCTGCCGGCGACAGTCTGTGCAGTGTCGTATGGAAGAAGTGTCTGGTGATCAAAAGAATGGGCAGGAATGAATGGTATGTCGAGGCGCGTCAGCGAGCGCAGGGTTGAAGGGAGCGGCGTGGATCAATGTCTGATGGCAAGGGCAAGGGCAAAGGCTAGTGGAAAGAGTGACAAGTCTAAACAAAAGAGATACAAAGGAACGTATGATTAAAGGTCCAATAACTCCATATCCAGCAATCTACACATCCAACAACTCGCAGACCCGAACAAGGGCCGAATAATGAAGCGTTGAGCTTGACGTGTGTGGCACTGGCTGACAGCTAGCAGGGGCGGTCTTGTGGCGCTTGCCAACAGCGGCAGGCACGGCAAGTGACGTCGGCAGCGAGTCCCAGTCAGTCGGCGAGGAGACCTGCATGGCGGCAAGAGCGAAGCATCGGACGAGGGGCGAAGGAGGAGGGGAATGAGGAGGAGGCGTGGCGTGTGAGGGCATTGTGGCGGGGCACTGACGTGTCGAGTCGTCGACAGTGACGCAGGCATCACGTGGCCCAGAATGCGCCGATCCGAGGGCACACACGATGCTCACCTTACACCCCTCAGTTCCTGTGTCTAACTCGCACACGCGTTCTGAGGTGAGCAACAGTATCCTGAATATCATACAGTTCCTGTGTCTAACTCGCACATGCGTTCT
>Ga0307510_10009979_pt1 | contig 11286 bp, 13 predicted proteins | sample 12_EM_MG_FD_207224 | JGI IMG/M metagenome (GOLD analysis project Ga0307510, IMG submission 207224) | Populus trichocarpa ectomycorrhiza microbial communities from riparian zone in the Pacific Northwest, United States - 12_EM | ecosystem: Host-associated > Plants > Roots > Unclassified | place... | reverse complement strand
GACTATCCCGGTCCGCGAGATGATTCTATCGATCCGATCACGGTACCATTGAAGGAGAGCAGGAGAAGAGAGTGGTGCCTTGACTGCGCCTGCGATGTGTTCCTGTGAGACGACTGGCTTGATTCCAGTTTGCTCCAGAGCGGATTGTACATTGGGGTTATCTGTCCATTCGGTGTCTGACTGGGAAAGGTCGGATGACCATTGTTTTTCGGAGTTCTTGAAAGGGTCATACGTCGGCAAGAGTTGACGATAATCGGAAGGGGATGTGTGCTCGGGAATGGATTCAAGGATTGTGAAGTGGTGGGGGAATAAGGTGGTTCCATAACGTTTCACCAGAACGCCCAGAGCAGGGAGCTGCTCCTGCGCGGCGAGAGACAGCGCGGTGACAAGCACATCATCTGTCAAGAATTCCCGTAGAGGGAGAATGACCGGTTGGCATCACTTTCAGCAGGACAGCGACAGCTAGATCCTCCAGAGACTTACTTGAGCCTCCAAGGCCGTCCGGAACATCGCCGCCACGTCGTGACCTTCTGTGTTTGGCACGCCGAAACCTTTGGTCCAGCGAATGAGGGCTCCATGGTCCATCCTCTCTTGCCTGGATGAACCTAGTTAGCGCTTTGTGGCCAAGGAATCGGTCGAGCGTCGGGAGGAGGTCGATCTGTTGTGACCACGAGAGCTGGGTGGTACGAGTTGTACCTGAAGGTTGAGAGGGTGGCTTGTTTTTGAGGGCGAGGGTCGAACGACGGTGAATGTCTGTGGAGAGTCGTGAGATACATTGAGTAGATGGCCCGCCGGAGGAAAGCGCATCCGATGGTAAGCCTCGTCCGGACTGGGTGACCTCGATAGTTGGCGATCGTTTGGCTTTCTTATCCTTGTCGTGCAGGGAGTTGACCGAGGGGTTGATACAGCCCGTCAGAACGGCACTGTTCCCCCCGCCCGATCCACCTGCGGCGCTCAAGCCGAAATTGACCTCAGTGGTGTCGGCTCCCGCTCTCCGGACCTCCTTTTTCCCACCTCTCTCGGTTCGGGTCCACTCGAATGGACTAAAACCCAAGCGATGCCTGGGAGGGAGACTGATATGGTGGCCGGGAGTGAGTGGTGGAACAAAGACACATAGCACGAAACCGGAAACCCGCGATCACAACCGGCTGGCCCTCGGGGAACAATCTCGAACGGGTGGGACTCGGAAACACGAGTGTTGAGATGGGAGTTGGGGGAGACCGGCGGTTGGACTTGGAGGGATGGGAGGTCGCCTTGGGGCCGCCCTAGTCGAATCCCCGAGTGATTGAGCACAAGGGACACGGTGACCAGACAAGCACAACAGAACGGAAACCTGGAAAAGAGAGGGGAAGTAAGAAACGTGAGAAACGAGACCACTCGAAGTACAGTCGATAAGTTAGAGGATTTTGACTGTACCTGCCTCTCGGGCGCAAAAGCCCCTACTCCATCGCCCGGAAAATCAGACATCGCCGATGTTGTCAGAGTGCGAAAGAGAACGGTGCACCCGCCTGTTTCAACACCGTTCGGCGTCGATGGAGGGGGATGAAGGAAACGACAAAGCTTGTCGTCCAAGGTTTTGCCCGGTCGCGAGGTCAGTGCAAACGATTCCCACGCTTGCTCCTCCCGATGAAACGGCCTCAAACAGGAAACATGTATAAAAATTATTTGAAAACTGCGAACATGCTCATTACCACGGACTCTAAGATCAACAACAACATAAGCTCAAGGAAAAGTAGACAGGTAAGGCAAAGATCGCCAGGAGACACGGTGCCAACACACAGGAAGACCATGGGATGAGACGCGACAAACGAATGTCTCATCGCCGTGCGCTACGAACCGATCCCGAAAGCCTGTAGAGTACATTGAGATCCCAGTCCCTGGGGGGCGTCGCATTGGCACTTATCGGCCGGTTTTGCCACTGCGCCCTTCGCGACCCCATACACCGGCACCCCGCTCAGTTGCTGGTGCTTCTCCGAGAAAGGTTTCCCGGGCGGTTTCTTGTTCCTCGCACAGAGATCTCCATCATTTCGACCGAGCGACAACAGTCAGCCCTGTGACAAGTGGCCGGAAGTGCGCTGCGCTGCAAAGGCGAAACTGACAGTTTCACCAAAGGGATTCACAGGAGGGAAGAACAATAACTCACTTTCAACGCAAACAAGAACCGACCGGCCACAGATGCTTACAATAGCGTGCTCCCAGCGCCACGTGAAGCAAAAACCGATCTCGCCGTCTCCCAACAGGTGAAACCAGAGGAACTGTCAAAACCATCAATCGATGTTGCGGCCCCTCGCGAGTGTTAGTGACGCTATTCGACAAGACTAGAATCCGAAGCCGGCAAGGAGACGGCACCGACAATGAGGACAGAGACGACAAGAGGGGTGATGCTGGTCGACAACAATGGTGTCGAGGAGTCTCTGGTGAGTATCCGAGGACCTTCTGTCCATTAGAAGTTCCGACGAAAGCGATAAGAGGAGTCTCAGCCTCGAGATCAGTGAGACCGAACGCCTCAACAACAACCTCAATTTCTCCCGGACCCGCAGTGGCCGAACAGTAGCCATGAGAACTCTTCGATTATTCAACATTCCTGACCCCTGCTGGTTTGAGTCTATCCTAGGAGTCAGACGGAATCTGAAACAATTGGAACCTATCACTGACCGGAATCAGGTACCGAGACTTTCGGGTGTTTACCAGCGAGGGGAGGGAAGATCAACGAGATGCCAGAGGCGCCTCTGTATTCCGCCCGCTCCGAAGGCAGAATCCATTCACGGATAAGGGAGAGGTCTGTGAGAAGGAATATGCGTCCACGGGGGTATCGGTATCGCACAGGTTGGCCGGTAGGTTTTGGAGTGAAGTCGATGGTAAAATCTAGTGAAGTCGCACCCCGCGGGTATATGTCAACCCTGGTGTTTCTATTCGCGACTTGGTTTCCTACGGGTGTGACATCAGGGCTCATACTCTGCACGAAAGGGAAGACAAACTCCCACCCTCAGGTTCATTGTGAACAAGTCGGGCGCCTTCCCGGTTGACAATCGCCTTTCAATGTCGGCGGCCGTCACGGACGGTCGACAGACATTGCCCCCGCCGTCTGAGATCGTTTCCTCCACTGGTAGAAAAGTCAATCGCCGGGCAAAAACCCTCCCCCCCGAGGTAAACGCATAGCTTACGACGTGCTCACTGGTCCCATGTGACAACAGCGTGTCCCGGATCCCAGGCTCGGGCGGAGAGTATTGCGGAGGTCCATCCCGTATGTCAAATACAACTTCGTCCTCGGTCTCAACGGTGGAGATGACTGGAGTCTAACATCGAATCTCCCTTCCACGATTACCAGCAGCCTTTCTAGCTTGTCCATTGCACCGACCAGCAACTCGCGACCGCTTCGCCCTGGCGTAGTGCTCTTCAATAGTTTCCCATACAGCTTCTTGTAGTACTTGAGACAATGAGGGAAGTAGAGGAGGGTTCGAGGCAGAGAACAACGCCAGGATGGCTGGTAGGAGTTCGAGATCGTCAATCTAGAGATCGGGATTGGTTAGAGGCCCGGGACAACAGCATATATCCGCCGACCAAACGCATGAGGAGATCGCCCTACGTCTTTGGTGACGAGGGACTGGCCCCAATCGCTTTCAGTTTCTAGAAAACACATGTATTCAGAACACGCTGGACATGCAGACACGAACAGAGGCACCAGCCACAAGTATTTTCCGCCTCAACTAGTTCTGTTGGCAGGTCGTTTTTTTCGACCTGGCTTCGGGTTGCGGTGACGGCGGCTGGGAGCGAGAGCTGCCGGGACTTGTTGGCGTCGCCGGTGTGGTGAGGTCTGGGTAAACGAAGGGCTCAATGGTGACACGGAATGAGGAAGAAGGGAAGGGTTGGTCAATTCCCTATCAAACGGACTTCTCACCGGCACCACTTGCTTGCGGCGATGTGGCTAAATCAGAGGCCAACCATACATCCAGACCCAAGCATTCACAAGTCCGGTACCCAGATCCCCAGGTTCCGTCTCAGGATTTCAGGATTTTACGCCGATGACGAGGAACAGGAGCCTGAACGACGAAACACGAGGGATAGCACGGAGAGGTGGCCAACGCTTTTCCCACGTTGGCTCGCTCTCGAGAGCGGCATTGGCGGCGACGAGAACATTTTTTTTGCACAAAAGGGTGAAATTTAAACGTCAAACTACAACACAGAAAGTCACCGGGGACCCGCTTCGTGGCTGTCGGCCGATCCCATAGAGTGCTTTCTCTCGTCTTGGTTTCTCGACTCAGGACTGACAAACAGTGAGACCCGACCGATTGATCCCACTAGTGAACAATTCAATTGTATTTATTGAGCTTATCCGTCAACCGGGACGCAGATTTAAAGGAGCACGGGATAAGAAGGAGCACGAGATACAGAGAGGAGTAAGCACGAGTTAGGTAAAAGGACACGCCACGACCAGGGCCAACGCAAGCGAGAGCTGCATACTGCCGAGAAGCGCCCCGATAGGGCTATATGAAAGCGCATGAAGTAGCAAAAACAAACCAGCCCCAATCAAGAAACCCAACGCGGCATGGAAGACGATGGGCTTCGCAATGAAGAAGTGATAGACATTCTCATCCACACGAAACTGACGAATTGGGTCAGAATCGAGTGGCAGGGCCTTGAGTTGCACTGTTGGACTCACAAAGATGGCGCCATGAACCTCGGCTCCATCTGCTGCATTCACCGGCGTGGTCTGATAGCGACCAGCATCGGTTTGTTGAACGTCATCAAGATGCTGCTCGGATCCCACCGCGGACACCCACTCGCAGTCAATGTCCTGTTTCCGATAGATAATGGATAAGAAGGCAGAAAAATACGAGAAGGAAGCAGATGACATACCGTCGCAAGTTCTGTGGTTGCGGTTTCCGGGGTCCGTCCGAGTGAGTTTAAAGGGACAGGTATACCCTGGCGGACACCATCTGGAGCATGAAGAGGACACTGACAGAAAACGTTGGGGAGTTGACCAAAGAACATCGGCCGGTGGACCGCAGGAACCTCATCAACTTGTTGATGGAATGTCGAAACAGGGTCGTCTTGGATATTTGCAGGAGAATAGACAGAAGCTGGGACCGGAAGTGCACTCGGTTGGGGATAGTCGTCGAATGAAGCGTAGAGATCGTCGCTACTGTCGGTTTCCGAGGGACTAGTTTCTAACTGAAGCTGGACGCTAAGTGAGACGGAAGGCGCAAACGTCTGAAAGAAACTCACTCGTTGATCCTCGTTAGTGACCATTTTGGGATCTGAGATGTGCGAGAGAAGTAGCGGGATTAGGGGGATAATCCCCTCAGGATCAGCATCAATGACATTAACAACGTCTGTGACCAACGATCAGTGTGCTGAAAGTGCGAATGTATTTGAGAAAGAGGGACACACCGCCACGAAGAGTCTTGGGATAATAGTCCATGAGGGCGTGAACCCAATAATCTGCTTGGGTGGCGGTAAGAGCGACCTTTTTCTTTTGAGAAGAGCGGGTGAGAAGGCGAGCATAAAGGGGGATAACTTTTGGCGATCGCTTGACACGAGACAAAATAGCTAGAGGGGCGAGTCGTGAGTAAGGATTCAGAGTAAAGCTGGAGAGAATTGAATTTACTGTTGCGGAAAGCACGGGAACCCATGGCTATCAGATAGGGAAGAATGATACTAGAGCGTATTGGGAGATGTAAAGCAGAATCAGCAGAAGGTTGGGAGGGCGTAGAGCAGAGATGGTAGGAGTTATGCAGGAGCTGAGGGACACGAAGGCAGGCTCGAGAGAGACGACTTGGGGGGTGTTGGAGGTTAGTGTCGCGAGGAACGACGCTTTATATCCACATTCTGAGCCGATGGAAATGTTCGGAGTGGCTCACCTTGCAGCATGGAACCAACGAGGAGGCCACAGGCCACAGGCCACAGTTCCTTTCAGTCTATCGCGACCGGTAGATTGCTCGTGCGAGTGTTGGGGCGAGCTTCGTGATTGGGTGAGCCGAAGGTCTGGAAATCGGCAAGCGGGTAACCATCCATGGCAACACTCTTTGTGGCTGAGTTTGTGACTGACAAGAGTGGCCGTGGGATGTTCAAATTCCGACCTCGACGACTGTTGTGAAATGGGGGTGGTCGCGAGGTCCCCCCGCACGCTCAGGACAAAGGAAGACTTTTCATCCTGTGAATGTTGTGAAGTGCTGAAGGAGGACACCTCCAGGCCAATGACCGGACGAAAGGCCCCAAGCTTATGACTCGCGCAACAGGAAAAGCTCAGACGTCTGGTCATCAGGCTCGGTAGTCGTCCTAGAAACTTGTCGCTTTGCCGGGATGGATAGTGTCTGCAGCAATGCAGGCGGGTTTTCGCGCAAGGGCACGGAATGGAGCGCGAACGCTGAACCTCACTACAAGGGAGGGGGACTAGAGGCATCGGTGGCCACTTTTGATCGCAGATCGATGGGGGACGAGATCCGAGTGTGAAATCAAGCTTGACATGGTGGGCATTCAGACAACCGCGACGAGGGCGTCCAGGAAACAAATACATATATAGAGCGTTCAGAGACATACAGAAGCAAACACAGTATCAAAAAAAAGAAAAACTGGACAAGTAGGCGAGAGAAGAACAGCGGACAAGCAGATTGGATACGCCATTCGTTTAGCCAGATTCTCGAAGATAGGAACAAAGAGAGGGTAGGTACGGCGTGGCGGCATCAGTTTTCCGGAAGCATCGAAGTCGGTGGGTGGGGGTTTGTACATGGCAACGTTGTGTCTGAACTCCGTGACAAATCTGGGGGCGGGCTGAGCAGAAAATCGACGATGTGGGAAACTTGTGAGCCCACCTCGGAACCACAGCGTTGGCAGCAGAGGGGGTCTTAAAGGGTCCGCAAAATGGGGCGTACTTGCCAATCTGAACGATTGAAAGTTCGCCCTTCCACTCTAATCCCCCACAGGCAGTCTTCAAGGCGAGTTTGGTGTTGCGTTGGGTGACCAGCGCGCGGCGATAAAAACAATGTTGCGGTCCACAACTATCCTGCAATTGTGCACTCCTTCGGGGGAGGGGACCGTCGGAAACACGCCCTTCCTCTCGATGCAACGCTCCAAGTGGCGATGGAGATCTTCGACAGTCTTCCTAACAAGAGGAGCGACGGTGGTGAATTTGATGGGAATGCTAACCGGCTCTGCTATAACTTGATGTCGTATGTGCTGCAGGCGGCGAGTTCGTAGAAGGCAAAGATTGCCGTACTCTAGGAAGTTATGAAGAGATCTCTTCGCCCAATGGGGGTGACGTACTCACCACAACGAGGGGCTGAATTTCTGCAATAACCTCCCACGCCTCAAAATCTCCCTCGGCTCTTCTACAAGGAATAGTGAGGAGCGTCCAGGAATGGTGCCGAAGAGACGGGATTCGAGAATACGAAAGTTGAGGGCGGAGGCGAGAGGTTGGACGTGGAGATGGGAGGCCACGCCAAAGTCATACTTTTCGAGAGTACCGGCGGTTGAGGGTAATCGTGCAAGGTGGAAGGATAGAGACTAGAAGCAGTGCAGAAAGGTGGGGGAAGCACATGCGCTCTATGGTGGTTTAAAATCAGCAGCGAAGCACACCTGTGACACCGAATACCGTACTCACGAGAACCCCCCTGTGAGGTCGAACTAACCACCACAGCGAATCGGCCACCACCAGCGTCATTGGAGCGCGAGTGATAACAAGACACCCATCCGTTGCAGCACTATCTTATGTTGATTGGGGAGGATGGTGTGAGCGATGAATCTCACCGTTCATAGGAGCCTGCGATTTTGCCAAGTCGTGAGGCACAGCCGATTTCCCACGATTGCCCCTCCTGAAGACGAGGGACTCTCAAACTGTGGATAGCGTGTACAAATCTAATATAAAGGAGTAAATACATACATGACGCTTCACCTGTCAGACTCTAAGCGCATCGCAGTCAAGGCCCAAAAGAAAAACCAAACAAGACACCAGAAAATCACGAGAAATGAATGTCTCGTCGCTGTGCGCTGCGAACCGATTCCGAAAGCCTACAAAACACATTTAGATCCAAGTCTCCGGGGGTATCACATTGGCACGCGCCTGTCGGTTCTACCACTGCGCCCTTCGTGACTTCATACACCGACACCCCGCTCGGTCACCGATGTTCTCTGAGGAAGGTTTCCCGGTCTTCGATCTCGTCGTGAAACCCGATCTCCTCCAGTGCCACGCTGTCATCAGTCAACCCCAACCCAGTGAGTTGAGTTCAGTGCACAGAGCAGATCCGTGAGGTTGAGCCCGATACTCACCAGCAATGGGCGCCGTGGAAATACTGAAAGAAACGTCCGCCTCCGGCCAACGCCCAGGCGAGCGGAACCGGAAGGAGCCTTGCTGAGAGCCAGGGGGAAGACGAAATTGCACAGGGAGGTCGTGTAATGAGGAAGTCGTGCCTGCCCTTAGATAGCAACCTTCTACCGTACGAGAACCTGGGAGCCCATCAGCCCCACTGTGTGGCTATTAGACTTTTGAACTCATAAAGACCTTCATCATTTCGACTGAGCGGCAAGCATCCCATCTAAGCGCACCGATAAATTGCAGGACAACGTTCGTAACGAGCTTGCGGCCGATGCCAGCGTTGTTCGAAGTCCTGCGTAGTCGGCGTAGTGCTCCGACAGGGTGTCCGTTCGTACGACGACCTTGGGAATGGCTAGGAATCGGATACGGACCCCAGAGGCAGTGACTTACTCCCCCTGTCCCATACCGCGCTCGGCCAGCACAGTGGTCCGGTTCGCCAGCGGCGTATACCATGTCGTTTGTCCAGGTCCGGGTTTACTTCCAATCTCGAGGGGTTAACTAACGAAGGTGGGGAAAAAAGAACCTAAGGTGCCGTCGTTGAGACCAACGTTTCGGGGGATGGAGGTGAAACTGGTTTTGGAAACGCTGGCACTTGCAATGGCCGTGTTGAGATCGCTATCGGGTGGCGGAGCGGATCGTGAGCATGTTGACAAGGGATCCCTGGAGCCAAACCGTAGGGCGTGGGGTGGTAGTGGTGTCGGCGGCAGAGGAGTTATAAGCGGTACTTGTGGATCGAAGAACGGGTGGTGTATGCGTGGCGGGAGGGGCGGCGAAGGAAATGGTTGCGAAAGTCGCGACAACGTGGCGACTGAGGTGATTTTCTCGAACCATCTTAACCGAACGAAAAGAAAACATTTATTGTGCGTTAAATACGAGCTACGGAGACCTGCCCCTGCGGGTAGAGATGGCATTAAAAAGTAGGACCGGATTAATGGCGGATAGACCAGGCGCGGGCCGTTCAGTTCAATCCAGAGCGTCCCCGGCATCTAGAACGGCGGCATCGGCGGCGCGAAGGGCGAGATATCCTACCTCGATGCATAATTTCGCGAGTATGAGCGTGGTTCGGAAGCAGTACTGCGAGATCTGGGGCGCAGGTTAGCACGGGCGTCAAGGTTAGCAAGGCGGGCACACCTCTTCGATGTTGGGGAGCCTCTCTATTTTGCTCAGCGTGGTGGAAATCAATGCGATCACCAAAGCAACAGCAATCCACGTCTTGCGTGGAAGAAATCCACGGCCCGACTGACCAAACTTTCAACATTCAAACCGTCACACCGTTCGAAGTACTCACCCAACTCCGGGGGGGGGAGGGCCTCAATGCGATCCAAATCTTGATCTCCCTGCAGTCTACTGTTGCAATATTGTATGTGCCGTTCGAAACGTGGTAGGCCTTCGCACACAAGGGAATAGTGAGTTCATTTTCACCCCCCAGCAGAACCGAGACGCGACGTACCATCATAGAAATCCGGCGATCGGCGGCTGCTAACGCGGACTTCAGAAAACACCACGGAAAACAACAAACAATAAATACCCGAATGTTCCAGTCGTTGTATTTCACGCTGTGTCACGGTGTCCCTAACTATCGCCACGCCGGTTGCGGAGCCCGATAGTGTCGCCGCGCCTTCATCGATGAAAAGGAAAGGGAAGGTTTCATCGTCCATAGGAGATGGACTACTATGGATCCAAAAACGTGCAAACCAATGGACACCATCTTTATCAGCAGAGGTAATGGCCTTCAACAAAGGGAAGCCGGTGTAACCGCTGTACCGTTGGGTGTATCAGCGAGTGATCAAAGACCGGAGGTGTGCGCTTACACTTCTGCCGTCTGGAACGAGGAACAGAGCCGTAGATCGCTGTTGAACTCGAGCACCACAGACCTGATAACGGAAAAGTGAGACCCAACCCCAAGTGTATGGTCGTGCACCTTACGCTATGTTCTGCCGAGAAAATGCAATGACAAGTGTATTGTCGGGGGTGAAACAAATGGACCTCGGGAATGGGGGACCTGGGATCCCGGGGTCACGTTTGAAATTGAATCTGCTCGAAATATTGGCAACGAAGTGGAATTCGCCTTTAGTAATGTGAGTTCGCTGCTCCAGTCCATCGACAAACAGAACCCACTTGTTGCATGAATTCTCCGAAACGCAAAGACTTCTGGCCCCACGGACAATACCAATGTCCGGGACTCTGAATCGAGGGCAATCGCAGTAGCGGGAAACACCCCATGAAAGAAGCGGTTCACCGGGCCTTTCACTAACTTGCGATTCCCAAGATCGAGCCGGTAGTGAACGAAACATCCGTCGCTCAGCCCAACGTAGAATGTCTTTGACGTCTCCCAGACGAGAGCTGTGGGTTCTGCCAGCATGGTGGCAGAAATAGTTGGATGGTAACCAGCGAATTTGTCGAGAATGAACACGGAGGAGAGACCCCGGTCCCCGATTGCGAGGAATCGACCGTTTGGGGAGAACTCGATGAGCGTTGTCGATTTTCCGGGAGAGGGGACGGTTGAGTTCAACTTGTAGCAGTAGCAGCTCATTGTTGGTAGAGATAAGAGAGCGGAAAGAGAAAGGGATGCTGAGCCACTCACGCATCGTGGCTTTTTAAGCTTCCTTCAAAGAGGATTGGGACGGAAGCTTCCGGACGCAAAGACGTCACAATTTATGAGAGGGATGGGGGTTTTTGGTGCAGAATGTGACGCCAAGCTTACCCGAGCCGTTCAATTTTGACTGGTGTTGACGTAGGGGTAGGAACCTAGTAAGGCTCCTTGGGTACCGTCTCGTTCAGAGAGTCGATAGCCTCATCATGGGAATCGGTGCCATCGTTTTCCGTTGTGTGGGGTTCGTGATGGGTCCGTGAAGTATTGCAGGGACAGCCGGTACGTGTGGTGCAGGATGGAGGAATAACAAGACACGACGACACGACGTTTGGGATCGTGTTGTGAAGTCGTTCTCACGATCGCTCCTCCCGCGAAAAGATCT
>Ga0307510_10009978_pt1 | contig 11287 bp, 8 predicted proteins | sample 12_EM_MG_FD_207224 | JGI IMG/M metagenome (GOLD analysis project Ga0307510, IMG submission 207224) | Populus trichocarpa ectomycorrhiza microbial communities from riparian zone in the Pacific Northwest, United States - 12_EM | ecosystem: Host-associated > Plants > Roots > Unclassified | place... | reverse complement strand
CTTGGAATTGTCCTTTTTCCCATGCATGAATTTTGTTTTTCAATCTGTACGGATAATAGCTAGAAATGAGAGAGGATTCTTTAACTCCTCCTCTTAAAGTAACCGGGGAGATGTTGTTGAACTGGAATCTTGTTTTTCCCTTCCTTCTTTGCAACAAAATGTATATGTCATCCAATTCAACCCAACAAACACGTCCAAATCATCCAAAACTTCTTCTGTAATTTTTCTTAAAAATAAAGATTATAATTGGTTAGTAAATGTAAGGGGAAGAGAATACATAGCTGCTTTTTATTTAAAATGGTATTTGATTAGTGCTTGAAATAAATAAATAAATAAATGTCACTTTAAAAGGAAATTGTTTTTCTTTCAAAGCATATCGTGAAGGAAAGTTATAAATGATTTAATATGATATGTTTTAAAGGAAAAGCAATCTCTTCTTCTTAAAGTGATATTTATTCTGATCTCAAGGCTTATTAAAATATTCCTAGAAAATATTTTAAAATTAGAACAATAAAATCTAACTTTTATCTCGGCATCACAACATTGAATAGTTTCTTAATTAATACCCCTGTTTTTGCACTTTCTTAATTGGTAGGCTGTATTTTTGCCTACATTGCAAGATCATATGGTGAAGGTGTAAAAGTGTTAACATTTAAAACTTAAAAGGATAAAAGTGAAGTTGCCCTATTTTTTATTTCTGAGTTCCCGCTCTTTCCTTGGTTTGTCTCAGGTCTCCCCTCTTTGTAAACGTGGGGTCCCCTCAATTTTCAGGGTCCACAGAAATTATAGTCCTAAACAAACCTCGGAACAATCAATGATGACTTCACTTTTCTCTGGACCAGCCGCCTGTATCTTTAGCGGCACCACCATTCTGTCAATGCTGACGACGTGATGTCTGTGTTCTTTAACTCCTTTTTTTTTTTCCCTTCTCTCTGACGTTTGCCGGAAAGTAACCTGATTGACGATTTTCTCTGTTTCTAGATCACCATCTCTCTCCGCTTTCTGAATAAACAAACTGAATTCTTGTACCAGAATAAAAAATGCTTGAAAATACGAGATTATCATGTTTTTTTTCTTTATTTTTTTATATTTCAATCTTTCAGTTTTTGTGATAATTTTTTATATTTTCAAACTTAATTTATCCAGACAAACAACTTGAAAAAAAATAATAATAAGGTTCTTCACTACCTAGAAAAACATAGTATAACAAATATTTCAGATATGTATATTAACAAAAACTACGCTGATGTATTTCGGTATAACAAATATTTTAAAAAATAATTATAAATACACTCTTAAACAGACCATTAGATTTGGCTAGTATTTTAAGACCAGACATAAAAATATTTATTGGAAGAAATAAAATAAATCCATGACAATTTTAAAAAAGAAATTTTTGGATGGAAACATGTAAAAATAGCAATATACTTAACAAGCACAGGGCATCCTGACTTTTCACCGTAAAACTACAGTTGCTAGCTAGCTACTAATTAAGTACACATTCAGATATGTATTCTCTGCATGTGTCTATTTTGTTACAAGACAATTCTAAAAATTATAAACCGTGGTTACAGGTTTCCTAAGCAGGGGCACATCTGAATATACACCTATAAAACGAGGGCATAACAGTTCAATCACACGCACCAGCACCAGCACACTCCTCCGTTTTCCACTCTCGTTACTTTTTGTGCAAGACAGACACTCTCCTCTACTCCCTCCCTCCCTCCCCTCACCATATCTCTCTCTAAGAAGCTAAGCAGCAATGTCTCGCCGTGGTGGCGGCCGACGATCCGAAACTCGTCGTGACCAGGACTCATCCGCTCCGTCACCTTCATTTCAGCGCGGTGGTGGTGGTGGAGGCCGTGGCCGTGGTGGAAGAGGCGTCTCCACTCCTGCTCCGTCTCCAACTCCAGTTCGTGCTCCTACCTCGGCGGCACCCGGCTACCTCTCCGCAACCGCAGGTCCTTCGGCAAAACCAACTCCTCAAGCGGCTTATACAGCGGCGGCGGCTTCGAGTTCCTCTTCAGTCGGGGAGCTGAGTCAAGAGACCGCAAAGAAGTTGACATTGGGAGGGCTGGTGCCTGTCTCTTCAAAGGCGATAGTGCCTCCGCGACGACCAGATTATGGAAAGATAGGGAAGAAATGTGTGATTAGAGCGAATCATTTTGTAGTTGAGGTTTCTGATAGAGATCTCTTTCACTACGATGTACGTAATGCTCTCTCTTTGACTACGTATTTACATGAACGTACGTTTTAACCAACATCTTAGTTTTCTGTTGGTTAGTTATAAGTCTCAACGTTCAGTCTTTTATGGTTAAAAATGTTATGATTTTGATGAATAGCCGGGTTTTTGGATTAGGTGGCAATAACTCCTGAAATTACATCAAAGAAAGTCAATAGAGATGTAATATCTCAACTTGTTCGTTCTTACCGTGAGTCTCATCTGGGCAACCGGATGCCAGCTTATGATGGCAGGAAAAGTCTATACACTGCTGGGGCATTGCCTTTTGAAGCAAAGGAGTTTGTTGTGAAGTTGGCTGAGAGGGGTGATCCTGCCAGTTCATCCAGTTCTGTCAAGTAATTCCTGTTCTGTTATGCCTATGTGATTTTTGTATGTATTGGCTGTTTGAAAAAAATTATGATTACTGAATTTGTTTTAACTTGCTCATGCCATTGGTTGATGCGCAGAAAGGAACGTCAATTTAAGGTGGCCATCAAATATGCATCCAAAGTTGATATGTATCATTTGAAGGAGTTCCTTAGTGGTAGACAAGCGGATGCTCCACAGGAAACCATACAAATCCTTGACATTGTTCTCAGAGCATCACCATCAGAGAAGTAATTCAACTTAATTGCTTAGAAATGTAAACTTCCTTTTCTTTTCCCCTTACCTTTGCTTGTGTTTGACTAGGTACATTACTGTTGGGCGATCGTTTTTCTCACCTGATTTGGGTCCAAAAGGCGATCTCGGTGATGGAATAGAATATTGGAGGGGGTATTATCAAAGTCTTCGGCCAACCCAAATGGGACTATCTTTCAATATTGGTACAGCTTCTCTTCTTATAGTTATTTTGATTATCCAAAATTTATGCATTGATACTTGCTGTTTTAAATGTAAATCTGTTGAGAATTTCTCCCCTTTAACATCTTATTTTCATGTTGTAGATGTGTCGGCCAGATCCTTTTATGAGCCAATTTTGGTAACTGAGTTTGTAGCGAAGTACTTTAATTTTAGAGACTTATCAAGGCCTCTTTCTGATCAGGAGCGTGTTAAGGTAACTTTCGCTTGCTATTATGCACAGCCCAAGATCATTCATGTGAATATACCCACATGCTTTCTCTTTTGCCAATTTGAAATTTAAGTGTCTTGTATATTTCTTTGAGTGCAATTTTCAGGTGAAAAGGGCCTTGAGAGGAATCAAAGTACAAATTACTTACAGTGACTACACTAAAAGCTACAAGGTTACTGGCATATCTAATCTACCAGTAAACAAAACAATGTAAGTTTCTTGGCTTCACACTACATGGATGTGGGTATACTTAAGATTCTGAAGCTCATAGATTCTATGGTGTAGACTGTTGATATGTTTTTTTTTGTATTTTTCGAGGTTCCTAAGAATTGTTTAAAAATGAGGGAGACAAGTAAGGTTATGTTTGACTATGTGTTATTAAACTCTATTTACAAAGTGTAAAACTTTTTCTGCAGAATAATTTTTTCCTTTTTTAACTTCTCTCGAAATCTGAAGCGTCAAGCAAGTATTTGGAAGTACTTGACCATTCTTGTATTGGTGGATGATTTATTGTATCTATCTAATGTATCTTTTTAGTTCTTGTTCTTGGGGCCACACCTACTATAAATTATCCTGAAGCTAGCTCAATCGTAAAAAACCAAAAATTGCAGAACTCAATACTAAGCCTCAGGAAAAGGAATGTTGTACATATTTGTGGTATTAGGTGTGAATAATGTGATAATACTATATTTGTGATCCTTTCTCCTATCATTCTGAACTTTCTGCCAGCTTTGTTTCTGTAGGTTTACTCTGGATGATAAGAAAACAAAGGTGTCAGTCTATCAGTATTTTTTGGAGAGATACAATATTGGGCTGAAATATACATCTTTGCCTCCCCTTCAAGCTGGAACTGATGCAAAACCTATTTATTTGCCCATGGAGGTTTGTTAGTTTAGATAAGGTCCCTTTGATTATTGTACCTCTGGATGTGGCTATTGATAAGGTTTGCTTATTTTGGTTATTCTTTGCATTGCAGCTTTGTCAGATTGCTGGAGGACAACGATACACTAAGAAGCTAAATGAAAGACAAGTCACAGCCCTTTTAAGAGCAACCTGTCAACGGCCTTCTGCTAGGGAAAATAATATTAAGCAGGCAAATAATCTCTCCTTGACATCTTTATTTCCATCATTGCGAATCTTGATTTTTGTGTTTTATGCATGTTTTCTTTTTCCTCATTTTTGGCTTTATAAGTAGTCACACTCTCCATACTTTTCATGTAGATGGTAAGGCAAAATGATTACAGTAAGAATGCGCTTGTGAGGGATGAATTTGGAATTCAAGTGAAAGAAGAACTCACATTGGTTGATGCTCGAGTATTACCCCCTCCCATGGTAATCATTCATTCTGCTTTGGATTCATGGTGTATCCAATGAATTGATTATTAACAGCATTAATATCACTTTTTCCTGTGATCTTGCAGCTTAAATATCATGATACAGGGCGAGAAGCTAGAGTGGATCCGCGCTTTGGACAATGGAACATGATAGACAAGGTGGATTGATGATTAACAAGATCGTTAGTGATAAAAGGCTTGTTTATGAGAAAGCTTGAGTTTGAGCGTTTATGTTTCAGTTTTCACTGTTCATTCCACATTCACCATAGAAGGTTAAGATGATTGTTCTGCTTAAAAAATAGTTGTAGTTCTAGGATAGAAAAAGGTGAATGTGCTTCCAAATCAAAAACCAACTTGCATCATAATGTTTGTATACCATAACTTCAGGTATTTAAGGACTTTTGGAGTCTCTGTGAAAGTATATTTCTGATGTACCCTGAGCGTGCACGCATGTAGTTTGAAAAATGTAGTGATCTTCATGGCTAGATGACTTTCTGAAATGATGATTTTGCAGAAAATGGTGAATGGAGGCAGAATCGATTTCTGGACCTGTTTGAACTTCTCTACAAGAGTGCACAGAGAGTTGCCATCTGAATTTTGTTGGCAGTTAATGGATATGTGCAATAACAAAGGAATGGTTTGACTTCGCCCCTCATTCATTTTTTCTGCCATTTCCATACCCATCAGTTTCGTTGCTTTTCTGGTAGATTGACTCTTTGAGTTGATTTGAATATAATACTAGGAATTCAACCCAGAACCCATTATTCCAATACGCTCAGCTGATTCTAGGCAAATTGAGAAGGCTCTTCATGATGTTCATAAGCAATGCACTGCAGAACTTGCAAATCAGAAGGGGAAACAGCTTCAGCTGCTGATTATTATTCTACCTGATGTCACCGGATCCTATGGTTAGTAACAGTTATGCTTTGAAATTCATACAACAGTTGTTTGTCTTGTAACTAAGATCTTTCTTTCTTGTAGGGAAAATCAAACGTGTTTGTGAAACTGAGTTAGGAATAGTTTCACAATGCTGTCAGCCCCAGCAGGCAAAGAAGCTTAGCAAACAATACATGGAAAATGTTGCTCTCAAAATTAATGTGAAGGTTTGTTGATTTTCCTTGTTAATTTTTTATTCTTCATCCTGCTAGTCATTTGAAGTATTAAATTAAGAATTGGATCTTTCTAGGCTGGGGGACGAAACACTGTATTGAATGATGCTTTTCATAGAAGAATTCCTCTTCTTACTGATGTTCCTACTATTGTTTTTGGTGCTGATGTAACCCATCCACAAGCGGGAGAAGACGCAGGCCCATCAATTGCAGCAGTATGTTGAGATGGACTATCATTTAATTATGATGTCTAAATTTTCTTCGATGTATTTAATAGTTTTTTTTATTATTATTATTTTTTTTTTGGGCGCACAGGTAGTTGCTTCTATGGATTGGCCAGAGGTAACCAAGTATAGAGGACTTGTCTCTGCACAGGCTCACCGTGAAGAAATTATCGAGGATCTTTACAAAAAATACCAGGATCCAAAGAAGGGTTTAGTTCATGGTGGAATGATCAGGTAAGGAATTGACACGCCTACTTCCCCAATGCCATATTTTAGAAAGATTCATAACTGCCATCATTTTGATTCTATTTGCAGGGAACTGTTAATTGCTTTCAAAAGATCCACCGGCCAAAAACCTTTTAGAATTATATTCTACAGGTAACCATATCATTAGATGACTGAAGAGTTGTAGCATTTTTGTGTCAACTCAGACCATTTCTCATTTCTCATTTGACAGAGATGGTGTTAGTGAAGGTCAATTCAGCCAAGTTCTGCTGCATGAGATGCAGGCAATACGACAGGTATTGCGTTGTTGGTTAAGGATAACATAGCTGTGGTCTATTGATACTGCTGTTGGCCATACGTGTTTTAAAATGCTTGATGGTTTAAGTTAGATTTAATGGTTTGTGCTTTCTGTGGTGTGTCCAAAGAGAGGGCTAACCATGTTGGGCAGCTCACACTTTCCATAACCTCTCATATTTCTGTTGATTGTGGTGTTTGTTCCTGGTTGTGGTACAATGCCAGTAAGCTATGCCAGCTAATCTTGCTACTTGCATGATTATCGATTGGATTCTACCATTTCTATGAACTTGTCAATTTCTTATTTCCCTGAATTCAGTTAATGGTAAAGCTTGTGTTTTGATATGCACATTTTAAAATCTTTCTAGGCATGTGGCTCCCTAGAAGAAGGGTATTGTCCTCGGGTTACCTTTGTAGTAGTTCAGAAAAGGCATCATACACGCTTTTTCCCTGCTGACCATAACAGGCGTGATCAGACTGACAAGAGTGGCAATATCTTACCAGGTTTTAAATTTCGCTTCCCCTCAGTTCTTTTGTTTTCTTTTTGTTGGGATCTGATTTTTTTTCCTGAACGTTATTTTTTCGTAATGTTGAATTGTTTCAGGTACAGTTGTTGATACTACAATTTGCCACCCTACAGAGTTTGACTTCTACCTAAACAGTCATGCTGGAATTCAGGTAAGAGATTATGCCAACAGCCAACATGTTGAAATAAATGATGAATTAGTGATCTTGCAGCTCTTGTTATGATATGACATCCAAGTTGATTAAAAAAACATTAAGACACTTGTTATTCTGTCTCTATACATGCAGGGAACCAGCAGACCTACACATTACCACGTGTTGTTTGATGAAAACAACTTCAGTTCTGATGGTTTACAAACCCTCACTAACAATTTGTGCTACACGTAATGTTTTGGCACCCCTTCCTGATGATATAGTTTGTTTTGCGTAGTAAAATCTGGACGTCTTGAATTATTATTATTTTTTTCCTGATAAGATATTGATTCTCTCTCCAGGTATGCAAGATGCACTCGGTCTGTTTCCATAGGTCAGGCCATTTTCTCCACTCTCTTCTTTTTTTCTTTTTTTACTGGTAACTTGGTTATTTTCCATCAGAATGTTAATACCTGACATGTTTGAAAATGTGCAGTGCCTCCCGCATATTATGCTCATTTGGCAGCTTTTAGGGCGCGATATTACATTGAGGGTGAAACATCAGATGCTGGTTCATCTGGTGGGACTGCTGAGTTCCGTCCTCTTCCGGTTATCAAAGAAAATGTGAAGGATGTGATGTTTTACTGTTGATGTAGTCGGCCTTTCTTTTGTGTGGAGTTTTGCTGCTATTCTGCAGTTTAATCAACTTCCAAAGCATACATCACTGTAGTTGATGCGGAAAGATACATAAAGAAAGTCATACGCGCCTACGCGGCCCTTCTTCCTTTTTATAGAAATGGTGAAATACAAGGCTGGACTTGACTTTTGTCCACATACAATGCTTTTTAACATTAGGTTCAAAACCATGTATTGGATGTTCATGTTAGTTCTCTAAATTCATATATAGTGGATATAATAAATTTAAGTTAATATTTTGGAGTTTCTAGCATTTTATTATGAAAATCTGGAGATGTTTGTTTAAGTGTTTTTTAATTGAAAATATGAACTTTTCTTGTTTTAAATAATTTTTTAAAAACTGGAATGTTAGAAGCTATAGATTATTTGGTTTTTAACTATAATTATTATGAATTACCATTGAATTTTTTAAAAAACTTTATATTTATAAATTTATATTTAGAGGAGAGGAATTGCATGTTTAAAGTGATATCTTTTTATTATTTTTCTATTTTATAGACAATCTATCTAAAATAAAAAGCAAAATAAAAAGCAAAACTTTATATAAATAGTGAGTTCTAAAAATTTTATAAATAGTAAAATATCTATTTATTTTTAAATAATATTAATATATTATTTAAAAATAATTTTAGAAATTTAATCAATCAATTCCTTACTTATTATTTTAAAACTAGAATTATAATACTTGAATTAAATACATTCTAGTGTTTATTTTCTACAATTATTTTTAATTAAATTATACTTGATTAATTATTCCAGTTTAATTTTTGATTAATGATTCTTAATATGTGTGATCTATTAAGTTTCTAATATATTAGTTTAATTATAAATTATAATTCTAAATAAATAGAATTAAATAAATCAAATAATTTAATTTATTATCAATTTAATAATGATTAATTTATATTTGAAAATCAAGTGCATCATTTAACAACGTGTCATTATCCTTCAAATATTAGAAAAGTCATAAATGTTTTGACTTAATCTTTCAATGACTGATTTTTTAGTGTAATTATTATCTTTTCATCAATAATATTTTGATTTAGACATTTTAGTATGAAGTGTATTTGTCATGTCAAATCATATTTATTCGTAATATTATAGTCATTGATCATTTAAATAAGATTTGATTTGAAACTCTTTTCAAATCTCATATCACCTTGCGCAAGGATTTAAAAATCAATACTATTTGACAACATGTAAAATATTTTTTCTAATTCATCCACGATAATGAATCCTCTATTGATTATTCAAATACCTTCATATAATTTATGTTATATCCAATGTCTGTCTATTTGTTACCTTTACCAAAATAACGTGTAACATGATCAAAACATAACACTTCCTATATAAGATAACTTAGTGATTTCAAGTCTAAGAATCACTTACACTACTGTCATGTGAGTCTTTCCATAGACATGTGATATCTCCATATGGAATTCTCATGCAGGTCAGTTTAGTGTACATGTTTTATGACAAGCATCTACATATTAGTTTTAGATATCTCTTATATCTCAGCTTATGAGAACAACTGTTTTATTTCATAAATAAAAATATATAATTTGTACCAGTTTTTATGGCTCTAATAAATGTTCAGTATTAAAAGAGCATTGACCAGAAACATTTATGAACAATACTTTGATGAAATAGGAGTCCTATAATTATAAGATCTTTATAATTTTATTTGCAAAATGTTTTTGTTTTATAGACTTTATCAAACATTAAATTTATAAATTAAATATAAATGAATATTAAAGATAAGTAATGCATTTATTTAATAAAATTAAATATGTTTTACATGAATAAAATAGTGTCACGTGTAACCAACTGATTGATTACATGACATATAAACTAGCAATCTCCCACTTGCATTAAAGTCAATCGGCTATGTATCTAATATCCCTCTATAGATTATTTCTCCTATATTCTTCATGGAAAAATTCTTAGACAACTAAATCTTTGCTGAATGAAGTAAAAGAATGTCATTTTCTATTAGTAATATGTTATCTACATATAAGATTAAGAAAATGACACCATTCTCACTATCCTTTTTGTAGACACAAGATTCATCCATATTTTTGATGAAATCAAATTGTTTAATTGTCTAATCAAAATGGATATTTCAACTTTTCGAAGCTTGTTTAAGTCCATAAATGAATTTTTATAGCTTGCATACTTTGTTGACAAATTCATTAGATTTAAAACCTTCAGGTTGTGTCATTTACACATCCTCGAGAAGATTTCCATTCAGGAATGTAGTTTTGACATCCATTTGTCAAATCTCATAATCATAGTATGCATTTATAGCAAGCAAAATTCTTATGAATTTTCACATAGCTACTGACGAGAAGGTCTCTAGTGTAATTATTATCTCTTCATTAATAATGTTTCGATTTAGACATTTTAGTATGAAGTGTGTCTGCCATATCAAATCATATTTATTCGCAACATTAAAGTCATTAATAATTTGAATAAGATTTGATTTGAAATTCTTTTTAAATCTCATTCCACATTGCGCAAAGATTTAACAATTAATACTATTTGAGAACATGTGGAATATTTTCTTTAATTCATCCAGGATGATGAATCCTCTTTTGATCATTCAAATATTTTCATATAGTTCATGTTATATCCAATGTCTATCCATTTGTTATCTTTACCAAGATAATGTGTAACAAGATCAAAATATACCACTTCCTATATAAGATAATTTAATGATTTTAAGTCTAAGGGTCACTTACACGACCTTTATGTAAGCCTTTCCATAGCACATGTGATATCTTTATATGAAATTCTCATGTATACCAGTTCAGTATACATATCTTTTGATAAGCACCTACATATTAGTTATAGATATTTCTTATACCTCATAAAACAAGAAGAATAAAATAAGAACCTAATAAAACAAACAAGTCATTTTTTATTTTCGCATGCAAAAGCTCATTTTTGTCCAAAACATATGTTTACACATTTTTTATCCCTTTGATTTTATGTTTAGAACTTAACTTTTTTTTTTTACAAAGCATTCTATTAGTTTTGAGAGAAGAGAGAATATCATTAAAAAAAAAATAGAGACTATATAAAAAAAAAGCTAATCTTAGAATCAAAAGTGCATCTAATCTTAGAATCAAACATGTCATTGAGACGTTTTAAAATTTCATTTTATTGACACAACTAAATTATATATTTTTATTTTATTTAATTTTGAGTTTAATCACCGTTTAAAGGGTGTTTTGTGATTTGAAATGAGTTTAATGTGATTTTTAGTATGTTTCTTAGGTGTTCTATTATATAAAAAAAAAAGAGATTAGAATATGAGTTTATTTTTTTGTCAGAATCTTAACAAGTCAATAACGGCATCATCTATTTTATTTTTTAAAATATAGTGATATTTAATCCACCTATTAAAAAAATAAAAAAAAATCAGATATGTACTCGGCCTATCACAATTATCTGGG
>Ga0307510_10009977_pt1 | contig 11287 bp, 13 predicted proteins | sample 12_EM_MG_FD_207224 | JGI IMG/M metagenome (GOLD analysis project Ga0307510, IMG submission 207224) | Populus trichocarpa ectomycorrhiza microbial communities from riparian zone in the Pacific Northwest, United States - 12_EM | ecosystem: Host-associated > Plants > Roots > Unclassified | place... | reverse complement strand
AAGTACCAAGGCACAGATCCTATACAATGCATTATAGCCCACCTCCACAGTGAATACAAAGACATGATACAACCAAGTAAATCGGTGGTTTCACCCACAATGTCACCTCCCAAAGAAAGCATAGTTGCGTCACAGCGCAATATGGCTAAACACAAACTGGTGATCACGCCCACAGTGTTGATTTCCCAAAGAACAAGACCGGTGGTTACATCCACAGTGCCTCCCAAGAATGCGTCACGGCACACAACTCAAAGATATGAACCGGTAGTTGTACAAACTATGGTGTCAACTACTCTAGCCAAGGCAAAACAACCAAAGAATGTCGAAATACCCCCCGAATTCCGTTGATATGACAAAGTCTTCTCAGACAAGGAAGCACAGCGACTACCCAAGCACCAGCCATGGGATCACAAGATAGACCTTATCCCAGGCATGGAAATGAAGAAAACCACAGTTTATCGCCTAACACCTATTGAGAAAGTCGCCCTTAAAGAATACATTGAAGATGGCCTAAAACGAGGCACACTACATCGATCTGAAGCACCCCATGCATGCTCCTTCTTCTTCATCGACAAGAAGGATGGCAAACTATGACCAGTACAAGATTATCACCCACTGAATGCAATTACTGTTAAAAATGCGGCTCCAATCCCACTTATCCCCGAACTTATTGACAAACTATTGGGAGCATGATTCTTTACCAAGTTAGACATACGATGGGGATATAACAATATCCGTGTACGCAAAGGCGATGAATGGAAAACGGCCTTCAAGATACCTATGGGATTATACAAATCCACAGTCATGACCTTCGGACTATGCAATGCACCCATAACATTTCAAACATTTATGGACATAGAATTTGGTCCATTAATCAAGGAAGGACACGTAGTCATCTACCTTGACAACATCCTTATCTATACAACCACAATCACGGAACTCGTCTACTGGACACACAAAGTTTTCCAACTGTTACTCAAGTTGGACCTCTACCTTCGACCCGCCAAATGTTCTTTCAACCAAACATCGGTGGAATACCTCAGACTGATCATCTCTGAAGGCGAATTACGCATGGACCCTGTGAAACTCAAGGCAGTGCAGGACTGGCCTAAACCAAAGAAAGTCAAAGACATACAGCAATTTCTAGGATTTTGCAATTTTTACCGGCATTTCGTGCAAGATTACTCCACATTGGCATGACCTCTGTTTGACCTTACAAAGAAAGATACTCCATGGGTATGGACCCATTTACAAGAAGCTGCGTTTACTGCGCTACAGCGTGCACTCACCTCCGCACTGGTCTTAATCTTACTGGACTACAACAAACCATTCACCCTGATTACTGATGCAAGTGACTATGCCACAGGCTTGATTTTGGAACAAGATGATGTGTTAGGACGGTTGCACCCAGTTGCTTTTTACTCCAAGTCCCTCCAGCCAGCCAAGTGCAACTACAAAATTCATGACAAAGAACTCCTGGCTATTATTCATGCTCTCAAGCATTTCTGCTATTACCTCCAAGGGAGTGCCCACCAGACAAAGATATTTTCGGACCACGCGAATCTCAAATACTTCACCATGAAACAAACACTCACACGTCGCCAAGCGTGGTGGTCTCTATTCCTTGGCACTTTTGACTACGTTATCATCCCCAAGCCTGGCAAAATTAACAAGGCAGATGCGCTGTCCAGGCATCCAGATTATAAAGAGGGGATAGCATCTGAGAATGTGGAAACAATTTTGCTCACACTGGAAAAATTCCTACTCAAGCCAGAGCAATTCCATATACAGGCACTACATAACATGGCAATTCCTATGGGAATCAACAAAGAGCTCAAGGAAGCTATACAAGAAGCAATAAAGACAGACACATTGACAGGCCAGAAACTCAAAGATATCCTCACTAGTGGCCCAAGACAAGTAAACAAAGGATTACAAGAATGGAACTACAAAGATGGCCTAATCCTTTACAAAGGATTAATATACATTCCAAAGACAAAGAACAAAGAACTCAAATGAAGAGTCACCCAGCAATTTCATGACAACCTAATGGGACACCCAGGACAATGGAAAACCATTGAACTAATCTCATGCGAATATTGGTGGCCAGGCATTACTGAATTTGTCAAAGCCTACATACAAGGATGTGCCACATGCCAAACTACAAAGATAGGACCACCGACCAAAGTACCAATCAAACCCAATGAGATCCCTGAAGGGATATGGGAAACAATCACCATGGACTTCATCGTAGACCTCCCAGTATCACAAGGATATGACAGCATCCTCACAGTCATTGACCATCACAGCAAAGCTATCATTTTGTCCCCCTGTCATAAAACCATCACGGCTGAGCAAACGAGCCAACTACTAGTAGACAATGTCTGGAAAAGAACAGGCATTCCCAAGGCGATCATCTCTGACCAAGAACCACAATTTGCTACACAAGTAACCCAAGAACTATGGAGAAAGCTTGGAATCAAGCAGAAATTGTCTACTGCATTTCACCCTCAAACTGACGGCGAGTCAGAATGAGTCAACCAAGTCATCAAGTAATACCTTCGTATCTGTGGAAACTTCCAACAAGACAATTGGACCACACTCCTCCCTATTATCAAGTTCGCATACAATGCACAACCACACTGCAGCACCCATAGATCACCCTTCAAAGTCTGGTATGGCTTTCAGCCAACCCTTAAACCACCCTTGCAACTACAGACCAGACTACAAAGTGTGGATGACCACATCCAATACCTAGAGCAAATACGCAAAGAAGTCACTGCAGCACTCAGGATTGCGGCAAAAGAAATGCAAAGTGGAGGACCTGAAGAACTATCCTACACATTCCACAAAGACGACCTAGTACTCTTGGAAGCCACAAACTTACAAACAACACACCCTAAAGCGAAACTTGCTCCACGAAGATATGGACCTTTCAAGGTCATATGGGCTTCACCTACGAATTGCAAATTGCAATTACCCAAGACCATGAGGGTTCACCCTGTATTCCACAACTTATTGCTGAAGCCCTACCATGAAATACAAGCACATGGACCCAATTTCGAGCGACCCCCTCCAGAAATCATTGGAGGAGAGGAAGGACATTACAAAATCAACAAAGTCCTAGCAGCACGTCCCACAAGAAATTACAAAAGCACACAGTACTTTGTCCACTGGAAAGGCTACACAGACACAGACAACTCATGGATCCCAGCTGGAGAACTAACACATGCCAAAGAATTAGTTGCCGAATTCCACACCCGTAATCACCCTAACAAGGGGATACACATACAAGCCTTGCAGGCACAAGGAGATCCTAAAGAGGGGATACTGTTGCGAGCAGTACTTGTGCCCCCCAGTCTCAACTACAAACCTGTAACTTCAGCATCATGTGACCATGGGAACATATCACATGACCCCTCTACCACTTATACATCACATGACTTACTAGCACGTGACCCTGGGAACCTACAACCCCATGACCCTGGGAAGATAACACATGACCTATCAAGGAACTGGTCACATGACAAGACGCGCTTTAGACGCGCATCTAATCCATTGATCAACACATGGCAGATCGTGGGAACGATCAACAAGACACGTCCCCTAAACGATCAATGAACATGCAACACAACTCAATCAACAAAGACGTGACTTATTGGGGCTAGACCCTAATCAAGATGTATAATGTAATCCACAGTTACTGCACATCGACTGCGCAGTCCCCCATTACCTGTAATAGTACCTACCCTAAACTGTGCACAGACCACCCTGTATTAGTATATAAGACCTACGAATTTAGGTGAACAGTCCTTAGACTGTTCTCTTGTCAATCCCCATACTGGAGCCTTTCAAAGCTCTCTCATCACCAGCAGCAACCCGCTTGTCAACTTCAACAGTCTACCCAGTCCCGCCTCTTCTCGCTTTCTGCCTCTTCCTCCTCAATGTCTCTTTGCTGCTCCTTTGGATCAGTTACCTTCAACTCCGCACCATAGTCAAGTCTTGCTACCCATAAAGTAGTGAGTTCCCAACATCTTGGGCACACCGATATACCGACTCAGGTGTGCTTGGGGGACTAGATTGAGGGGTATTAACCAAAGTGGGGGGTAAAGAACTGTCCATGCTGTTGTGATAGGATAAATCAAGCATGAGAAGATCTGGTTCCAAGAGGATACACTGGAAACATTCCAAGTACTTGGTGTCTCTTCCCTGGGTGTTTGGCTGGGTGATGGGGAGGGTAAAATGGGAAGGGGGATTGATAAGACTGGTATGGGGTGTGAGAAGTTTGGTGTTCCACATGCAGTTATTCCACAAGTAGGTGAGGATTCAGTTGTCAGTGTAGATGAACTGGTATAGTTTACTTGAAGTGAAATCTCTGCTTGTGACTATTTGTAAGCAAATTTTGTTAAATTCAACTTCAACTTTGGTTTCCAACATGAAAAACCTAGATAGAAATCTAATTCTATGTCCAGATTGGATTTGTGTGATAATTTCTGGCCAGACTGATGGGATGAAGTACAGTGCAGGACAGCAAAAGACAACAAATTTGCTAGCACTGGAACTAGATTTTTTGGGGGAAATCGGACATCGGGATCGTGATCAGGGGGGCTAAATACATTGAAAAACACCCTTCTTGTATTTTTCCCATGCTTTTTGTGTTTGGACATAACTTTTTTTGGAAATTTTTTATATTATGCCCTACTAAATCAGTAATTCAGTGGTCACATCCATCACACAAATCATCACATGTTGTCACAGTGCAGATTCAAATTCAGGCAGATGAGCAGAAATAGGATTTGTGTGATTGCTTTCTCCAACTTCCTGTAATATATAATATTGCTTGAGGGGTGTGTTTTGGGTTATAAAAATAACTTGGTTTGATATTGCTCACTATATTTCGAATGTTTTACCTGGTGGAAGCTAGTCATATATTATTAAGAGTGATAGTAATGTAAGGTTGAATGGTGTAGTGGTAATTGTGTTTTTGCTTACATGAGTGAGCACCATAGGTCTGTGGGTTCGATTCCCGTGTAGTGCAAAACATTGTCTTATTTTTCACACCCCTCACAAATTTTTCCAGCCCAATCGGAGACTGGGATCGGACTCAGGCAATTAAAATACGTCGATTGCCGGTGTTTCTGAAGTACAGGCATTAAATTTGAGTTTGGACGTAACTTTTTTTTGGCATCATTTTTTAAATGTGTTTTTTGGGCTTTTCTAATGAAAATACATCTTTAAAAAAAATTGTTGTCTTTTGCTGTCCCGCACTGTAGTGCCAAAGGAAGGTTTCATTGTAGAACAAGGAGATCTGGGTGGCTGGGGATTGATCAAAGTTATGGGCACCAGAGAGTTGCCAATATGCAGTGCAATGTCTTGTGGTGGAAAGGAGGTTGACTAGCTGGAAATTGATGTAGTGATAAAAATGGTAGGACTGCATGCCATTACCATATATGACAGCTGTACAGCCATAATTGTATGGGTGCTGTTACCATACTGTTGATGCCCTTGTACATCCTTCCAACGGCCATATACTATACAGCTGTAGGGCCGTATTTAGCCATACAAATTTGGCTGTTTACAGCTGATGACGGCTGTAAGTCTCCTTCACTTTTTTATCTGCCAATCAGAGCTCACCTTATCTGCCAATCAGGGCTCACCTTACTTGCCAATTGGGCTCACCTTATCTGTGGCCAGGGTGCAATCTGCCATGCCCAGGCCTTGCCTCTTGCCCTTATCATCTCCCAGTTCTCCCTCATCATCTTGCACTCTATCTTTCACTCTTTCATCCTTGCTTGTCCCCTTGCCCTCAAATGTTCCTCCCTCTCAAGTCAAACATCATTGGCCTATGCCACTGGTGGGTTCCATGCCCTGCTTCAAGAATTGTGCCATTCAATGTCATGCTTGCTGTGTGTAGCCAGGCCCCAATCTGGACTATGTCAGGAAATTTTCTTACCAAACTTAGGCTCTTTTAGTATGCTCTTTGTTGTCACTTCTGCCTTAGACCACTCTTCAACTTCCCTTTTGACCTTAGACCTTTCCCCCTTGATCATTGCCACATCCCCTTCACCCCAATTTACAAAACTACCATGTGCCTCCATTCAAGATACTGTGCTTCTCCCATCATTGTTGCCATGCAGATCTCTTGCCAGCTGATCTGCCTCTACATTTTCCCCCCCCCCTCTCTGTGCACATTGCATGTAGTATACATGTACCTACTCCCCCTAACTTGGCAGGGTATAAAAACCCTCACCTTGCTTTGTTGAGAGGCAGGCAATAAAGTGCCCAGTCACATTCCTTTGCTTGTGTGTGCTCCCCCTTTCTGCTCTATTGACCAACAATAAACTGAGCCCATATGCTGTCACTCATCTTTTGGATTGCACCATCTTCCTTGTTCTCCTTCTGCTTTATATTTATATCTCCATCATCATAGGTCCAACTGCTCCAAGATTGCGGTTTGTCTTGCTTGTTTCAAGGCCCCACTTGGCATCTTTCCCTCAACCTTCATTTCACATCTGGGATCTGACAAGTCTTGGACATCTGTTTTGCCTCAAGTCAGCTTTGCAGTCCTTCTCACCTCTTCTGCACTTTCACTTCTGTCATGCCAACCCAGCCTCAACCAGTGTCTGCCAGTGATTTTGTCTTCTACCATTCTGAAGGCAATGACCAACCCATATCACATTGCCCCACTGACCCCAACACATCTGAGAATAGTGTGCATGGGTCAGCTTCTGGTATGTATAAATGGCCTCAATTCTTTTTTACACCATTAACAGTTCTTCCAATACAGATGTATTGTTACAGCTCCTTTGATTTATCAAGCATTTACGCAGTTAAGTACCCCTTAACGATGCGCATTCACTTATATCAGCTCTCCTTCCTTATTAGTACGATACCCAGTCCACATTACTGCTTTCCTGCATTCTCGGACTTACCCGTTATCTAGATACATAGCAGTTATCACTTAACGCATACTAATTACATTACAGCCACAGTACCTTCCTATTCCGACCACTACTCCCACGCATTACATCAGCCATACTGTACAAGTCACTTCGACTCATTCAGAGTCATACCTCTCGGTATATCTCTAACGCGTGAAGCAGTTCTCTACTGCGGACTGTAATCTATTTTGCATATGATAGTTTACCTTAGTAACTACTTACTCATCCATTACCAAGGCTTGCTACGCATTCCTTGACTCGCTAGATAGATGACTAGGTAGCTCATGTATATAAGACCTCCTGAAGAGCCCCAACTCTCCAGACTTGGTCTCTGCAGTAATCCCAGGACCTTAAAGCTCCTTAGAGCGTTCACTCCCGTTCCTATCCCTCTAAGTAATCCCCTTGTGCTCTAAGTCAAGCACCTAGAGTCTGCGATACTATCTAAGTTAGTCTTAACTTAGCTTTGCACTAACGTAACTGTGTGACCTTTATAACTAAAGGTAGACTCTAAACACTTACCTGTAAGTACTCAAGGCGAGTCCTTACAAATACATAGAGTCCATGCATAACATGTATGTTGTGTTCAGCAAGCTGGGTGGGGCCAGAAAATGGCCCAAGCACTTGTGTTTGAAAAGGTTGACAAGCTTGGCAACTCTGAGAAATGCTACTTGGCCAGCACCTCTTGTAAACCACATAAGGCCAAGAGGTGGTGGATAGATACTGGTGCAATGGTGACATTGTGTTCATCAGATGAAGGCAATCATGACTTTGAGGGTCCTGAAGGATCCAAGTCTGATTCTGAGTCTGATGGTGACTTAGTTGATGTGCCCCCTTCCAATGCAGAAGTGAGTCATCTTGTCAATCTATCCCTTGGCCGCAGACTCAATTATGTATTGTTTATGGTAGATCGCCAACATTCTCCCTTCCAAGACCATTCCCTCCACAGGGCGTGGTGCCTCTGCAAAGTGCATCATCACAGATGAGGAAACTGAAAATATTGATGGTCACAACAACAGACATGATAGCATGGGAGCAGGCAAAAGAGTGATAAATACAAAGGTGCATTCTCCTTAGAGGATGGTTAATCAAAATTGACTCTTTATAGCTGCAGATTAGGTAAAACCCCATCTATAACTTCTATGAGAAGGTTGATAGGAACTCAAACAGGGAGATTGGTAATCTGGGTGACATGCATTACAAGTGTCTTCATGGAGGCCAGAAGGTGTTGACTATAACAAAGAAGATGAAGTACTCCCTGAATGGTACAGTATGTCTTCCATTATATTTTGAGTTTCTTGTGACTAAACTTCTATGAATCTCATAGGATTGATTGGCAATCTGAAGACAGCTTCGACACCAATGTATCACTTATATCTCACAATAAAGGATCACACACCTGATCAGATCACAACAGAGGAGGTCTCAGTTGCATTAGGACAGCAGGTAATTGATCCAGGGGCTGTGTCAGCATTTATTAGTCAAGTGAAGTCTGCCAATGAGGACATCTGGTGTGCATTTGAAAAGCAGGCACAAGTTGCAGCAGTAAGTGAATAACATGACTTGGTGTCCAGATTTTGGGAGTGCTAACATTTATAAGGGCCCATGGGATCAAGAAAAGTTCAAAGAGCTATTGGCAAAGTGGATTGTTGCCACTGATCAACCATTCCACACCATTGAGAAGCCTGAATTCTGTGAGATGATAGGACATGCACACCACCCCTTACCAGAACTGAAGATCCCTTATCAGAATGCAGTTAAAAGGTATATTATGAAGATGGGAGAGGACACCATAGAGGCCACAAAGGAGTTGTTTGCAGTACATGAATCTCAACTGTGTATCATCAGTAGTCTTACTAGCCACTATAGACAGGTGTCAAAGGCAAAATTAGCATTTCGCTTGATGCATGGACATCAAGCAATAATTATGCGTTCATGGCAATTGTGGCACATTTTGTCACAAGACATGGAAAACTAGGTATGATCTCTCATTGGGGAATTACTGCTAGCTGACTATGTTAATTAGAGGAACTTCTTATCAACTTCCATAAGCTGGAGGGGGAACACTCAGGAGCTAATATGGTTGAGGCAGTCTGGGAGACCCTGATGTGCTTTGGGATTGAGGACTGGGTAAGTTGTGGTGCCATCTAGATCTGGTACAATTCTAACACACTGCTCTTGTAGATCATGGCATTTATGTTAGATAATGCATCAAATAATGATATGCTCATTGATGGGATTGTAAACCATGCAAGGCAACAAGGCATTAAAATGAAGGCTGATTGGGTCCACCTTTGTTGCATGCCACATACTGTGCACCTTGCTGCACTTAAAGTATAGTGTTTTAACACAGTTCCTTTGTGTAATATGATTTTCTGATAAGCATACAGCTTCTCAAAGGCATTGGAGCCCTTTCTACCCTAGAAAGTAAGAAGGCGATGTCCTGCTGCAGAAATTATCAAGATTCTATTACTGCCCCTATCAGCTGTGCATCAGATGATGCTGCTGTGGCCCAGGATAACAGAGATGAGCAGGGTGAACTTTTGCTTGAGATCGATGCAACAAGTAACATTCTTTCTGCCATTGAGAAGGTTTGTATCTCTATATTTCCAAATCCCATGCTTAATAATAATATTTTCACCCAGCTGTGAAAAATCATCTGTGCGATACAATTAAGTCCCCAGTGCAAGCAGAATTGGCTCCATCAAGTCACTATGTCTCAACAGTCTAAGAATAATGGCGACCCTCCTCAACAACCCCTTGTTTTAATTCTCAATGTGAAGATACAATGGTCATCTACACACCAAATGATGTGTAAGTACCTAAATTCCACATTGCATCATGGTATATTAATAATAGGGGGATAGATCAAGCCTTAGAGTTTTAAAAGGACATTGATGACTTTGTTGCCTGCAACTGAGACCTCTGAGCACTTGAACTGTCCAAGAATGAGTGGGGCATTATTGTTCAAGTTTCCAACTGGCTGGGGGCATTTCAGGCTGCGACGACACAGATGTCAACATCCAAGCAGTTAATGCTTTCATCCACTCTTGCTATTTTCAGGGGCCTACAGGAATATGTCCAGCAGATATACAGTAACCTCCCAGCCTTGACACCTCAGAGAATCAAGGATAGTCTTCTTGATGCCCACTGGAAGCTCAGTGACTACTATTATCGCTATGATCAGTCTCCCTTCTACACTTGGGCTGCACGTAAGTTTAATTGTTTGGCTTGACCTTTGAAGACTTCCTTCTGACATGCAAACCCATTTTCTAGTCCTCAATCCCCAGATATTATATGAAGGAGTCTGCAAGGACTATGCCAATGATCCAAGCCTCCTTGGGTACCTTGAATCTTCAAAGGCACTGCTTCATGCCCACTACATCCAGCACTATTCCAGCTGCGCCAATTCCCTCTCCCAACCCACTAACCCCATTCAGTCTGCTTCTGATGAGTCCCCTTCCAAGGTTAACTTCACATCAAGGTATAAGAAGAAGGATATGACATTATATGATGAACTTGATGAGTATTTCAAGCTACCATGTGAAGACTTTGACTTGTGTAGCCCCCTTGAGTGGTGGGTAGGGCAGTGGGCACAGTTCCCAAACCTCTACTGCCTTGCTTGGAACATACTTTCAATTTCTGGTATGTTTGTATTTTGTCTTCCTATGCAATTTGGAATGCTTATCATACTCTTTTTCAGGATCTGCTGTTGTGGTTGAACGGATATTTTCTGGTGGCTGTGACACAATCTCAATACACTGTGCAAGTTTGCAGCCAGGGACAATTCGAATACTAATGGTCCTCAAGCAGCACCTGAGACTTGCCTGTGGTTCTCCCTCCCTTTCTTGAGATGTTTTCTCTTTATCCTTGCCACACAGTTTTTGTCACTGGCAGAATAATTCCACAAATTGTGATTTCCTCAGTTTGTTGTTCCTTATCTCCAAGTCTGCGCATAATAACTGCATTAGCATACTTGTACATAGCCCCCTCTTGTGCATAAAAATTGCACTGCTTACCCCCATGCGTCCCACACTGCTTGTAGATTCATGTTCATTCCCATCAATTCAGCCTTGCCCCCTACCTCACACCACTCTTGATGCACATCATACAATGCTTACACTCCCTCACATTCGATGCTGACCATTCTTGTCAATTTAGCATTGCCCTCTACCTTACACTGTGCTCAATGCATGCTCTTGCAACAGTCATGCTCCCCAATATTTGACATTAACACTCTCATCAGCACCACTCACCCTGGAGCTAGACAAAGCTGACAAAATGGTAAGAGCTCCATTCTTTCCTTATACAACCCGGTACTCAATTCCCCCTTACCACTAGCAGGTTTC
>Ga0307510_10009976_pt1 | contig 11287 bp, 8 predicted proteins | sample 12_EM_MG_FD_207224 | JGI IMG/M metagenome (GOLD analysis project Ga0307510, IMG submission 207224) | Populus trichocarpa ectomycorrhiza microbial communities from riparian zone in the Pacific Northwest, United States - 12_EM | ecosystem: Host-associated > Plants > Roots > Unclassified | place... | reverse complement strand
CCAATACCTTGCGCACACCTATTTCCTTCACCTTTTGCTCGGCCATAAACGAGGCCATACCAAACAAACCAATGCAACTAATAAAAATGGCCAGTATGGCAAAAGAGCTTGCCAGTTTACCCACACGTTCCTCATTGGCAAATTTCCTGGCGTAGGCATCATCTGCAAAGCGGAACGAGAATGGCACCGAAGGGGAGTAGGTTTTGCAAACCGCGGCAATTTTGTTCAACGCATCATGCGCACTCACATTTGGGTTGATCTTAATCAGTATATCATCCAAAGCTCCGCGGCCAATACGGAAAATAGTTTGTTTAACAGGATCATACGGCGATTCCATCACCATATCTTTTACTACGCCGATCACCGTCAGGTCTTTTTTACCGACATGCACTATCTCTCCAACCGGGTTTTTAAGTCCCATATATTTTACAGCAGTCTCGTTCAACACAATCGCTGATGAGTCGGCAATGGATTGGCTGGAAAAATCCCTTCCATCTGTAAATTGCCAGCCCACCGTTTTGCCATATCCCGTAGTAACATTAATGTTTCCAAAGAAAACCACCATCGCAGGGTCTTTTGCCTTCCAGCTGATATCACCGCGATTATTATTTACACCTGTTGTCGAACTTGATGATTCGGCCACCTCTAACACAGCCCCTGATTTAACCAGGTCAGTTTTGAACGCGTCAAAATGCTTGTGCAGATCATCATTGGTTACTTCAATATTTACCAGGCCATCGCGGCTGTAACCCACCGGGCGGTTTTTGGCAAACTGTATCTGTTTAAAAACAATGATGGTGCCGATGATCAGGATTACGGAAACCGTAAACTGCATTACCACCAAAACCTTGCGTGGAAGAGCTGAAAAACGCCCCGCCTTAAACGTCCCCTTTAAAACTTTAACCGGATTGAAAGACGAAAGATACAATGCCGGGTAACTGCCTGCGATGATCCCTGTAAATAAAGTAAACCCTATGCTTGCCGCCCAAAATAGAGGGTTGCCCCACAGGATGGCCATTTGCTTATTAGCTACGCTATTGAACCAGGGCATTGCCAGTTCAACCAATAATAGTGAGAACGCGAATGCCAATGCAGCAATAAGAAACGACTCACAAAAGAACTGTTTGATCAATTGGCCGCGCAAAGATCCTACCGCTTTTCGTATGCCCACTTCTTTGGCCCTTTTTTCGCTCCGTGCAGTGCTTAAATTCATGAAATTGATGCAGGCCAGCAGCAGCACAAAAACGCCTATGATACCAAACAGCCACACATATTGGATGCCGCCGCCAGTGTTTACTCCATTCTTGAACTCGGAGTAAAGGTGCCATTTGTTCATCGGCTGCAGGAAAATAACCGGTTTAAATTTGACATCTTCCCTGCTCATGTGGCTCAGTTTGATGTCGTGTATTTTTGCCGATACCCTGGCCATATCGGCATTGTCGGCCAACTGTACATACATAAATAGCGAGTTATCACCCCAGTCGGTCAGTGATCTTTGGTTGCCCGGTGCATTGATGTAATATTCCCACGGACCGATAAACGCAACATCATGTAAAGTGGTATTATTGGGTAGGTCCTCATAAACCCCCGAAACTTTGAAGACGTCTTTGTTATCCATTTTGATCACCTTGTTCACCGGGTCAGCATCACCAAATAAAGCTTTAGCTACTGATTGAGAGATCATGATGGATGACCGGTCCGTTAACCCGTTGCGGGTCCCGCCAAGCATTTTCAGGGAAAAAATTTCAGGCGCTTCATCGCCCATAAAATTGCCCTGGTAAGAGATGTTCTTATCGCCAACATTCAGAATATGCTTCTCCGTCCATGATGATAGCGCAATATGTTTAAAATCGCTTCCATAGCTTTTGCGCATTTCAGCATCAAAAGGGAGCGAAATGGCAGCTCCTGTATTTACACTACCGTTAAAAGTTAAGTGCTGCATTACCTGCGCAACGCGGTTATAGTTCTGGTGATATTTATCGAATGATAATTCATCCCATATCCATAAACCGATCATCATAGCTACGGCCATACCCACGGCAAGCCCGCCGATGTTAATGAAAGAAGAAATCCTGTTTTTTACCAGGTTCCTCCAGGCGATTTTAAAATAGTTTTTTATCATAATGGTGAAATTCTGATGATTTGCTTTTTAAAATAAGCTATTATTATCTTGTATGTGCTCAAGTACTTTTTGGAAACGTAAATAATCATTCGGGGCGGTTTTTTGTTCCCGGTCATCATGCCACCATTCGGATATGAGCTTTACCCTACTATGAATATCAGGATTTTGTTTCAGCAACTCATTTAGCTCATCTAACTCTTTCTCTGAGGCTTCGTTCGCCAGCTTTTTCGTTACAAGGTTCCAGATGTGGTCTTCGGTATTCATATCTCTGCCAGGTAAGTAGATTGTTTACGCCGTAATAGTTATCCCGGTGGTTAGCTATAAAATGCGTGCCATTAAATCAATGTACTGATATACAGTAAATTACGTATAGTGTTTGTTCTGTACTGTTCGGATACGTACAGCAAGTGTGCGGTTTCAAGCAATTTTATTGCGTTCAGTTTAAACCTGTTGGCCTCTAAAAGGTGATTGTAACACATTTTGTCTTAGCTGCGCCCTGACCTTTTAAATAAAAACTTTTATAATTTAGCTAAAATATTAACTGATTAACTCATGAGTAAATTTCTCGCTTTCATCCTGTTGTGCTTTACTACATCCGCTTTTGCGCAAAAAACATATATCCAATGCGGCAAACTGATCGATGGCCTGTCCGGCAAGGCGCAATCAGAAATGACTATAGTTGTGGAGGGGAAATTGATTACCGACATCCAAAAAGGGTACACCAGCGGCGGACAGGGTGATAAAGTGATCGACCTGAAAAATAAAACCGTAATGCCCGGTCTGATCGATTGTCATGTACACCTGGAAAGCCAGGGCAGCAAAAACTCGTTAATAGAAGGCTTTACTTTAACCGATGCCGATGTGGCATACCATGCGCAGGTTTACGCTAAAAGAACATTGATGGCGGGTTTCACTACCGTTCGCGATCTTGGCGGTTCAGGGGTAAATATTAGCCTGCGCAAGGCAGTCGCACGCGGCATGGTTGATGGTCCGCGCATTATTACCGCGGGCCGCGCTATCTCGGCAAGCGGTGGTCACATGGATAGTTCGGTCGGCTTTAGGGACGATGCTTTCAATCATAAAATGGGGCCCGATGATGGTGTTGCCGACGGCAGGGATCAGTTGATCCAAGCCGTTCGCCTGCAGATCAAACGCGGCTCAGATGTCATAAAAATTGCCTCAACAGGCGGTGTGCTTGACCTAAGCGAGAATGGTTCTGGCGCCGAATTCAGCATCGACGAAATAAAAGCGGTTGTAGAAACTGCCAAAGATTATGGCTTGCGTGTAGCCTGCCATGCACACGGAGCGCAAGGCATCAAAAGGGCTATACTGGGTGGCGTGACTTCCATTGAGCACGGTACTTTTATGAATGAAGAGGATATGGAACTGGCCAAAAAATATGGAACTTACCTGGTGCCAACGGTTATCGCCGGTAAGTCGGTGGCCGATTCTGCAAAAATACCCGGCTATTTCCCGCCGGTAATTGCCCGTAAAGCGATGGAGGTGGGAACGCAAATCCAAAACACTTTTGGCAAAGCCTACAAATCAGGTGTCAAAATAGCTTTTGGAACCGATGCCGGCGTGTATGCGCACGGCAAAAATTATATCGAATTTCAATACATGGTTGAAGCCGGTATGCCGCCGATGGAAGCCATCAAAGCAGCTACCGTAAATGCGGCTGATTTGTTGGGTATGAGCGACAAGATTGGCAGCGTCAGCAAAGGGAAATTTGCTGATATTGTGGCGATAGATGGTGACCCGCTTACAGATATTAAAACAATGAAAAACATGGCCTTTGTAATGAAAGAAGGCAAAATCTATACTAATCAATAATTAACAAACTGATATGATGAATTTGAAGACGCTTTCCGCGATCGCCCTTTCCGGCGTTTTGGCGTTAAGTATGAGTAATGTGCGCGCGCAGGAAGCTGCGAAGAATGATGACCCGGCAATGAAAATCTACCGGGCAACCCCGCCAAAAATTAACGACCTGGTGCATACAAAACTGGATGTACGTTTCGATTACAAAAAACGCTTTATGTATGGCAAAGAATGGGTGACACTGAGGCCCCATTTTTATGCAACCGATACCCTGAGGCTGGATGCCAAAGGAATGGATATTAAAAACATTTCGGTAGTAAAGAATGGTAAAAACGTCCCGTTAAAATATAAATACGAGGACAGCCTGAGCCTGGCCATCAACCTGGATAAGGTATATCACAATAATGAAACCTACACCATATACATCGATTACACCGCAAAACCAAACCTGTTAAAGGCGAAGGGCAGCGCTGCTATTAATGATGCAAAAGGTTTATATTTTATCAATCCTGACGGTACCGAGAAGGACAAACCAACCCAGATATGGACACAGGGCGAAACTGAAAGTTCATCGGCATGGTTCCCTACTATTGATAAATCGGAGCAAAAAACTACCGACGAGATCAGTATGACTGTTCCGGCTAAGTATGTTACCCTGTCAAACGGCCGCCTGGCATCACAAAAGAAAAATGCCGATGGCACCCGTACCGATACCTGGAAAATGGAACTGCCGCATTCGCCATACCTGTTTATGATGGCCGTAGGTGATTTTAAGATATATCATGACAAATGGCGCAACAAAGAGGTAAACTATTACCTGGAGCCTAAATATGCACCATATGCAAAAGAAATATTCGGGATGACGCCGGAACTGATCGAGTTCTATTCAAAAACTTTGGGTGTTGATTATCCGTGGAACAAATATTCGCAGATCGTTGTGCGCGATTATGTGAGCGGTGCCATGGAGAACACCACCGCCACCCTGCACGGTGAGTATGTACAGGGTACCCACCGCGAACTGATAGATCGTTATTATGACGCAGGCCGCAGCACGATCGCGCACGAATTGTTCCACCAATGGTTTGGCGATTATGTAACCTGCGAAAGCTGGAGCAACCTGACCGTAAATGAGTCATTCGCTGATTTTAGCGAAACCCTTTGGGCCGAACACAAATATGGCAAAGATGCCGGTGATGAACACAACCACGAGGCGCTGCTCAACTACCTGGAACAGCCTGATGCTGCCGCCAAAAACCTGGTGCGCTTTCACTATGAAAATAGGGAAGATGTATTTGATGTGGTGACTTACCAAAAAGGCGGCCGTATTTTAAATATGCTGCGCAATTATTTAGGTGATGCAGCTTTCTTTAAAGGATTGAACATCTACCTGAAAACAAACGCCTTCAAAAATGGGGAGGCCCAGCAACTGCGCCTGGCTTTGGAAGAAGCAAGCGGCCGCGACCTGAACTGGTACTTTAACCAATGGTATTATGGTGCGGGTCACCCCGTGCTGGACATTACTTACAAATGGGACGACGCATCAAAGACCGAAACCGTTTACCTGGCACAGAAACAGGAAGGGCAGACCTTTAAATTACCATTTGCAGTTGACATTTATGCCGGTGGTAAAAAAGAACGTCACAAAGCCTGGATGGACGATAAAACTGATACGTTAACCTTTCATTCAGATGTAAAACCTAACCTGGTGAATGTGGACGCCGACAAGATATTACTGGCACAAAAAAGCGACAGCAAATCGCTGGGCGAATATGTGTTCCAGTATTTCAATGCGCCATTGTATATGGACCGCTATGAAGCTATTGAAGGGGCACAAAGCAAACAGTCGGAAAAAGACGGGCAAAAGATCATCATTGCCGCTTTGAAAGATAAATACTATGGCCTGCGTATAAAAGCTATCCGCGCATTGAATATGAAGAACGATGAGATCCACAATGCTGCCTTGCCGGTATTAACTTCGTTAGCGCAGAATGACGCGAATACTCTGGTACGCGCAGCCGCGCTGAATGTACTTGCAAAACTGAAGGTGCAGGATAATATGACCCTCTTTAAACAAGCTTTGAAAAGCGAATCATACGCTGTACAGGGTGCTGCTTTAAATGGTATTGACCTGCTTGATCCTGCCCAGGCCTTGCAGGTTGCAAAGGGGTTTGAGGTCGATAACCGGGGTGCACTTACCCAGGCTATTGTAGGTGTTTATGCCGAAAGCGGCGGCTCGGCACAATGGCCATTTGTTTACAAGCAATTTACCAGCGGCGATATCAATGGCAAATTTATGCTGATCAGGAAGTTTGCACAAATGACCGGCAGCGTAGATAACCCGGCTTATGCGCAACAAGGTATTGAAGAGCTGAAGCAGATGGGTATCAAGTATAAAATATATAATGGTGTGGGCCCATTTGTAGCAGGTTTGTTAAATAATGTGAAAGAGCAGCGCACCAAATTAAAAGACGATGCTTCTGCTAAAGCAGCTGAAGACGCCGCGAAAGCAGTGACTGAAGCAAAAGGGAAAGAGTAATATTTAATGATTCGATATGGACGGGCCGCCTTAACAAAGGCGGCCCGTTTTGTTTACAGATTTAACATTTTAGCTAAAAAAATAACACATTTTAACATTTGGATCAGTTATATTAGTGTTAACGTAAACCGGCTATGAAAAAATTATTTTTATCACTGATCATCCTAACAGGCGCTTCGCAATTAAAAGCGCAGCAATTGGATGCAAAACCATCAGATCCGCTGCTGTTTAAATCGCCAAAAGATTTGAATTTGCAACAGTTTAAGTTAGGCGACAGCACTTTGTTTAAGAACTTTTCCACGCCGCCAACCATGCAGCAATTAGCGGCATTGCCTCAAATCAATAGTAACGAACTGTTTAATGGAAATATGTCCGTAACTAAAATAACCAGCAGTATTGATCATATGCCAATCGCTAAAGTGAGCGGTAACGTCGATCATATGCCAATCGCTAAAGTAAGCGGTAATATCGATCATATGCCGATTGCTAAGATCAACAGTAATACAGATAAAATGTCTGGGGAAACGATAATAGTGCCGAAGCCAGTTAACCCCTGATCTTTTCTAATTCAGCTTGAGGCCGTAATTTGCCCAGCTCACGTTTTTCGGTCACCTCATCAAACGACTTTTCGGATTCAGGGTGATTGGTTTTCATCAGCCTGTCCCATATGTTGAAATAGAGTCCGTAATTGCATTTTGTTAACCGGTGATGCATGTTGTGATGGGTGGACGTATTATGCCATTTAAACAGGCGGTGACTGGCAAAGCCTTTTGGGAAGATTTCAAATCCAAGATGCCCGATTACATTCAATAAAAGAGAATATATCGTAAATACTATCAACGCGATAGGATGATAAGGCATGATGAAGGCAATAAGCGGGATAATACCCACTTCCACAACCGCCTCAATAGGGTGAAAAGCATAGGCTGCAAACGGAGTAGGATTGATAGAAAGGTGGTGTGTTCTGTGCGCTATTTTAAACAATGGCCTCCAGTGCATCAGCCGGTGGGTCCAGTAAAAATAGGTGTCGTGCAGAAAGATCATCAGGATGATGCTGAAAAAGAAATAGAAGTAGCCATACTGATGAATATTGTTATAAACTCGTGTATAACCCTTTTGGCCGGCAACAATGGTAAGGATAATGATCGCACCGAAAATCAACACGCTCAGCATCGAATAACTGATCTCCCTCAGGATATGTTTATTTTCCGGGTATCGCTGCTGGATTTTTGCGTACCAGAATTTCCGGTTCTTCCAAACGTAAAAGACAATATAAAATATCCCGGCGAGTAAAAAATAACGCGATACTATACTGAACAGCACCCGGACTATTTCGCCTGCTTTTTCTAATGTTATTTCTGCGACCATACTGGTATGACGATCAAGACATTAAAACATTTTAAAGCATTGATAAATTAATTCACCGATCAAAAATCCTTATTCAGTAATTTCTCCAATTCAGCAAAGCTGATGTTCATTTTAACGCGGCCCTGTTTGGCGTAGGATATTTCTCCGGTTTCTTCGGATACGATAATGGCGGTGGCCTCGTTGGTTTCCGTTACCCCGATACCCGCCCTGTGGCGCAAACCGAATTGCAGGGGTAAGTCGGTCTTATCCGTCAATGGCAATATACAGCTGGCGGCTTTTATTTTGTTCTCAGATATCACCACGGCACCATCATGCAGCGGACTGCTTTTTTGAAATATACTCTCCAGCAAACGCTTGGATATTTTTGAATCGAGCAGCTCGCAACTGTTCTGATAAAATTGCTCATCATAAAACTTTGCAAATACAATGAGCGCTCCGGTACGCGTTTGCTTCATGCTTTTGCAGGCATCAACTATCGGTTTGATACGGGCATAGTTGTCTTTATCCTCTTCCCGCTTGCCAAAAAAATAGCCCCACCATGCCTTATTTCGCTGCAGGGAGGCGTTTTTGCCTACCAGCAGCAGAAATCGTCTTATCTCCTGCTGAAAGACGACAATTACCGCAATAATACCCACGTTGACAAAGTTTTGCAGTATGGCTGTAAGCAGGCTCATTTTCAAGGCCCTTACCACAAAGAACAGCAAATAGATCAACGCAAGACCGATAAAGATATTGGCTGCAATGGTACCTCTGATCAGACTGTATAGCTGGTAAATGATAAAAGCCACCAGTAAAATATCCAGTACGTCAAAAGGTGTTACCTTCAGGTGACTCAGATCGAACAAATGCATGTAGCGAAGTTAAGATTTTCCGGTAAATAGCTCTGAAATCTGTTAAATTATTAACCCTGGTACGGTCCGCCGGGTACGCCCCAACCCCAAACCGGCATTGGTACATCGGGGTTTTCTGTTACTTCGTCTGTATTGGAGTTGAGTACAGCTATACGGGTGCCCCATTCCAGGTAGGCGATAAACGCGGAACGGAATTCGGGGTCGTCAGGTAATTTTAGTTCGTCAGCGGTTTGCAGCAACAGATCGATCCAGCGTTTGCGCTGATCCTGCGTCAGGTGTTTGGATAGATGTTTTTGGATCATTTTGAAATGGCTCCCTTCCGATTCACTGTATAATTTTGGCCCTCCAAATACTTCGGCAACAAAATGTGCTACATGCAGGCGGTGCTCGGGCGACATATGCTTAAATACCGGCAAAAGCAGGTCATCGGCTAAAACCTTATCGTAAAATTGTTGAAAAAGCGTTTCGAACGCGTTCATTCCGCCTGCCCATTCATAAAGAGAGGGCACTGGTTTATCGGTGTTTTCCATATCCTGATCCTCGGTAAATAAAAGTAATCAGAAAAATCTTGTCAATTAATGTGCCGTTTCCTTTTTGGGAAAAATGAGCGAAGCCACTATACTTAGTGTCAGTATACCGAGTATGATCAACAGCGAATTACCGGTAGTGAGACCAATCTCGTCTGCATAATTGGCAGCCAGCATTTTCAACCCGATGAACGATAGCAGTACCGATAAGCCAACTTTGAGATAATGAAACTTCTCGATGATGTTGACCAGCAGGAAGAACATTGACCGCAGGCCCATGATGGCAAATATGTTGGAAAAGAATACGATATAAGGATCTTTGGTTATCGAGAATATAGCCGGAATTGAGTCGACAGCGAATATCAAATCTGTCACTTCGATGATCATCAATACCAAAAACAAAGGCGTGATCAGCTTTTTGCGGTCAATCTTAACGAAGAACTTGCCGCCTTCAAATTTTGGATGAACCGCAAAATATTTGGAGGCAAACTTTACCACGCTGTGATTTTCCGGATCTATCTCGTCTTCCTGGTTACGATTGATGAACATCATTACCCCGGTATACACCAGGAAAGCGCCAAATAAGTACAATATCCAGTGAAACTGGGCAATAAGCGTAGCTCCTATAAAAATGAAAAGGAAGCGCATTACGATGGCGCCTATAATACCCCATAGCAATACCTTGTGATAATATTTCGGGTTAACGGCAAAGGCGGTGAAAATCAACACCATCACGAAGATATTATCAACTGATAGTGCGTACTCTACTACGTAACCGGTGATGAACTCAAGCCCCAGGTTTTTACGGTACAAGCTCAGGCTGCCTGAAAAATCTGCCGGATCTAATTTCAGGTGATGGAAGTGTTTTACATTGATTTCCTGCAGGGCGGAGAAATTATCTATATGATGAAGCAGGTCGCCGTAACGTAAAATGAGTACATAAAATAACAATGCCAGTGAAACCCATACGGCACTCATGATGCCGGCTTGTTTCAAACTCACTGGTTTGTCTGATTTTCCAAACAATCCCAGGTCTATCGACATCATCAAAAAAATGAAAACGATGAAGCCGCTTATAAATATCAGTTCGCTTGGCATTATTTATTTCTTTCGGTGGTAAACCGCACTAATTGTTCCAAACTCTCCCGCGACGCACTTGGCGGGAATGTATTTAGTATTTCAAATGCCTCGTCCTGGTATTTCTTCATTTGTGTTTCGGCATATTCCAGGCCACCGCCCGAATTTACAAAACGGATGATCTCTCCGATCTTTTTCGGGTCATCATTATGGTTTTTTACCAGGTTGATGATTCTTTTCCTTTCAGATGATGTTGTATGGTTTAATGAATAGATCAGTGGCAAAGTAACTTTCTTTTCCTTAATGTCGATCCCTAAGGGCTTGCCCACATCATCTGTCCCGAAATCAAACATATCATCCTTAATCTGGAAGGCTATGCCGATCTTCTCACCAAATAAACGCATCTTTTCCACAGTAGCTGCATCTGCACCAGCCGATGCTGCTCCGCAGGCACAACAGGAAGCGATAAGCGAAGCTGTTTTTTGACGGATCACTTCGTAATAAATAGGTTCGTCCACATCCATCCGGCGCACTTTCTCCACCTGTAAAAGCTCACCTTCGCTCATTTGTTTCACTGCTTCGGATACTATCCTGAGTAATTCAAAATCGTTATTTTCAATAGAAAGCAGTAAACCTTTTGATAACAGGAAATCACCTACCAATACGGCTATCTTATTTTTCCATAAAGCATTGATAGAGAAAAACCCCCGGCGCTGATAAGAGTTGTCCACCACGTCATCATGAACAAGGGTTGCTGTATGCAGCAGCTCGACCAGGGCCGCACCACGATGAGTAGAGTCATTGATCCCGCCGCAAATACTGGCCGAAAAGAACACGAACATCGGCCTGATCTGTTTACCTTTCCGCTTAACAATATAATGGGTAATGCGGTCGAGCAGGGGAACTGAGCTTTGCATCGAGGATTTAAACCTTTCCTCAAAAGCATCAATATCGGCGGCAATAGGTTTTTTAATCTCGTTGATGC
>Ga0307510_10009974_pt1 | contig 11288 bp, 12 predicted proteins | sample 12_EM_MG_FD_207224 | JGI IMG/M metagenome (GOLD analysis project Ga0307510, IMG submission 207224) | Populus trichocarpa ectomycorrhiza microbial communities from riparian zone in the Pacific Northwest, United States - 12_EM | ecosystem: Host-associated > Plants > Roots > Unclassified | place... | reverse complement strand
CCGACCCTTCTGCTGCGAGTCACCCGCTGGCGCCGTAGGCACACCCGCCAGGGCCATGGCAGCCTGTGCTGCGGCTGATACAGCGCCGCCTCGCGGCGGTCCTCCTCCACCCCTTCGGTGTCGCCCATTGCCCTTTGGAGCTGTAGGCACGCCCTCCCGATCGGGCCCAGCGATGCTTGCTGCAGGACCTGTCGGTGGCGTCAATCCAGCAGAGCTTCCTCTTTTGAGTAGGCTCGGTGCTGCTGCTGGTGGTGATTCGGTGATCGGTGTCGGCGCCGAAGGCGTGGACGCGTTTGAAGGCAACTTCTTCAGGATAGCCACTGGTGCCACCGGCGGTGATGCGGGCCCAGGTGTAGTTGTAGATGAGTTAGAAGCAATACTGTCTTCGCGCTCCGGGCGGCGGCCACCGTTGCCACGCCCACCACGCCGTCTTGGCCGCGCGGGTGATTGTGGTTCCGGACTCACAGGTGTTGGAGGTGTGATGGTGGCTGTTGGCGTACCATCGGTGGTGCTGCTAGGTGTTTCAATTGTGGCAGGTGTTTTTGTAGAGTTGCGGGAACGTCTGGTGGAGGGAGCGATGCCAAGATCGCGTTGAAGAATTGCTGCAACACTGGAAACACCCCCTCTATCTCTGCGGCGTTCGCGGCCCTTTTCCTTTTCCTGGGATTGCCCTTTCTCTGGCCTCGAACTGTTTCCAGCGAGGTTGCTCCCTTGCCTCGCCAACGTTCCTGGTTGACCTGAGTTTTGTCTGGAGAGATTGCCAGTTAAACCTGAATTTTGTCTTGATAGGGTACCAGAAATACCGGTATTCTGTCGCGATAAGATCGTAGTATTGGTACTCTGTCGAGACAACTGGCCTCCGATGGAGTTCTCGCGTTTCAAGATGGTGGTAGCTTCCATATCAATCGCCTGGACTGCTTGCTTGATGGCCCATTCATCCTTTTCTTCAATACGAGACTCCCTCTCCTTGCCCTTGGCGCGAGATTTCTCGAGTCTCCGCTTTTCACGTCTTATAGACGAAGATTCTTTATTTGACTTTTCACTTCTAAGGCTTCCTTTGCTCGAACTAGATTTATCCGAGCTTCCATTCTTATGCGTCCGGAGATATTCGATTAGTGGAGTTGTCTTTGGTTTATCGACCTTCTCGACCGGAGGCAACGGAACTGATAGTGGATCGTTCGCTGGTATAGTAGCTGACGCGCCGGCCGTTTCGCCGGGATGAATGCTGGCAGACGTATCGATGGCAGTTCCATCAGCTGTGGGGGTAGGTGCAGAAGTAGCCCTTAATGATGTCAAGAATGCCATGAAATCAGGGTCGGATTCAATGGTGCCGGCACGGGCATCAGTACGTCCCGATTTCTTTGGAGCTTTCTGGAATGGAGAGTATTCCATTTGAGGATTTGTAGTGTTCCCCTTGCTATCGGTAAAAGGGCCATGCAAACGCAGCCCCTCGCTAAGGGCAGTGATTTGCAGAGGGGTCTTGAACCTGATGACACATCGAGAATCTTTGGGCGCTTTCGTACGTCTAAGTTGTGGAAAGGTGAGTTTGGTACATGAGAGAAAACGGGTGGGAGGGGAGCATACTCCTCGGGTATCTTTCCTTGAATCCAAGCAGCCCATTCTACAGTTTCCTCATTTATGTATTCGGTCATTGCATTCTTGAATTCGTCCTCCCTCATCAAACTTGGGAGATGGCGAACAACAACTTTGAGACGAATTGTTGCTGGATTGCCACCAGAGCTGGCCTTAAGGAGGGGCCCACCCCCACGGGGCTTCGCTTTTGCAATGGTAGGCGAAGCGGATGCCATTTTAATTTCTGGGAGTAAAGTTAGGTGAAACTGCAGAGAAAGAAGAGAAAGAGGCACCAACTGTAGATGAAAGAGAGGGAGAGAAAGAGGGAGAGGAGGTGATGAGGGGAGGCGATATGTATGGTGAGCTGCGTACGCTCTCCGGCTCTGGTAGTGATGAAAACAAAATTGGTTATAGCGGAGGGTTTGTCGGTGGCTTTTGTGTGCGTAATTCTAAATGGTATGCTTACATAATCATATAACTTGAGAAAGTTAGCCTACCCATTCTCGGGGACTAACTTATCAAATGTCGCCGAATTATAGTAATAGTGCCGCATGCTGGATGGGGTGAGATATGGGTATGATAGTAACTGTCATGGAAAACTTTCTACTGCTAATGCCGTGATAGAATATAATTCACAAATATCCAAAGACAGACACCATACTCTGCTTGCTCTTACACCTAAAAAGCAAGCTATAGGGGCCTTTTGGTATCTCCTATGCCCGCATTTACACGTACAGTCGCACACCGCGACCCTAGATCTCAATAATCCCGATATCCTGCTGCCGCATAATATAACCTCTGAGAGTTCTAAATTTCTTTGTATATACCAAAACCTGAACTGCTGTCCAAGATCGCCTGCTCTACTGGACAAATCCCTGGGAATTTGGCCCTTCGGGATAGCGGGGTGCAATTGCACGTTTATGTGTCCTTAGTGTTGGGAACCGGTTCACGCTTAGCATGCCCTAAGTTAGAGTTTCATTGTTTTTACAAAAGGTCTGGCTAGAGTTGCGGAAATGCCTCGGCTAGAGGATCGGTTGGAGGCAGTGATCCACAGTGCCGAGTACCGTACAGAGATTCAAATGGACTGTATGGTGAGCAGGAGGCCTTACCATACATTTCCTTTTGTTCTGGAATTGCAGAATGTTCTTCTCCTATCATCGCAGGAGCAAGCAAGAGAAAGAGGGGAGTCCCTCGCTTCCTCAATGAGGGAGGTTACCTCGGGGAGCTAGCTTGTTTAAGGAATGAGCAACCGGTGATATGTGGCGGGCGTCAGTTATCACACAGCAAAATCAATGGATATCGGAGGACGGAGGAGCGAGAGACATGATGGGGCTCTTTCCCAGAACCTCTTCCAGCTGCGATCTCAGCTGGGATCTCAGCTGTGCTGTGTAAACCCCTTTCGCCTCTCATTTCGTTACCACAGTTACCAGCGATACATCATCCCCAGAGTCTAGCACAAACATCACTTCTTTCATCCTTGTCCAGCTGTGTGAGTTTCAGAAATTCTCCGGCCCTTCCGCTGTCCTTATCCTAGCCATTTCCCACATTAGATTTCTGATCTTCTCCCCTTGCCTTGTCAGCATCAAGATCTAATCTAAGATTCATCTCCCCAGATCTTTCCTCCCATCAACACCCAACCAGGCACCCCACACCATTATCCGAACCTATCGCTCTCCGCCTTCCCCTCCTATAACGATACCGATACCCTAATTACCAATCATATCCTTCAAACAGCTCCTCCCGCCTTCCCTCCTGCTCTCAGCCGCTCCTACCGCATCACCCTCACGCCCCCCTCCCCACACTAAAGAGTCATCGCCATCGCCATCGCCATCGCCATCGCCATCACATTCCGCTTCTGCGTCCAACAAACTTTCATCACCGAACCCCTTCGAATACTACGCCACCACCTTCTGCTACGAATATGAGCGTTGGCGAGAAAGGAGGAGGGGCTGCAATGACTACCGGTGGAGGTCCGGATGAGTGGCTGGAGATGGCCAAGAAATGTAAATACTTGAGTGAAGGTGATATGAAGAGGCTTTGTGAGCTTGTGAAGGAATGCTTGATGGAGGGTTTGTAATATCCTCATCCTCCCTTGTTCTTGTCATTCTTACCCTTACCTCCTTCTGAGGCCTCGCTGTCCATGACAATGTCATGTAAGTACTTTTTTAAAAGAGATAAAAAGGGCAAAAACTGAATTAAGGCTTCGTCTTGATGCACCATCAGAATCAAATATCCAACCGGTATCTACCCCCGTCACCGTTTGCGGTGACATTCACGGTCAATTTTATGACCTGATGGAGTTATTTCAAGTCGGCGGAGGCCTCCCGGATAAGGTGAACTATGTCTTCCTTGGCGATTTCGTCGATAGGGGTTACTTTTCTTTGGAAACCTTCACATTGTTGATGTGCCTGAAAGCCAAGTTCGTTTCACCTCCCCCTTTCCCCCCAAAATCATACATTCCGGACACCAGGTCTCCTCCGACAAGCGCCAACCACTGATCACTATTCGCCACCAGATATCCAGATCGGATAACTCTAGTTCGCGGCAATCATGAGTCTCGGCAGATTACTCAAGTTTACGGGTTTTATGAAGAGTGTCAGACAAAGTACGGGAATGCGTCTGTATGGAAATCATGCTGCCAAGTGTTTGATTTTCTTGCCCTTGCCGCGATTATCGATGGTAGCGTTCTTTGTGTGCACGGGGGCCTGAGTCCTGAAATTCGAACCTTGGACCAGATCAGGGTTGTGGCAAGAGCGCAGGAGATTCCTCACGAGGGTGCCTTTTGCGATTTAGTTTGGAGCGATCCGGAAGGTATGTTTGGTTGGGCCGGGTATGGGAGGTTTGCTAATCCTGGCTAAACAGAGGTGGAGACTTGGGCGGTATCACCTAGAGGCGCTGGATGGTTATTTGGAGATAAAGTAGCGACGGAGGTAAATCTCACTACTCCTGATCCCCCTTACTAGCTAACACTCATAGTTTAACCATGTCAATGGCCTCACCTTAATAGCTAGGGCCCACCAACTTGTCAACGAAGGATACAAGGCAAGAGCCACCCTAGCTGATCCCCCGCCCCCACGAGCTAACACTCTCGTCTAGTACCACTTCAAAAACAAAGACGTAGTAACAGTATGGTCAGCGCCAAACTACTGCTACCGCTGCGGCAATGTAGCAAGCATCATGAAACTAGAACCAGATCTAAACCCCAACTTCACCATATTCAGTGCGGTGCCCGACGACCAAAGAGTCGTACCCGTCGGTAGAGGTGGACGCGGCGAATACTTTCTGTAGCGAATTATAGAGCTAGGATTTAACGAAACGGTACATAAATGCAAAACGGAATAAAGAAAACTTGGGCGGGTGGTACGGTACGGTGCTGGGGCTTGGGCTTGGGGGTCAATATGGAGGGAGTCTTGCATAATGTGCTTTTTTTCGGCTGGTTTGTTTTCCACTTCTAGTTACTTCTGGTTACTTTCTTTCTTCCTCATTACATATCATATGTCACGAATTTGGCGGAGGGATTTGAGAAGCGGTCGGCGGTTGGGTGGTACCACTGGGGAGGTGGGGGAGGATGGGTTCCAAAGGGGAGGGGGTTGTAGAATATCTTTGCTATCATATTTGGGGTGAAGCGTTGGTTCGCTTGAATTCAGATCTCTTTTATTTTCTTTCTTCCGTCTCGTAGCATAGGTGTCGCGAGTGAGGAGTTGTGATTCTTTTGTCGCTTTTTTTGTGACTGCCTAGGCAAAGGCTGAGGTTGCGTTTGGTTCGTTTTGCTAGAAGTTGTAGGTTAGGCTGCTGTTTGTGCTAAGCACGTTACGCGGTACGTCGTGGTGGGGTGGTGACGGTGGTAGTACTGTACTCGTGCCACATAGTCTTGCTCCATGTTTATGGAGTGGAAGCTTTGGTCACTTGATTTATTTGCTCGGCTATGGCCGTTCCCCCCCCCCCGACCTCCCTTTACAATCAAGTCGAAAGATTCCGAGGGAAAAGATTATACAGAAAGCAGAGGATTGGTTTCATTGATGCTTTAGAGGAATGGCGGGAGTTTCGAGGAATTGAACCATTCACACTAATGGGACATAATTTTTTTTGGTGGTTAAAGTTAGTTGTCTCGCAGTGCGGTATGCGCCTCATTGGGGAAATTTATCGTATACAGTGTCAACCTAGCATACCTTTTGCGATGCCCTGAGGTCTTATAGCAAGGATCATGAGCAAGTGGGTTAAGCTGGTTCTGAGACATTGGGCATCGCTCGGAATGGTTCGTAGTATTATGATGGTTGGGAGTGTCTGCGGGCCGTTTTGGATGGGTTTGGGGTTTTCAAGTGTTTGCCTAAGGCTTGCTTGGATGTACTATGGCTGTATAATTGTGGGTTTGGTGGCACCGATCTGTGCAGTTTGTTTACCCTGTTGGAAGCACATGGGAGTTGAGATCCCTGATCTAAGGCTGGGGATGCTAGAGTGGGGAACTGGCAAATGGTCTGGGTATCTATGTACTAGTACTAGTGATTTGAATGAAAGTAGTGCTAATACGTGAGATTGGGCCATGATTTCGAGCTCGTGAAGCATATTGATTTTTTGGGGCTTGGGTGTGATTCCCTGTGCTATTCTGATTGGTGATCAAACTTTTAGGCTTATTGTATGATATTGTGGGGAATGAATGAGGCTAAGGTTCTACAAGTAAAGCATCTAATTTTCTGGCACTGGATTGGTGGGTAGAATGCTTCCCTAGCGGTGGGGTGGCTCGCGAGCCTCATCCTATAATCTGAGTAAACGAGTGGCTACTGTAGGCGTCATAGTTGGGGGATTCTCTATCATCTGGGGGAATTGCTCACTGCGCGTTCTCCTGGAGAGGCCCCGGTGGCCTTCGGAGGGCTGGGCGAGATTGTATCAGATCCATTCGGCCACAACGGGCAGGGGCTAGTTCACTCTGGTTGAAGCCTACCGTAGGCAGAAATGACTTATGCCTGCCGTGAACTCCTTCCGTACCCAATCGCTTCACATCGCTTCACATTGCTTGTCCGGGGGTGGCCTCGATAAGGAGACCCATCGGCACCAGAGCCGTGGACCTTACACCGCCTGTCGAGTTCGAGTAGTACTAAGTCACTTCGTTGCCTCCGGCGCCGGCGCCGGCAGTCAACCTCCCCCGTCCCAGATCTCGGATACTCTACCCCTCGGCTCCAGCAGCCGTTGGGGTCGGCCTGAGAGTGAGTGGCCTTTGGGGAACCGGGTGCCCGCCATCGATGCCGGTAGGCCAGGTTCAGGCGACGTTCCACAGGGTTGTGCTCGCCTCATCCCACACCGTGTCGCTTAGAAGGCGGAATCTCCAGACGGCAGTCGCCCTGGAGTCTTGGTAACGGCTCCGGGGAAGGCTGGGTGATGTGGGGTGGATGCAAGAGAGGACGTCTCGCTCTGCGCATTTTGTCGGAGGCGAGGGGTGGCTGCTTGATCAGATGGCCTTTTTTTTTGAGATCACAGGCGTCGTCTACGGTTGCGGTAGTTTGCAGCATTAATGTGCTCGAGTGTTGTGGGAAAAGTAGGCTTCTAGATAGGCGTCTAAGCCTATCCTGGAAGGAGTGTAAGCTTTGTGATTGGCTGGAGATATGATCTGTGCACACCGAAACCTGCTCAAGGCTGAAATAAAGGTGTTGTGTGGCTGGGGTCCAATAAATGCCGAGGCAAAGCCACACCGGTCATAAGATAAGGTGTTAGGTTTCTGCTTTAAGGGTAATAATAAAGTTAAATGTCTTTGCAGCATAAATTTATATAGGCAATAGGTTTTGGTTAGATGTTTCTCACACAACAGTTCAGGAGATTGGCGCAAAAATATATAATAAATGGGCCTGAAAATGCCCCATTTTGGCAATCGCATGTGGCTGTGTGTTGCACATTACTTCCATTCCAACCCAAAATGCCCGATTTCAAATAATTATACACTGCCGTGCAGCCACCTGGGAAACTTAAAAACCTCTACATTGTTGAGAAAAGCAAGGAGAATAGTGTAGAGCCTTTTCCTGAGGCACCTGGTTAACTTTCCAATGGTGTAGTCGTTTGAAAAAGGCTAAATTCATTGTGCAGGTTTCGGTCTGCGAGAACTATACGGTGCATCAGGCTCAGTAGACTGCTGACAGATCTGGTTTTAGGGCGCCTGGCCACCAATTTTTACAGGTGTTCAGGGGAGACGTTTTCGCACAAGGCGGGGATTACTTTGCGGGCAAACCTAATCAATTGTGCGCAAAACCTTATGCCTGACTTGCAAATTTGCTGTTTCATGTATCATAGCCCAAGGGATGTCATGCCGGCAGTGCGAGTGCTGGCATGTGTTTGTTATCTGCTCTGGGGGTGTTTTTTGCAAAGTGGGGTAGGTATGTGTTATTGGTTGGGTTTCATCATGCGTAAAGCGCGCAGTGGTAGGGGGCAGTCATGTATTGTCACTCTGGGGTTTCCCTGGTACCGTAGATTCCTAGGTTGAGGGTTTCTCTATGATTTCGGATGCTTCGTCTATATCTCCTGTTTAGTTTTTAGCTGTGTGTGTTGGGGTGATGCCTTTAGTGGATAGATGGGCTTGAACTTGCAAAGTCTGGAGTCTCCAGGAGAGTGGAGCTCGGGATCTCAGGTGAGCGTGAAAAAAAACATTACACTTAGGGCTTTAACATGGCCTCCTTCTGTATATCATACTATGATATGATACCAGCAAGCAGGCAGGTAGTTTGTGGCCACTGGAGTGAGTGTGCCAACAGACTACTAGTCTAATTGTGAAGAATGGTTTGGAAGATTGAATGGGGGTTTTGAAAATGCTGTTTTCTGTAGAGGGGTGTCTGTGTGATTGACAGAAGTGAATGTTTAAGGACCCCTGAATCTCCCTGGTATATAGTCAATTATATTTCTGCTATTATGTTTCAGATACGTTAAAAACACACTCGATAAAGGCTGGTCCCGTCTGTGTTGGATCCGGCAAACCTAGATGGAGCAAGGGTCTTCTCGTGTAGCGTCCTTGGGAACTTCTGTTACTTTCATTCTATACGAATCTTTTCGGTCGGAGGTAGGTATGGAATGCATTAATGGGGTGGCCGGGAGCTTAGCGACCTCTAACAAACTCTGCAGAAAACCGCCGAGTGATAAACTGTGGATCTTGTGGATACTGGGGCAATGAGGGATTTCTCTCCGAGCCCCTATCTAGTGAGTATTCAAGAGAATATGGAATAAACTCGGTCGGTTAGAAAAGGAGCGACTAGGAAGACCAAGAGGTCAATATATTGCCCAAAATTGGCGTATCGGGCTGTAGTGGTGAATATTCAAAGTCATGGATCTAGAGTCTTCCTGCCCCGCACATGCATCATTCATATGCAAGAGTTCCCCATTTTCTCTGGGGCGTGCCCAATAGCCTAGGCTAACTTTACCTGAATAGTGAGCTTCGAGCCTATACCGTCACTGGAGAGTTATTCTCACGCGGGATAGGCTGTTTGGTTACCGCCATAATCGGAATAACTGGGCCAAAATCTATGCTGCTATTACTGTGCCGATCCGTGTGATGAATTGCCAGACCACCTTACCTCATGTCTCTCTAGCTTGTGAGGGGCACGAAGGTCCTCACTCATGTTGAGCTCGGCGGGGGATGCTAATTTGCTCCAAATGTGCACCCCCTCTGGAGCAATTTCTAGAACCCGTCACCAAAGCTCACTCGTAGGCAACCGAGGAAGTATGCATGTTGTATACTTGCCTGGTAGGCTGGAAAGTTACTTAACTTAGGGGTAGTAAATAGGAGGTATATGCGGACTATCACTCTATTTGACTACGCACTCACATCTTTCGGCATCACCGATATTCTCATACTTTTCATTAATGATCACTCCTCTTGTGGTCCCTGAGAATTTGGTATAGTACATCCTCTGCTCGCGTGCATAGTTCTGTTGTTCGTAGTAAAGACCCAGCTTCCAACAGCCCGATTAGATAGCCCGGACTCTGCGAAATGGTCAACAGAACACAGCTTTGAGCTGATAGGGTATTTCCCTTGTTGTATCAGTACGAGCAACGATCTGATTTGATTTTTGGAAGGTTACCTTGCGCCCCGTGGGGATAGGGGAACAGATATCTGGGGGCGAAGGCTGGGTGGTGGGAGCTGCGCAGTAGCTAGGCTCGCAGAGTTTGTACCCAGTCACGGATAATATCAACACCCATTAGGGCCCAGAGCATCCCTACATTTATCAAAATGAGTCCCCTTTCCCCAAGGATCGATATAATGGAGGAGCATTGGGTAGAAATTAGTAGTAGTCGTATGAGGGTTCTAGATGTTTCGGCGCCAAATAAACATCATGCGGCCAAAGTTTGAATATCTGTCATAGAAGTTGTACTAGAGGGTTTGAGCAGTCTGTCCGGCTTCCTAAATCCAATCCCTTAAAGAGGCCTTATGAGTGCCTTGAAACCACTCTTGTCAAAATCGTACTCGGGGGGTATGGTCACGGAATCATGCTCTCATGAAAGGTAAAAGTACGGTTGGGGTTTGTATTTAGCGCCCTCAACTCCACGCTCAATTTCACGGTTCTTACACTCTGGCCAGGTGGACTCAAGGGATCAAGTATTATAGCCAAGCCCAGCCATTGACTTATTATATGTTAACACACCTAGGTCTCCACGCGCAAGCCCTCTACTCTCAGAGCGTTGGCACTGGGCAGTCGAGAGAGTCAAGCGGTGGGCACTGTCCACGTGGGCTGCATTGGTGAAACAGATACAGTAGTACCCAGCTCTGCCTACGGTAGTGGTTGAGGATGCTAAGCCATTGCATTCCTGGTGTGGTCCATCTGATACTGGTATGATGGCTCTTATGTGTAGCTGTAGACTAACTTAGCTTACTCATGGGGGCTGGGGGGCTAGCATGTAAAGTGCGGCACAGTATCGGGGCGATAATGCTATGCTAAAGTAAAAAAGAAAAAGGGATGATCATGTCATGGGCTAGATAAGGTAGCGGGCCAAGAAGGAAAAAAAGGAACATGACCTCACACTAGCGATCCGCATAAGTTTCCGGAGCCAGAACCCATGAGTGCACCGTACAGAAATGATTGGATCTCCTGTTTTTTTTTACCCCCCCCCACGCGGGCGGTTGGGTGTACTTGTAGTGCCCTACTGGAATTATAAGCTTTACTTGAGAAAACAGGTCTTGATTATGGATTAATTGAACCCGCCAAGTGAGATTACTCGAAGTTTAGTGGTACTGGTGGTGGATAAGGAGGTGAGGACGATAAAGTATGTAGCAGTATTTTAGGCATGATATTGGGATAGAAAGATAGGGAGAGGTAAGCTAGATTATGACTGCTGCTGGTATAACGCATATGTTTAGGAATTACACACTGTTTCTTTCGACTGGGATTGCTTCCCGTCCTCCCACCGGGAGGCCGCGAGGAAGGGGAGGCTTCTGTGCTATGACGTTGAAAGCAAAGGCCTCTGGTTTGACAGGAAGAATGAGTAGCGGATGTCTTGAAGCTAACCGTGAGGAAAAACAGTCTATAGAAAAAGGGCTGGGGGGAAAATTTATTACACATATAATAGTAGTGCTATCATAGTGAAATTTGATGACTGCGTAAATGAACGAAACAGCCGCCTGCACTAACTCATTCCCGGTGACTCTCCCCGCACACGGGGCACAATTAAAGTCGATAGGAAATTATCCTCCTCTTTTCAGGTGGGATGACAGGGCCGCAATTAGACTAGAAAGAGATCGGAGGGAA
>Ga0307510_10009973_pt1 | contig 11289 bp, 6 predicted proteins | sample 12_EM_MG_FD_207224 | JGI IMG/M metagenome (GOLD analysis project Ga0307510, IMG submission 207224) | Populus trichocarpa ectomycorrhiza microbial communities from riparian zone in the Pacific Northwest, United States - 12_EM | ecosystem: Host-associated > Plants > Roots > Unclassified | place... | reverse complement strand
GTTTTAGGTGATTACTTGGAGAGGTGATTTTCGTTTTCTATTTGTATTTTTAATTTCTTAAAACAATATAAAAAAATTGCTGGATTATTTTTATAAAAAAAACAACAACCACAATAATAATTTTTGAAAACCATTTTGCACAGCTTTGAAAAAATTAAATAATATATTTTTGACTTTTGTGTTTTATAGAATAGATAATAGAATTTTGATTTTGTATGGCTTTAAAAATTCTTATAAAAAAAAAAGAAAACAACCACAATAGTAATTTCTTCAACATTTAATTTATTAAGAAATAATTTTGATGTTTTATTTTATTTTTTTTATAAAATTATTATAATCTTGTGCAAAGGATCATGGGATTAACCATGTTATCTTAAATATTTTTTTATTGTTTTTTTCATTATTTTTTTTAGTTTCACTATTTAATTTTGGTTATTTTATTAATTAAGATTCATAATTTTATTAAGTTTGTTTTTAACAAGCTTTGTAATTTTTTTTATATTATCAATTTTTTTTGTAAGTTTATTTAGTATCACTGTATTTTTTTATGTATATTATTAAATTTGTCAAATTTAATTAGTCAATAACCCCAGTTTGGTTTTTAGAAATACTTGTATCAGATTAGTATTTGTTTTTACATTTTAAAAAATTAAACGAACACTTGACATAACGCGTGCTCCTATCCACTGTATTTCCATGCTCTACAGTTCATCACTGTCGATTCTACGACGCGAAAATGACTGTCCGGATTCATGCAAAGCAGTGATTGACATTGTATTTTGAAATTTTTAAAAAAAAAAATTTAATTTTTTTTATTTTTTTTCTTTTAAATTAATATATTTTTAATGTTTTCATATTATTTTAATAAACATATTAAAAATAATTTTTTTAAAATAAAAAATAATTTAAAAAATAACCTCAAGCACTCTCTATTATCCTTTTTTTCATTTACAGCATCTTCTTCGCTTTTTAAAATGACAAAAAAAACAAAACGGGGGCAGAGAAGAAGACAAGAACAGCAACCTCAGCCTAGCCAAGCCACAAACTGGTCAAAATCAGCCCCCCTCTCTCTCACAGCTGGCAGAAAATAATATTCTGGCCAAGGAAGCATTCTAGACAGATTAGATACACCTAATGGGGATGATTGTGTAATTTACTAATTGCTTAAGAATTTCAAGCCATCAATTAGTCTTCAGATAAAATGACTTTAAAGCCCTTGCTTGTATAAATAAATGATCGGGACTCGATACCAGCTTTGATTCCACTTGTGGCAACATGAAAAATCTGAGCTGCAATTTGCTGAGTTGGAGCCCCTCACCTTCAATTTTTCTTATTTGACAAAAAATAAAAATAAAAAAAATCAATGGAAGTTGATTTCTCACCACTCATGATAGGGGAATATTAACTCTTAATAAAAACCAGAGAAATGAAAATTTAGATAAAGCTGCGATTAAAACGGAGATTAGTTAAAATTTATTTATTTTTTATTTAAAATTAAATTTTATATATTTTTAAATTATTTTGATAGGTTGATATAAAAAAATAAATAATAATAATTTTTTTAATAAATTTATGAATGAAAAAACACTTTAAACCAAATAAGGAATCATGTAATAATATTATTTTCAAATGATTAAGCATTTATAATTAATAGCAGGGCATGTTTCTTCATGTGCAATTTCCATCAGATCTAAAGAACCAGACATTCAAGCTGTAAAAAAAAAAAAACAACACAATAAACAACAAAGACAGATATACTTCCAAGTTCCAGATACAGTGCAAGCAAAGCATGATATTGCATGATATTTTTATCAAGGCAATCCTAGCTGTCCAATCTTTCCATCATGTCTTTTGCCCGGTTTCGAGAAAAACTTGTGTTGTTCAGTTCACGTTTGATTGGACAAAATTAAATAACTTTTTACTGATTTAAAACAATTAAACTAATAATGAATAGATATTCAGCTGTTTTTCTTGAAAAAGTTGGGGATTGAATTGCGTGGCCAAAGTACAATCAACCCGATTTTTTAGGGTTACTCAATTTTTTATTTTTTTATTTAATATTTTTACATTAAATTTATTTGAAATTAACCTAAACATTATTTTCTGATCGCCTAAATATAAGAACCCTATTATAATGTCAAACAAAAAAATTCAATTTGTTATTGGTGCTCATTTTGTCAAATAAAATTTAATTCTATTGATTTAAAACAAAGAAGACTTGAGGGATTTTCTTCACCTCTATCTTTTTATTTTTTTCTTGATTTCCATGCAAATTCTCCCCAAAACAGTAAGGTATCCTGCCATCTTAGTTTTATATTACTTTTGGGTTTTTTATTTGTATTTGTTTTATTTTTATAATTTTTAATTGATTTGTTTTTTTTTTCCTTTAGCCTTAGGTTAATTGAGAATTGGATTTTGTGATTCGGTTTTTTTTATGAGGTATTCTTAATCTTATGATCTGGATCATGAGTTTGAAAGATTAGTTCGGGTTGACTTCGGTATTTCTTTTTAGTTTTTTTTTTAAATTGATTTTGTTTTTCAATCTCATTCTTTAATGTCGGGGATTGAACTTCATAATTTCCTTTTGTTTTCATTATTATAGGGCTATCCTAGTCTCACAACTTAGATCGAGGGCTTATCTGGATTGACTCGAGTAATTTGTTTTTATTGTTTTTTTATTTAAATTGATTTTTTTTTCAAATTTTCCCTTTATCATTGGGTTGGTTTGGGAATCGATGATGCTATCTAGCTTCACTTTTTTTATTGAATTTGCTTTTTATGAGGTTATTTTGATCTCATAACTCGAACCACAAGTTTGACAAGTTGCTTTGGGTTGTCTCAAGTCAATTTTTTTTTTAATTTTATTCTCCAACATTGAATTAGGTGGGAATTAAGCCTTTTTTTTCATTTTGTTTCCTATGAGATTATTCCCTTCTTATGAGTTTTTTTCAAAAAAAAATTTACAAGATTGTCACAGTCTTATAACTCGGAATATAAGTTTTGTAAGTTAACCAAAATTAATCCGAGTCGATTCAATATATTACCATTTAAATATTTTTTAAAAAACACCTTTTAATATTTTAAAGCATGCATTGAATATTTTTTTTTCTAGAGAACACGTTGGTATTGCCTTTATATATATATATATATTACATTTAATAATGTCTATACAGTATTTTTTGTGATTTGATTGATGCGCTTATTTTTTTTGTTTTTACTTCGATTAATAACATCTCTTTCAAGCACATGGACTCCGAGGAGGATCAGCTATTCAAAAACATGTAGTAATAATAATAATAAAAATAAAAAGTCTCCTCGCCGTCAAACAATTAAAAAAGGTTAGTCTGTTTTATACTCTAATGAAAAGGAGCAAATACACTTTTGTACCGAAATCATCAGCACATTTTTCAAAGAATCAGTTAACTTGTCCTTGTCGGTGTCGCCTCAGCAGAAAGTATAATCAAGCTCAACAGACACTGCCCACAAGCATCATAAAACATCCAGCTCCTTTTCCGCTCGTCTTGATCGGGTTCTTATCACTTACGAATTGTTTATTAAATAGCAGGAAACACATTACTGCACCAGAAAACGTATAGTGTTCATGGAAGGGGACGGAAAGAAACAAAATTTTATTCATCGGGGGTATGTTCAATCTACACTGTTTTGGGTTTCACAACCCTTGTGAAGCTCTTGTAAGTTCAAGCTGCTCAATAGGACAGTAATTCTTGCTCTCCTTTTGTGCGTAAAGTTTAGAAAAGGCAAAAATATTGCAAGCTAGATGCTAAATCGATGATAGTAGCATCATTGAGTAAGGCCGACGCAAGTGGCATGCGACTGAAGTACAGTTAGAGCTTGCTCTGCGATAGCTCTATTCCTTGCTCTCCTCACCCAATCACCAGCTATCTCTTCTGCCTGGCTGCCTTGGACACCTTTTTGGAGAGCATCTGCTGCTTCAGCGAGCTTTCCCTCAGCAAGGAAATCCTCAACTCGGCTAATAATAGATTCAATACCATCACCAGAGGGATCGACTTCTTTAAACTGCACCAAAGACAAATCAAAATAGTTTAGTTCCAAGTAGTGTCAAATACATAGAAAGTTTCCAGAGACAGATCTCATATTTTCCTACCCTCAACCAGGATGCAACATGTGCCAAAGCATGAGCCAAGATGCCGTCACCACCTGGTGGGATCAAAATGTAATGTCGTAGATTCCCTTTCATGACATTAAACTGCATAAGAGTAAAGATTGATAAATGATATTAGAAAGAAAGCAGAAACGCTTCCAGATTTTGTGAAGTGCCAGCTTTGAAGACATTCAGGTATTCTATAGAATAAAAGCAAAGACATTCAACCATTATCAACACGCCAGTGCAGGATAGAAAATTGACATATTAGACTACAGATTAGCAATTGAATAACCATAAAATAAACTTATGATGAGCAGAGCAGCGTTCAATTTGTAATCTGCCAATGGCAATATTCATGCAGCTAAGTTTGATAAGAGATCACAAAATGACATTACTCACTCTGAACAACTGGATTACACCATTTACTAGCACATACTAACAAATGGACCAACAAGTGACTTGCCTTCTGATTCAATTCCAATAAAGTATCGGTACCATGGTGCCTTGTTTCTTCAGGAAGAGTTGATAGAACCAAATGTAAAAGTGAGTCTTTATCAATGCCTTCAAGATAGGCGTTTAAAGCATCTAACTCATGCTGAATTGGCAGTCCTTTGGAAAGTGCATCTTCCAATGCAAGAGCTCCCTGTAAAATGCAAGTGTAGTACATCAATTTGCTGGCTAGGCAAACATTGATATCAGAAATGCACAAGGATAACACATATGCATGCACATACACACAAGAGAGGGAACATTTATATCCTAGAAAAGAAGAAGCAAAAGAACAAGAATCCTTACCAGAGCAAGCTTGTGAACAGAGTGAATCTGACGAGACTCTTCAGATCTTGCATAGAATGCCATGCACAAGGCATTAATCTGTAAGAACAAGAAAAATTATAACCAAACAATTTGCGTAATAGAAACATCCATAGTGCTAAATTGCAAACAAGCGGAAGATGTTAATAAATGCTAATTGCTGTGCAATGCTAGTTAACAAGCATACATGCATCTACATATCGAAGCATTATACACAAGACAAATGAAAAATTATGATGATGTTCACTGCCAAGACAGGGAAGCCTGATCTCGGGAAGGTCATGCCTATTGTCATTGAGGCAGATCATGAGTCCTAAGGAAGAAATGAAAGGTTTGGCAATCACCAATCCAGCTGGAAAGGAGTGTACTGATCTGCTGACCAGGATTGCAAGTGCAATCCATGCCATACCTTGAGAGGTTTAGTTCACCTGTTCCTTCACAAAGGCAAGCTTTGTTATCCTTCTTAAATACACAATTTAGTAGGGTTTGAAGCCTGACTGAGTTTTGTTTGTGAATCTTACATGTTCTTATTAACTGCATGGAATTTTTTCCTGGAACGTGGATGTTATAATTTTAGTCTTGATGTCAAAGAAATAAAAAAACACACAAGTAAAGAACATAACATAAAACCTAATCTGCAAACTGTCGTTAGTAGAGAAGATAACTAGTTTGAATATCATTTCCAGTACAATCCTCACAGCAAAAGCTTCTATCTTCCAATACCTCCTATTTTGATTTAGATGAATTTGAAGTTTTACATGCTCGTGCATCCTTTTATCAAATATTTAGCAAATATGACAATAAACATGCTCTTCATTTTTCATCCTACTAAATATCTCCCAAAATTAAGAAGAAGAAAAAAACAAAAATGCATACCAAATATTTTTGTTCTGAACAGCTGAAAATTCCATTGAAAAAGAACTTTAAACCACGAATTAATAGAAATAATGGAAGAACATCCATTTCCAAGAAATATCTTACATTGAGATTTGCTTCAGCTATCTTTTCAATATGTGCTGCCTTCTCACTTGCAATTGCACCAGACAATTCTGCTTTTGCTAACTCCTGAAACCTTTGCAGCTTCATTTCTGATTCATTTTCCTGCATTAAAATTGTTTGCAACTTGAGCTAAGCATTATCAAATCAAAGCATATAAAAAAGAATCTTTTAAAAAAACATATGCAAACCTTCTGTTCAAGCTCCACCCTAAGTTTCTCTTCCATCCTTTCTTGAAGCATCTTGATTGCAGCTGCAGCTTTGGCTATCTCTCTCTTTATTTCCTGAAAGTTTAGAAGTTGTCATCTAGTTATAGCTGGCACTACATTGATGGAAGGGGTCTGGAGAGTTTGCTTATACAGATAGCTTATCTCCAACCATCTGCATGTTCTATTAAATCTCTCACTACAACACTATAGACATGAAAAGAAGACAGTAATCTGTACAACCTTATCCAACATTGCTGCCTCTTCAGCACACATAAGTTCCCTAGCCCTTGAATCTCTCAATTCTTTTTCATACTTCTCCTGAAAAAGAGCGAAGGATTAATGCAAATAGATAACCAGAAAAAAAAAAGGACACATGCAGTCGCCGTTGATAAAAAAAAGCCCATGCTACAAAGAATGCAACAGTGATACCTTCAGCGCTCTTTTTTCTTCAGAAAAAGTAAGGGCATCCAATTCAGCTTGCCTCTTTTCAGCTGCATGAATTGCTTCGAGAAAATCCAAAACTAACTTTCCATCTTTTGTTATGTAACCATCATTCAGTTCTTCTATGGCACTAACAATAGCCTGTAATTCCAAAGAATAGTGATTAAGTAAGCACATGCCAGCAATTACAGAAACATGCACATAGTAAACATGTCAGGCTTATAACAACCTGTTCTCCAAGGCCCTCTGTTGTGATGTTCTTTTCAGCGTTATCATCGAGATGGTATGAACCAAGTAGACTTGATATTCCTGAATGTTCACTGAAGGCAGCCTGCTCAAAGAGAAATCAAAAAAGATTTTAAAGCTGTGAACAACAGCACAACAAACATAAAGAGCAAAATAAATTCTAAAATTCCTTTGTATGGTACACAGAATAAGTATAACAGCATGTAAAACCAGCACCACCATCATATGCCTAGTGAATGACTTCCCAATGTGTTACCAAGGATATAGCAGCAGCTACACAGCCTCAATACCAAAGTATATGGGGTCATACAGATCCTTTTGTGTCACTTCGCACGATCATACACCAAATCCACTTCAATATGTCACCAAGGATGCAAATACAAATCTAATATCAGTTTAGCTGGTTTCCCTATTGAAGGACCCCTGTGTGCATAAAATGGAAATAAAATGATTTTTGCTATCCTTAAGCACCAGAATATTCTAATATGATTTTTGCTATCCTAAAGCACCAGAATATTCTGATATGATTTTTGATATCTTGCTCCCTACTGTGAATTTTAACTTTTTTCTTTTCCCGGAAAATGAATACAAGAGACTGCCAAAACTCCAGGCAGCTAATACAGAGAGGACTGGTAAAAAATCTTGTGCTGGGACCTTCTACAGTATGCTCCCAACACATATACAAAACAACATGAAGTAAAAATTAATATAAGCAATTACTATCAAGAATACCTCTGATCTGTTTTCAGTAGTGACATTCTGAGTTGGTTCTGTTTTTATTTCACTCTCTACAGGAACCCCCGTGGCCTGAGGTTGTACTTGTGTAACTTGGATTCCCTCATTTGGCTCTTTAGTAGTTTTCAAACCTGGGATCTCCATGCCAAGACTGCCTTCAGAGCCTGTATGATGCGAAAATTCTGGTTCATGTCTCTCTTCAACAGAGATTGCCCCATGGTGTACCTGAGACTGATTATCACTTTCTGTTTCACTTAAAGTTTCATGATGAGGTTGATCTGTTCGAGTTTCAAACTTCTGATCAGCTTCAACATGAGGAAGATCTGTAGGAGTCTCAACCTTATGCTTACTTTCAAAATGAGGAACGTCAGCATGAATTTCAACCTTCTCCTCCTTGGTTTCAACACTAGGAAGATCTGACTCCCTTTTAACCTTTTGCGCATCCTCCTCTATAAAATGGCTTAATTTATTAGCCTCTTCACTCATGGGTGACACCACTTCCTCTACTTTTACATCTTTATGATCGATGCCATCCCCACCCGAGTTAACATAACTCTGCTTCTTTTTATCAATTAATTCAATAATTGGGTCTAACCAACCTGCATAATAACATGTCCCGACAACAAGAACTGCACCTAAGCTTTTCACTAAAAGAGATCCTCTCCTCTCTGATTTATCATTTGGACCACCGTTTGGGGATGCATTTTTCTGGAAAGAGGTCGAGAATTCCTTCCTCGAAGAAAGGAATAGGGGCACATGCTGAAAGTACACCACAGACCAGAACCCAAAAACAGAACTAGACATTAGCTTCAACAACAATCATTTACCAAAAATCAAGAAGCTAGCGAAGAATAAAAGTATATATTCCCAAAACAACACTAACCCAGTAATGAAAAAGGAAAATTATGGGTTCGAACACAGAAAAGTGAGAAAAAATAAATCAACATTCAAGACTGGTGCCGTAGTCATGAGCTTAATAGGTTGAATTCATATGATATCAATATAAAATAACAAAAATAATTCAGGGTTTGACACACACTCCACTCTCAAGCATTTACGTGAATTAAGAATGAATTACTTTCAAATCTAAAATCAAGATCACCAAATATAATTGCAAAATTACCAAATAAACATGCCTGAGTAGTAATCTTCCTCGGAATCCTCCTTATGGATTGACGACGACTCGATAGCTCCAAAAGGGACCTGCCAGCCAACGCAGCAAATAAAAAAAAAGGTTCGATAATCAAATTAAAGCTTTCCACATATTACACAACAAAAAGAAACCCAAAATTCATAACAGAGCAGAATTTGTACAAGTGGACCCATACCTTCTAAGCATTGTTTTGAGACTTATATTCGATTACAGTGTAAGTGCTTGATAAAATGACACAGAAAAAAATAAAAAATAAAAAGATTTTGAGTTTTGGGGGTCTAAGGGAGTTGGGGTTTGGGAGGTTTAGGTCATGTTAGCATTGGATTTGAAAGGGAGAAGTCGTTTTGGATTGGATTGATGGTGAAATAATCGCCTTCTTCTGGTAAATCAATGTCTCCGCGAGAAAGGGCAACACTACTCTCTGACTCTGCGAGAAGTTTTCCGGGAGTTTTCTCGCAATATGTGTGTAATGGTGAGTAAATTATGAATTAGTCCTTATAGTTATCAAAATAAATTAATTAATACCTGGAGTGTGTCTTTTGCATTCATGAAGGCCTCTTTGTCTTCCATTTAGTTGTTTTTTTTAAAAAAAAACAAAAATTGTCGTGTTTTGTAGATGAAATTTCCAATTCATCATTTTTATTCAAAAAATTTTATCCAGTATTTTTAGTTTTAAATCTAAAAACTTTTATTAGAAAAAATTCCTAATTAAAACTAAAATTCTTTATAAAAAATAATTTGTAATTAAATTTTTCTTAATTAATAGAATTCATTTAGCATTAAAATTTCTACATAATAAAGTAATAATTAAATTAAAATTTTTAAACTAAATAAAAAAAATTCAAATACAACAAGATAAATAAAGATAATCATGCATAATAACTTTGAAGACCTTCTTTATCTCCGGTCATCATGAAATTTTAATCTAATATGAAATAAAATCTTCAAAATCTTATGTTAAAATTTCAATTTGTTTCAATTATCAGATTAAAAGCAATGCTTATTTTATTAAACTGCTTCTTACACTAATTTTAAACTCTTTAAAATCTAAAATCTTGAACCATTAGTGAAATAATTCAAGAAACATTATTATACCAAGAATATTGAAGAAATTTTCCTACATCATAAACTTTCAGCTTCTTCCCAAAATAAAAATCTATAAAAAATTTAATTGTGTTTAGTCCAACATGGTTTTATTATTTGCATTTGCAAGAAATAATTTAAATTAAAAAAATAATTAAAAAGATTCTAATAGCATTTAATGACAAGTAAGGTAGTGAATGAGTTTATAAGACACATTTGGTGATGGTAAATGTCTCGTTTTGCATCACCATGGTTTTTTGTTTTGATTTTTCATGTTAAAATTTTTCTATTTATTCATATAAAACTTATTTTTGACACAATGCTTTTCTTTATTTTTTGAAAGAAAATAAAAGAATTAAATAAAATTAAAAACTTAGTCATCATAAATAAATAAAAGACTATCATAAAATTTGGAATAACTTTTTATTTTCAATTACTTTTTTCTTTTTTCCTGAAATCAGGACCATCATAAACTTAAACAAATTCAAATATTAAGCCTGCTAAAATAAAACTAGCAAGCTCGCAAAAAATTAAAAGAAACTTTTATATCACAGATAAATAAAAAACTTATGCTTTTGCTGTCGTGTCATTATTGTTTATTATCACGGATTATTGTGAATTAAAGAGTTATTTTTAAAAAATACAATTTCTAATTTGATTTTTAAACTTTTACATTTTACAATTAAACTATTTTAAGGTCAAATTAACATCTAATGACATGTTTTTTTAGAGAAAGAGTTAAATTGAAAGATAGAAGATCAAGGTGAAAACACTAAGTAAAATAGATGATGGCTTTAAAATTTGTTCTAACAATTCATTTTAATCCCTCATATTTTTAAGCTATAAGGTGATCAGTCTCTTTAATTTTTTAAAAATCAATTTTAATATAAAATTTTATTTTCCTTATTTTTTTGTTCTTTTTCATAAGAGGAGAGAAGGGGCTTATTGGATTATGAAGTAAAAACAGAAAGTTATTGTTTGTGACAATTCTGACAACAAAAAAGATCAATTTTCGTGTCAAATAATTTTATATGATACGAGGAGTTCAAATTATGTATTTTTGCCCTTAAAAGTGTCTAAAAAAATAAATCTGAGCTCGAAACGATTTTTGATTTCAGGTTTATTATGGGTTCTGAGACCTTTTTTTAGTGTTTTTTTTAATCTTATGGATTGGTTTGGGAAGGTTTCTACGGTGCTTTTAGTTCAAATGAGTTGAAAATAGGTTTCTGGGTAAAAAAAAGAACCCCACAACGCCTAGCTTCATTCTGTTTTTTTTTCTTCTTTATTTTTTTTAATCAATACCTTGTTTTATATGTTTTTTTAATAATCTTTAAGTTTATATTTTAATTAATACCCCTCATCTGATATTTTTTTTACTTATTCAGTCTTTTTTAAATAACAATTATTTTTCAATTATATTGGGTATGTTTAATTTTTGAAGAGGTTAGTATGATTCATCTGTATTTTTTTATATATTAAATTTATTT
>Ga0307510_10009972_pt1 | contig 11290 bp, 6 predicted proteins | sample 12_EM_MG_FD_207224 | JGI IMG/M metagenome (GOLD analysis project Ga0307510, IMG submission 207224) | Populus trichocarpa ectomycorrhiza microbial communities from riparian zone in the Pacific Northwest, United States - 12_EM | ecosystem: Host-associated > Plants > Roots > Unclassified | place... | reverse complement strand
TGGTCTAATAACATAGTTCAACAACACACTAAGCCATCATACACATGCCGATGAAAGTAAAAACAATCCAGGTAAGAATTAAGGTTTCTTTGGTCTTCATTTTTCATTTGCAAATTTGTTTGAATTTATCACATTATGTCCAATAGTTCATTTCCCAGAAAGAAAAACAAGGAGCTGGAATATACATGATGGCTGCTGTTTAATGCTTAATTGCTTACTGACAAGGATCTTTAATTAATAATGTTTCTCGACAATAATTTTTCCCACTAAAATGAGCAAAACCCATATTCAAATTCTCACTTTAGTTAACTACAACAACTCAAATCTAAGTTTTGCTCTCCTATCCATACAGCTGAAAATCAAAACTTCTTTTAAGGACAAGGTTTCTGGGAAACGAAATAACCTTCCAAGGTTTGTTATACACAAAAAACTCAAAAGATCATTAATTATCACAAATCTCAAAAACCCATTTGCAAAATCACAAGAAAAATCTACTAAATATAAATCAAAAGACAGTATAACACATGCACACAGATACACATACAGAAACATATTTTTCAAATTTGATACAAAGAGCAACTTCAACACATTATTTAATGGAAGAAAAAACTAGTGCAAAATATGCTTCCAAAAAGCTAAATCACGCGAAATTTAGCGGAATAAAACCTCAAACAAGTACACTCTACTACAAATAATAATAATAATAAAAAGTTATAAAAACAACTTATTAAGAGCTCAAAAAAAGTGAAAACTAGATTGTGAGTCGTTGAGATATGTATACCAGAAGAAGCGAGTCATGCTGGCCATGGGTGATCTCAGCTTCTTTCACTTTCTGTGCAACAACCTAATCGAATACGAAACAGAGATATAAATTAGTTTTACATCTAAAAACAAAAACGATAGTGAATTAGAAAAAGATAGTTCTCGAAAATGAAAGGATTGAAACAGAGATTTTAGAATTTTTCGCTCAATTTTAATGAAACTCGGAGCTAAATTTAAGCATATTCCCAGAATTCCAAATCAACCAAAATACGACTTTAAGCTCAAACACTGATTTTTTTGTAAGGATATACCAACAAATAAAAAGATCACATAACATATATTAAAAAAAAACAGAGATTGATAGAAAAAAAAATCATACCTGGTGTGAGTTGTGACAAGATTTAAGGTCGGGTGTGAGAGAGGGAGGTGACTGGTTTGCTAGATCTGGACTCTGGAGGTTAGGTGTGCTGGCGTGGTGTTTGTCATGCCTGTATGAGAGAGGGATGTGGCTGAAGTCAGGAGAACGAAGATGAAGACGGATTGATTTGATTTTGTTAGAGACTTGAGAATGAGATGAGATATGTGAAAGTGTGAATTGTGAGGGTTGAGGGAGCGGCTTGTTTGCTCAGGACAGCTGGACGCGCTAGGGTTAAGAAAATTAGAGAGCTATTTTTTTTTGTATTTATAGTACCCCTTTAACTGAACCGGTTTGGTTCGGCTGAGGTTTTTTTGGTTTCAGGTTTTTGAAACCGAAACCAAACCGAATCGAACTTTTTTTGAAAAAAATCAATCGATTTAATTGGTTTTTTTTTCGGTTATTTTTTTTTTGGTTTTCTCGGTTTAATCGGTTTCTTAGTTTTTTTGCTCACCTCTACAATGAAGGAGGGGCCTTGACTGTAAACATAATTATTAATCATTAAGATGAAACTAGGTTAGTTCGTGTAGACAGAATTACTGTAAACAGAATTATTAATCATTTTGATGAAACTAGGTTGGTTTGTTTATGCTTATGGTTTTTTTTTAAAGTATTTTTATATTATAATATATTAAAATAATATTTTTTTATTTTTTAAAAATAAAAACATCATATGCAGTAGATTATATAATTTGCATTTTACACAAAATCAAAATTTAAACAATATCTCGTACACGCATAAATCCCACTTATAATTGTTCTTCAAACTTTTTTTTTTCTTTTCAAAAAGCTACCGCGGTGCAAAACACACAATGGTGAAAGAAAAAGCCATCAAACTCTGTTAAGTTCCTTCCTATTGGTAAATTAAACAAGACACGAATCATTCCTGAGTGACAATTGAGGGATGAAAGCAGAACAAAAGGCTTTTCTATTACAATCAACAATCTGGAAAACCCTAACCGCAGCAGCAGCAAACGCAGGTTAATTTGCCTGCCAACAAAACCCAAGGTGAAGAACTCACATAATGGCCCCGTGACAAGGAACTGTGATCGATGATGGGCTACCTATGAACAGTGTAGGTGCACAACATATGTATTGGAAGCACAAATCAAACATATATATATTATGTTTATGTTGGACCAGCAATGTAATCATCAAAGTCAGCTAAAAAGGTTAGCTGGAGATGGTAAAAAGTAAGATTTATTCAAAGAAACCAGAATCTGCTAATGCGTAGCCAATCAAGACTAAATCCAGTTGACATGCAGGATGATCACTTCCACTTCTTAAATTTCCCTCCTCCGTGCTTCTTCCCAAACTTCCCACGCTTGAACTTTCCACCGCCGTGCTTGAATTTTCCATGACCACCACCATAACCACCACCATAGCCCCCGCCGTAACCACCATGGCCCCCTCCGTAACCGCCTCCGCCGTAACCACCATGACCTCCGCCGTAACCACCACGGCCTACACCTTGAAGCGCATGGGCACCATAAGCGGCTGCAGCAGCAGCAGCCCCCCCAGCAAGCAGGCCCCCAAGGCCCCCACCACTATGTCCTGAAAACATAAAAGAACGAGACTCGTCAACATAGAGGACCCCGTAACATACACAGTTGACAAACGAGAACGTAGAATATCCAGGAAATAAATAAACATCTCATCCACCGATTTTTCTTTCGGGAAAAAGATAATACTAGGCCTAAGATTTTCATAGTAAGACTTGTATGCAACCATCACGCCGGCAACCAGAAAGATTAGAGAATTATTAAACTTATATTCTTTTTTCTTTATCTCTCTCTCTCGGCAGTTTAAACTATTGCAAAGATTGAGGAAATGAACAAGATACCTGGTTGGTGGGGAGCAGATGGGCCAGGAGGATAACCAGATGGTGGGTATGCACCGGGAGGGTACCCAGCGGGAGGGTAGCCCTGTGGGGGATACCCTTGGGGTGGATAACCTTGAGGAGGATAGCCTTGAGGGGGATATGCTCCAGGCTGTGGAGGATATCCAGGAGCACCATGACCAAAACCATGACCAAAGAGACCTTTTTCCTGCTCGTCACCATTCTTGTCCTTATCTTTTCCACCTCCCATGTTTTGTCAGGGAAGAATAACAAACTGTGCCTGCATATTTTGTTACAAAATTAAAAAAAGAAAAAACTGTTAGTTTGTCTGCAGATATCTTCACACTTAAATCAAAGGGATTGAATCTCGTTGAAATGGTCTCAAATACAAGCTATTAAAAATGATCATGGATGATAGTTAATTGGAGTGAAATACCAAATTAAATCAAATCTTGAAGAAAACCAAAAATCACTGAAAAAATAAAATCTCAAAAGGATTGAATTGATTTCAAGAAATTGTAATAATAGACGACAGAGAGAGTAAGAAGAGAAGGGGAGGAGAAGAGAAGAGGGAGAGATGCATTATCGTACCGATTGAGATAGCGGTGTTGTGATCGAGATCGAAGACTTCTTTTCTTAAGACAGAAACAAACTATTGAGACCTTCCCATGGCTCCTTCTATATATGTACTACTTCTTTAGGTTGGTGATATTAATAATCAATAACGACTCGTCTCATCCACTCCTCCTCTCACGCGTTTATTTTACGCGGATTTGACACGTCTTTTTTTTTTTTTAATATAAGCTAATCAAAGCACAGCACTGCACTCTCCCTTTCCTTGGCATGCATCACGCATTCATGCATCCAAGGATTCCGCTCCTCCCCCTTTTTTTTTATCTCGTTAATTTCATAGCTTCTGTCCATTTCTTCTCAGAACTTTATTGATAAATAGTGAAATATTATGAGAGTGGTTGATAAAAAAACTATAAACAAAAACTTTTAAAAAATATCTATATTATGAAAGCACGAGTTCCTTGGATGGTGCAGCTTGATTGTAGGAAAAAGCAAAATTCTCAATTTAATTCTGAATTCTTGAGGAAAAAAAAAAACAAGAAGAAAAATCACAAAATATCAAATTGATACAAAGTGCGTTGCCTGATCTTAATCACCAAGCCGACACAAATCCATGGGGTATTCCTTTCCTATTTGACAAAGACTTCCTACCTCCAATGAGCATCGAATTGGATTCGGTTGTCCATTTCGTTTTCAGTTTATCAAAAAAAATATACTCGACTAATATAACTCCTTTTTTTTAATAATTAAATATAGTAATTTTATTTTATGAAAATAATGCACAAAAAAAAAAACACTGTTATTTTGCCCAAGCCAGACGAAATCAGCGAACATGATATCCCAAAATTTTGCCCATGCCATTATTTTCCCCCCTGCACTGAAGTAGCAAGAATGACCACAGCACATTCAGGCAGAGCTAAGACACGTCAAGCCACCCTGTAAATTTACATCAAAGCAGAGATAGAAGAAAGAAAGTGAAAGAAGAGGTAGGATTAAGGAACAAACTCTCCCTTTGAATCAAAGGATAGAACTTCTACATACATGCAACTGTTGGATAAGCAAATCTTAAGTATTCATATGTTCAACTGATGACATCCACTGCCATTTCCATACATTCAGCTGATCCATCCACCTCACAGAGATCAAAGATTAGGATCAGCAAAACCTCAAAGCAGCTTCTAGCTCCTTATCATCATCACAGTTATATCCCAGCAGATAAGCTCGTGCTGTTACATGTACAAACACAAATATGAGATCCATGTACAAAGAACTTTTTGCAGAAATAATAAGCGCATGGAGCTGAGTTCAAAGCAGATTCAATTACCAAAACGACCAGATCCCATGAATGGCTCTGCTTCATCAGTCAAGCCGCCTTGTTGCTGGTCCTAAATATATAGAAGGGAAAAGAGGAATTAGAAACAAATATGAAGTGGAGATGCCACTAGCCGTTTCTTAGCAGAGGGGGGGTGCAGAAAAGTATGCTACGGAGCAATGTTAACCATTAACCTGTAAAATTCAGGATTGGGTTCATTTCATTTTACCCCCTTGAAATATATGGTAGCTATCATTTTTTATCCAAATGGTTAACATTGCTATCAAGTAACCCCTAACATTTCATCTATTTATCAATAAGGTCTTTTTTTTACACAGGGTAAAATGAAATTAACCAACTCAGGGGGTAATTGATAGAAAATAAACTCTTGGGAAGAAATTGATAAACTCATACTTCAAGGGGGTAAAAAAGAAATCAATCCTTAAAAGTATAACCTCCTCCCACTATCTTCTGACAGGAATGGTCTTCCTTCTCTGCCTTATTGTGGGAGTGGGAAGCTGGTATTCTATTATGAAATGTACGAGCCAGAGGAAAATTTTAACTTACAGGATCAGGTTCCATTTCAGATGGCAAGAGCCACCTATCAAAGCAATGCCCAGATATTGTACAGACCAAAAGCTCATTTGTAGGGTCCATAATGACTTCTCTGCATGTATCATCACACACTGAAACAGAGAAACATGAAATTAATCACCATGCAGTGACATCATTAAATAAAAGAACATTTGCACAAAGTGAGAAAAAAAGAATTCCTACCATGAACATTTCCAGTTTTCTCACAAACAAATACATCTCCAAGCTTGAAATAAGAACAAGTTTCTCCTGAACAAGCATGGTCAGTGACCACCTTATCAGTCAGGCCTCTGCGGCTTTTCCATGTAGACACCTGATCAGCAATGGTCTTGTCAAGAATTATGCGGTCATCCTTCACCTTCACATGGTAAACAAATAAATGAGAAATAATACACGTAACAGAACATAACTTTTCCATAATGTTGCATATCCACTATCAAGCGGATAAACAAACTACTGTCAAGCATGCACATCCCTGAATCTGCTATTAGATGCTCATACGACAGAGACCTCAGAGCTAATCTAGAATTTGTAAATGATAGTTGTTTCACAAAGCAGGGCAGCCCTTAAAATAATAATAATAAATTAAAAATTAGTGTTATTCTTCAGTCAATATAGGTGGGCTAAGACTTTTAACTTTTAGGATTTTTTTATCAGAGAATCGTATAATCTAAAGCCTATTCAGAATAAACAATTCGTTCCATGAAAAATAAGGAGCAACATCAACAAACAGTAACAAACTCCTCCATGACATTAGAGAGAGAAAACGAGAAGAAAAAAAACGGTTCAAGCAACAACAGCCTGTTACCTGTGAAGGAAGAGGTGTTTGACTTCTCTTTGCTGCATTCATTTGAACATAATATTCTTTAAACTCCGGTGGGCAGTTCCTAACAAGCTTAACCATGTCCTCTTCATCACGCTGCAAAATGCAGAGGCAAAGCTTCAATAACACTGCTACCCCAGCTTTAACTCATTGTGGGGGTGATATGATGCTGAAAAGTAACAATAGAAATATCCTAAAACCTAAACTGTTGAGCAGCTTTTAACACGAAGGAGGAATCTATGTTGATTTCTTAGAACTGGAACAGGATCAATGCACGTGATTAAGCAAAATGTTGATCACGGATGAAATGTTGGACTGCAAGCTAGAGGGATTTATGGTGGTAAATAGCAAAACAGCTATTGAGTTTAATTTTCCTTTTTAAGATTCCCACTGGCAGTTAACCAAATGAAACTAGAGTTCTGCGCTGCTATTGCTTCAGAGTTCAGACTTTTGAGGGAGTTATTTGTCAAAGATAAAGAAATGAAGGGCAAAATCACTTGCAATGGAGGAGGTTTCTGAGATAACTTTTTATTTAGTTAACTTTTACATGGAGAGAAAATTGAAGGAGCCACCTGAATGTACAGCTTCTTCCAAGCATTCTCGCATAACTTTGTAGCAGGGGGCAAGAAACCCCATCGCATGCAATACCTGCCAAATTTTGGGAAATGAGAAGCATGTCCTTGACTGGATGATACAAATATATATGAAGAACGCATAGCTGAAGTACAAAATATATCAACAAGACCATAGAGGGAAATTGATTGAAGCAGGAATAGAATTGCAAAGATTATCACGTTAAAATTAAACTCATGGCTACTGGCGGGGGGCAGGAAAAAAAAAAATCAAGTCCAAAGTAGAAGAACAGGGGGCGTTGATGGATTTCTGAAAAGAGAAAGCCATCATTTATAATCAATAATGAAAAAAAGTAACAAACTTTGGCAGCACAAATCAGTGTTCTCTATCACTCGCAGGAGAGATGAAAGAGAAATATGGAGAATCAATAGTATTGTTTTTATTTTTATTTTAAATCATATTCCTATAAAATCTTTGAAAAGAAGTGTGGAAAACACAAGAACACGGGTTTATAAAAACCCCAAGCTAAAGTCATAAAGAAAGAAAAGTAAGAGGGAAAACAAGACCTGGATGCTAGAATTCAATCAATGTGAAACATGAAATGATACCGATACCGATACTAGTAGGAAAGAAAAGAAAAAAAGAGAAGGAAGTACAGACAGGCGACGCCATAAGGACTCATCAGAGGCTGCGAAATTCAGAAATCTACAAACTAGAGAGCAAGCTATGAGATCCTGCGAGAAATAAATAAATATTTTGGATCATTAGCAACAAATAAGTACATAAATAAATAAAAATAAGAACAAGTGTTACCTCAGAGGAAAGGAATTTGAGGATGTGTGGAAAGAGCTCAGGAGGGATCTTGCTCAAAACTCCACTCTTTATCCTCCTTTGCTCACCCTTGTTATTATTATTATTATTAGCTTTCTTTTTCTGATTTTGCTCCTTCTCTTCTTCTTGTGTTTCCTGGAAACGAACTCTCTTGCCTTTTGGTTCATCTTCTTCCTTCTTTGCCTCCTCTGTCTCCTCCTCCTCCTGAAAGTCAATGATCAGACTTTTAAAACAATCCAAAATGTCGAAATTAAATAAACTAAGGATACCTGATCTTGATCGGAGACTTCAGAGAGGACCTCCGATTCCAGGAACTTGGCCAAAATCTCGTCTTCCTCGTCTGAGATCGTCATGCGGGGATCTGCGATTGACTTTCCGGTAAATTCGCCGGCGATTGGGAATGGGTGCTTGAACGGAGTTTTTAATAATAATTAAAAAAAAAAAAAAAAACTTCGTTGCGTTGCGTGATAGATGTTAGATACGAGGAAGATAAGCCTAGTAGCCACCAACACGAACCACCCGCCCACGTTGGATTATCGGGTGGGTCGGGTACAGATGTAGTGTTTTTTGTTTTAAAAAATATGAAAAAACATTTAAAATAAAAAAACACTTTTAACCAAAAACGTAAGCTTCATTTTCACCATTATAGATTCATTAATATTCAAATTCTACAATTGTAATTTAAAAATTTGTGATGTTGCCTTTATTGTTTCCATAACATTCCAATATAACCCATAGCCATCGAATATCATACTTTTAAACTTTAATTTTTGAGTTTTTTATTATTATTTCTAAGTGTTTTTGTGAGATATTATAAAATTTAAAAAGATTATAAATAAAAAATTAAGAAAAACAATAGAAAAATAAAAATGATATATATATATATATATATTAAGAGGATCTTACAAGTGAATCACAAGTGAATCGTATGAACACAATAGTTGATATTAAAAACAAATTACATGAAAGCAAACATGTAATTTATAAGTTAATTTATAGGTAATTTAGGTTTACAATAGGATTATAAGTTAATTTATAGGTAATTTAGGTTTAGAATATGATTGAGATGTATAAGACAGCAGTAAATATTATTTTTTAAAATATTTTTTATTTTAAAATGTATTAAAATAATATTTTTTTATTTTTAAAAATTTATTTTTGACATCAGCACATTAAAATAATCCAAAAACATCAAAAAAATTAATTTGAAGTAAAACAAATTCAAGTTTTTTAACAAGCACAGTTGAACCTGTTAGTTTGATATGCTATGTAGTCAATCAGTTGGTTACACGTGATATTATTATATTCATGTAAATATATGTTTATTATTAATAAAGTTTTTATTTATCTTTAATATTCATATAATATTATATTAATGAATCTAATATTTGATTTATAAATCAAGAGTAAAGATAAAGTTTTTGGGACAAAAATGCTTTACAAAAAAAATTATAAAATTATTATAATTATGAGATTCGTATTGCATCAAAGCATTGTTCCTAAAATGTTCTCAGTCGATGCCCTCTTAAATATTGAACATTCATTAGAGTCGTAGAGATTAGAACATATTATTATTTTTTCTTTATGAAATGAACCAACTATTCTCATAAGCTGAGGTATAAGGGATACCTAGAACTAATATGTAAATGTTAATCATAAGACATGTATACTGAATTGACCCGCATGAGAATTTCTTATAGGGAGATCACTTATGTCTATGAAAAGGCTCACGTGACAATTGTGTAAGTGATCATTAGACTTGAGATCACTAAGTTAATTTATATAGAGAATGTTATGCTTTGATCATGTTACATGTTATTTTAATCGAGGTAACGGAAAGACAGACATTTCTATATGAAGGTACTTGAGTGATTAAGAAATGATTCATCACCCTAGATGAATTAGAAAAATGTTTCATCTGTTCTTAACTGAGAAATCATTAGCTAATATGAAATGAAATTTGAAAAGGGTTTCATATCTTATTCAAATGATCAATAACTATTATGTAAAGAGCAAACACAATTTAACATGACAGACGTACTCCATGCTTTAATGTTAAATCATAATATTATTGATGAAAGGATATTAATTACACTGAGAAGCTAGTCACTAAAAAGTTAAGTCAAATCACTAATGACTTTTCTAATATTTAGGGGATCATGACACGCTGCTAGATAATGCACATGATCATCAAATATAAATTAATTAATTGTTGAATTGATAATAAATTAAATTGTTTAATTTATTTAATTCTATTTAATTATAATTATAATTTATATTTGAGCCAACATATTAGGAACCTAATGAGTCACACATATTAAAAATCATTAGCCATAAATTAAACTAAGATGATTTAATTAAGTATGACTTGATTAAAATATATTTTAGAAATTAAAGATTATAATATAATTAATATAGGGATTATATTTCTAGACCTAGAAAATCAAGTAAGGACTTGATTAAGTTAATTTCTAAAATTATTCTAAATTAATATATGGATACTATTCAGGAGACAAATTCATATTTTGCTAATTTATAGGGTTTTTTAGATTTCCTATAAATAGTAAGATATGTCTCTTATTTAGAGGTGGTTGTCTGTTAGACAGAAAATTACGTAAGTCATAAAATAGAGAGTTAGCACTCTAGGTATATCAATCACTCTCTTCTAATAAGGATTTAGAAGATTTCTAACTGGTGGTTCGTGTTAATTACCATTGGAGGCCGGATAATTGGATGACTTGTGGTTTGCAACAATCCAGCCCTTAAAGAATTATTCAAAGCCAAAGAAGATCATATCTCTAGGTAATAAATCTTTAAATAACTCTAGATCTATCTAATGAGATCCTAGAAAATCCTGAATAATTTTATTTTATTGTGTTTCACTGCGTGTATACTATTCGGGAACCCAACAGAACGATGCTCCTAAACACCCCCTTAATATTATTATCAAAGGTTTTAACTACACCTTAGTTTCAAAAGTGAGAACTCACCAAGAAATTTATAGAACAACTACTTTTTTAACCACTTCTTTGTAGATAGTGAGTTGACCAAACTAGTGACTACACGAGAAACTCCATTAAGGCTTTTTTGAGTGCCCTCCAAACCTACAGCTTGCATTACCACCATTGTATGTTGGTTGAGGGAGTGTGAGATCCATGGGGATGGTTTAGGATTCTGTTGGTCCTAATTACCAAGAAATATTGATGTGTTGGTAATTTTCTCCTTGAGAATGGATGAAGCTAAATACTGATGGAGCTCGTAAGAGAGTTCACTGGTGGGGTTACAATAGTTGGGATGTTACACGATCATGTTGTGTGTGGTTGAAAGGTTTCTCCTATCATATTGAGGAGCATGGAAACAAGGTCATAAAAAGATTGTTCTTGAAGTTGATTCAAAACTAGCAGTGGATTTAATTGACCATGATCAATCTGGTTAGGGATCTGTCTCCCAATTCCTAACCAGTCCACTCTATTCTTAATTTCAACCACAGGCCTTGGCAAGTACAGCTGCAATATGTCTATCGCTAGGCAAATCATAGTGTGTATTGGTTGGCGTCTCATGCTCACT
>Ga0307510_10009971_pt1 | contig 11291 bp, 7 predicted proteins | sample 12_EM_MG_FD_207224 | JGI IMG/M metagenome (GOLD analysis project Ga0307510, IMG submission 207224) | Populus trichocarpa ectomycorrhiza microbial communities from riparian zone in the Pacific Northwest, United States - 12_EM | ecosystem: Host-associated > Plants > Roots > Unclassified | place... | reverse complement strand
AAAACCCCCCCTAGTCAACTCTTTCTTTCTTTTTTCCCTGTACCCCATATCCCTTAGTCCGTCGGGTGTGCGCACAAGAGATCTGGTTAAGAAAATGACGGAATCTGGAACGAAAAGCTCCATAATTGGAAAAGGATTAATTGCATTTAGAAAATCACCCCCCACAATCGGAAACAAATTGCTTGGCGCTTCAAACTAAGACATACGCCAGTAACGCCACCGATTTACCGTGAGCGCCGACGGACTATGATAAGGGATAAGCCCCTTTCCTTTTCATGCACGTTCCCCTGCAAGCCGGTCAACAACACGCAACCTACTGAGTGACAAGAGTTTCTCCCCAGTTATGATGGTTCCCCCCTCACTCAGCCGTTAACTTAGAAAATCACTATGAGGACTTTTGAAGGAAAGAATTGGAGGAGCGAGGTTTGTCCCCGATCATTACTACACCTGGTTAACTTAGGTCTGGTACAGTAGATCTACTCGAGTATGATAAGAGAAGTGAGGATTGGTGCCTAGCGTGAGGAGATTGGCGGGCTAGTAAAGTTCTCGTAATTCTTGTTTGAGGTCGAGGTTTAATTATGGGTGAAAAAAAATAATAATAATAATAGGGATCAGGTTGGCTTTTGGTCTGCGATGTGCGCGCACATGCCCTAGTTCACAAAGTGAAAATAGATGTTGTCGAAATTGTCTGATTCGCGATCTGTACGTACTGGTACTCTACTGGTAAAGCATCATAGTAAGGGGTGTTTTTGACCAGCTTGAATTTTACTGGTCGCGTTAAATACAATGTGTAACGGTGTGCGCAGCTAGGCTCTAAGGAGCAGGATCTACGCTCCATAACGACTGGTCACACCTGATCACTCACTTGTGGGTCTCAGACGGGCTTTTCCCGTGAATGGGGGAATGCTGAGGGACTACCGGTACGATATCGCGCCGCAACGCTCGCTTCCTGGCTATGATGCTGTGTTTTCACTTTATACAGTCACTAGACAAAAGTCTTGGTGATTGCGGAATAGTGAGACACGCCCGGGTATCCAAGGGGTATTTAGCAAAAGGTTGATAATGGTATTTCGATGGTAGAACAAAGCGAAGAATTAAACATAAAATATTAGTTTAGTAGTAAAGCTGTAAGAATACATGTAGTATGATACTCCATACGTGATTTTCCACTGTGGTGGGCTGGGGGGGTGTCGGACCAGGTATCTCGCTTAGTCCTTGCTGACTAAGCGATCACCAAGACTTTTGTCTAGTGACTGTAGTTATCCCGCTTTCTTATCCCGCCCTTTTATCCTGCTTTTCTATCAAAGATTTTGGTTAAATTCTGGCGCCCGTAGCCCACTCCATTCATTCAACTCTACTGATAAAAGAAATCTCATATTACACCATTAACTTAAAAGTGTATCAGACCCAATGACAACACTCATTAGCAACAAGGAAAACAGGGTAAGCAATCAAAAAGGGAAGAAGGAAAAAAAGGGGACGTTGCACGCCTCTGCTACGTGCCCATCCCCACCCCCATCCCGCAACCCATTCCTGGTCCAACCCATACCATAAAATCATGAAACATCGAAAAGAAAAAGGAAGCAGGAAATCAAACCCTATCATTATCATATATAAATTACACTCACCACGGGTACGTCGGCTCAGGGTAAACCGGAGTCACATACGAGCAGGTCGTGGAGCCCTGACAGGAGAAGCAGTGGTCTTCCTGAATTTGACACACAGCTTGGTAGTTTCTACAGTTACGGGAGTTGGTTGCAAGCCAGCAGTCGTTGCCTTGCTCCCAGCATTTGTTCAGACTTGCCCAGCATTCGTCGAAATCGGTGTAGGTTGGGAGATGCTCTGCGCACCATTTACCGACCAGGAAAGCGCAGGTGCTAGTTGGGCTTGGGGGTTGTGTCCTCGAGGTTGTGGTCGTAGGGGGTTTGGGAGTAGTTGGTGATGGGGTAGTCCTTGTCGGGGGCTGGGAGGTGGTGCTGGGGCTAGATTTTGATGTCGTGGTGGAAGTGGCAGCGGAGGTAGAGGTAGAACTGGTGCTAGATCTTGATGTCGTGGTGGGGGTGGCAGTGGAGGTGGAGGTGGAGCTGGTGCCAGATCTTGATGTCGTGGAGGTGGTGGTTGGACGTGTAGTGGAGCCAGAGCTGGAGCTTGAGGAGCTTGAAGAACTCAAACTTGAAGAGCTAGAGCTGGTGGAGGTGGAGCTAGCGCTGGAACTGGAAGAGCTTGAAGAACTGGAAGAGCTTGAAGAGCTAGAGGTGGAGCTGGTGGTGGATGCAGAGGTGGAGCTGGTTGTAGAAGTGGTAGAGCTGGTTGTAGAAGTGGTAGAGCTGGTTGTAGAAGTGGTAGAACTGGTTGTAGAAGTGGTGGGTTGAGAAGTATGGGTAACAATTTCAGAGGTGAAGCTGGGGCCAGGGCCGGCAGCACGGTACCAATTCTCCTTTGGATCTCCCATACACTCGCCTACAGTGACAGCCTTGTATCCCTTCTGTTGTAAAGTCTTGAGCATGTGCTCGGTCAAAATCTGCGCAGTAGTCTGGTGGATATCATGAGCAATTGCAAGGAATTTGTCACTGGCAGGGTTGGAAGGGTTGATAGCATTGTCAAAGTTATTTATGGCAACCTGAATTTTCTCGGGTGTAGCTTGATTGTAATCATCCGTGTCCAGGGTAAAGTACGTGATATGGTACCCCAGAGTACTCATCGTAGCTACGCAAGCGGCGTTGCAGGACGAATAAGGCGGACGCATATATGTCGGAAAGAAACCGAGAATGTTACGCAGAGCCATTTCAAGCTTAATCATCTCGCCACGGCGGGCGGCCTCGGTCAGGGTCGAGAGGTCGGCATGCGACCAGGTGTGTGAGGCAATTTGGTGACCGTTGGCGTGCATCTTCTGGATCACGTTCGTCCATGCGGGAGTGGTGTCGATTGCGCCCTTTCCGTTGTTGATACCAGTAACGTAGAATGTAGCCTTTGCGTTGTAGGAGTTCATAAGATCGACCATGGCATCTGTGTACACACCTGGGCCATCATCGAAAGTCAACGCGACCTCACCAGGCCGAACGCAATCGTAGAAATCCCCATATGGGACATCCCCCAAATGGGGCCGTGCAACCTGCTCTGTTGTCCCGCCGCTTGGTAGGGTACTAAATCCAACCCGTTAACATCCATAAAACACTGCCCAATGGCATGAATTTAGAAAGAGAAACATACTCAGCGTCGCAGATACCATACCCAACCTGGCACAGTGGGGACATACAATGATCTTTTGTGTTCCCGCAGTAACCGCCTTCAGAGCAACACTGCCCGGTCGGGCAGGGGGTGCCGCTGGCTTGTCTCCCACACCGCCCAGGCCCTCCCGTTCCGTTGGTAGGCGTGGTTAGGCATATACCGAAAGCAGCCTGGCAATTCTCCGAGCTCTGACAGTGGAGATCGGTATCACCGCAAAATCCTGCACAGCGCCGTTAGCCAACCAGCCCAATTAATTATCCGATTTACATAGCAAATGATAAGTAAAAAGTCCCTAGAATGGAAGAAGAAAATTGTTCATACCATATTGCGAGCAACACTTATTCACAGTCTCGCCACAAGTGTAAGCATTCGGTCCACCGCAGCTCCCATCTGGAGCCTGCGCTCTCTTGATGAGGGGTTGCAAGTCCTCTAGGTTGAGGAATCCGCTTCTTCCAGCAATTCTGGGACCGCTTGGATGGGCGAGAACACCCGCTGTCGTCACGAACAGTGCAGCAAGCAAGTATTTGGCGTACATTGTTTTTGAGAATGGGACTCACTCAGGGCCTGATCAGCTCAATTGAAGGTGCTGGACATGGCCACCCTTTTATCGTGCTAATTCCTTCCTATAAAAAGGAAGGAGTATGGAAGAGGACGCAAAAAGAAGCAAAAAAATACTTTAAAACCGATTGAGGTGAGGAGGAGAGAAGGGAAAAGAAAAGAAAAATAAGCCAACACTCATGAATTCGAGTGAAGTGTGCGAGTGATGGGTGACGCATGGGTGTGATGTGATATTGTGGGTACGGCACCAAGACCAGTGCCAAGAGAGACGGGATTGAATTGCTGGTATGTGGGCGAGAGCACTTCCCGACCCTTCTTCCTTTCTCTTACACCAATCTAATCCAGAGGTACGTGTAATGAGCGAGAGAAAGGGGTCTTCAAGAATAATCTTAAAAGCTCGGCAGACATACAGTAGAAGCCCCGGGCAATTACTTTTCTCTCTCTTCAGAATTAGCATGCTACCGTAAGAGCTCGAATAATTAGTACTAGCGCTAAGACGTCCGAAATTTCCTCTCTTGGATAGGGGGTGGAAAACACTGCGAAAACTGACCCTCAGCTCCCCCCCCAAAAAAAGTGTGTAACTATACCAGTAAAGGCAACTCCAATGTCCTAGCGCAAGTGCCAATTATTCGAGTTCTTACGGTACGCTATCATTTTGAGCAGGACCGCCCACTCGCGTGACCGGTGACTCTCCTCGGGATGGTGAATACCTCTTTATTATTTGTGTTGTCAAAACATAAAGAAGGCGGTCCAAAGATACCAAGAAAGGCCCAGCCATTTCTTGTCTTCATCTAGCCTTGGCTTTCCTAACCAGGCCCTGGAACACGAACAAGGTTTTGTTGTTCCTGGTGCCTGTGGATCGTGATAGCGCACGAGTTTGAGGTGGTACGATCATATGGGATAGGGAAAGAGCAGGGAGGCGAAGGTGCACTGCGGTTGAATTGAAGATAAAAGAAATATTAAGTGTTTCTCTTCACCTACGATGTGTGCTGGATAGCTGGGTTGGGCTCGCGACTTCCCTTTCTCCCCCCCCCCTATACCAGACATCATCAGGCCGATACACTTCATATTTTCTATCACAGAGTTCCCAAGCACGGCCCAGCTAGTTTACGCTGGGACAGAACCCCCGTAACTTAAGTTATTGCTCTTGCGGCATTCCCGAAAGAGACACGACCCTTCTATGCAATGCAGGCAACACTAGTTACGAGTTCCATAGCTTTTTTTTTCAGGAAAGGGCGACACCCGTGAGGTACTGTACTCGAGTACAGCCTAGGAGATAGAGGACTTACCTACTCAAGTGTTAATTACAGCACTCCCAAAACAACTTCTTGATCACGGATCTCTACCGTCGCCGGCGATGGTTGTGCTGACATTCCTTACTCCTTATGATATTGACTATTATGTCAACAGCGGCTAATTAATCATTGTTATATCTACCGTTATTATCTGATTAATTCCCGCATAAGCCAGGATTCTGCTAGCTTCAGGGCTCCAACCGTTCTGCTAGGGTACCCGCAGCATCAATTACGGTAGACGAAAGAAAAAACCCTCCGCACAAACGCCCCAAGGACAGGGTACGCACCCATTAAGCTATAATACTTACAAGGAACACCCCCCCCCCCCCAGTGGAATACGGTAAGCAAGGAGGTCGGTGCCCCACCTAGCAATCTCTGAGTTACAAGTAGAATGCGAAACAATGCATTCCCAGACTACTGGGACGAGTACTAGCACAGTATCTCTCGCCCCCAAGCCAACCCAAAGCCAGATGCCACCGGAAAAAAAGATGTTCCATCACGCCAGTAGTGTATGCAGTTCGCCAAAGACCAGGATTTTGGACTTTAATTAAAGGTACCGTAGTTACTCTAGATCACTTTGCAATGCGGATATCCGAGATGTTTCCCTGGTGTTGTGTCTCCGAGCAAAGAATCGGGACCCTTTTGCCGTTTCTACTCCAAAAAGGGTGCCAATTTTGACAAGGAGATACTAGGGGTAGGGGTGAAGTATTGGGACAAGCAGGGGTAGCAGAGGCCTGTGCATATACCTTGGAAGGGGTATCAAAGAACCAAAAAAAAGTAAGATAACTACTAATTAGAGTAATTCTTCAACCCCCTGCTTGTCCCAATATTTCCCCCCTCACCCGAGTACGAGCGCTGTACTGCACCGTGCGGTGTGAAGTGGGGCTGGTTACACTGCTTATCAACCGTTTCCTAGTGAGGCGTTGGTAGGAATCATGGTACGGCGTGGTACACGAGGGCTCATTAATGGTTACCAAACAAAGGGGCTTTCGGGCCCCGGAGTAGAGACTGGGGAGGAGGGGAAGGTTATCTTAACGAAGGCTTCCGGTACTCCACCGTACTGCATCGTTTTGAGTACTGGATTGAATGATATCATGAATTTGTAGCTGGATTACGGCCTACGATATGGGTTAGTGTTCATTCAGCAATGAACATTACCATAGACTGTGGATGTTCTAACAGCGCATTTAGCATAGACCCACCGCCACATCTTCACCAAAGCTGTTAGCTACGGTAAAAACACACATCAGCGGCGCTCCTAAACCCGTGGTGCAATAAAGCCAGAGCTAACTGTTGTGAACTTGTCATGCAGAAATACGGTATCACACTTAGATGCGGTACTGGTTATTTATATCTGACCCATGCACCGTACTCGACAGTCAGGTACCGTAAAAACCCCTGAAATCCACTACTCCTACTCCGCCAGCCCCGTAATCTCCGGATTCGGAGAAAAATACTCCTGAGAAGGATTAGCGTTTTCCAGACACGGCACAAGATCAGCCCGCTAGACGTGTTGGATCCCATTAACCCGCTTTCGCAGTTCTGTCGAGCTGTCAAACTGAACTTACATGTATCATGGCCGACCCACTGATTTCCGCTGATCATCCGATGGTAGATTTCAAGAGGTCTTAAGATATCCAATCAAACGAATTCCCCAGCAAAGCCAGCTCAATGTCATCTAGATCGCACTCACAGCCAGACATCCATCCCCCTCATCGCTTAGCTCTGTCCATCTGGAAGCTGCAGGAACTGACGATCCCCCGGGGGGGGGGGTTTTCAAGCTGCAGTTAGGGAACGAGGAAGAAAAAAAAACCATCATCATGAAATATTTGGATCTGAAAATATCGCCCGTAAATAATGTAGAATTGAATGCGCTGTAATAACTATGCTGCCCTAGTCACCGCGCTAGCTGAGCTGCTGGTATCACGTCCTTAACCTCATTGAATCCCACCTTCCACGATACCGAAATAACAATAACTTATCAAGCAGTAATCCTCGGGGGCGCCGGTATTAAACAGTGCCGGTACAAGGCTATGCGAAAGCCCTTTCCATTTCGAGGCCACATAGGTCATGCCATGCCATGCCGGGAACTCGCCTCACGATACCAACAAGTATTACAGCAGAGGCTTTGTGAAAAACTAGATGTGAGGCAAACGCGGCTCTGGACCAACGGGATCGCTAGGATTTGACTGTAGATGCGAAATCGCAAGATCCTTAATAACACCCTCGCCCAGCCCGAACAGTGCGGGTCTAAGCCAATCGTGGGTAAAGCATCCCCCACCAGTCTTACAAGAAACTTTAACCTAAACCCAAGCTTCCGTAGCTCTGATAGGCCAGCTCCATTTCCAATTCTAGGATTGTGGTTGTCACTAAGGCTAATCCGCTGTCACCCAACCTTATTTTTCACTTTTACTCTTGGGCTCCTTGAATGGTACCGTACTCGTACAAGTACGAGTACGTCCACGGCCCCCAAAAGGAATACTTATGCTAGATAACGACATTGCATCCGCCTTGAGCCGGTACGGGTACTCGCTAATTTCAAAGATCTGGGCACCTTGGTGCCAAGGATTTAGGCTTGGATGGGCATTGGCATTAATATTTCTAGATATTATAATACTTAATGAAATTCGCGTGTACAAGTACTAGCGCCGTGACACACACTTTGTGAGGAGGAAGAAGCAATGAAATGAAAGAGAAAAAAAGCCAACAGAGTACGAGTATCCTGCGTTGAGAACGGTACAAGTACGATACGAGTGCTTTGCTGGTACAAGAGGTCTCAGCCTCTGTTGGAAGTCGGAGGTTAAGTTAGGATCGACACGCCATACAGTCACACTGGAGTACCGTACTCGTTCAATCTATTGAACTTGGTGAGTTATGGTGCGAGATAAAACAGTGTGTACTGTACAGTACAGTACGTGTACCGTACTATATCATACCAGAGCTTTTCCAGAGCCCCATATTTGTTGTTTAAAGTTAGCAATACTTCCCCAAAACGGGTCTTTATTCGCAAGAGGTTCAGAGATTCTGGTCCGGAGGGAGAAGGGGGCAGAAATCCATTCCGTCCAATTCTCCCCGCTACCCCCAAAGGAATGCTGTCTCTGTCCAAGCCAGCTTTCACCCCAGAAACAAAATCGGGAGTCCAGAAAGGTAAAATCGCTGAACACCCAAATGCAGTCCCCACGGTTGGCCTGCAGGCTAGGATTGCTATGAAAGATTCGACGCGTCGGTAGCGAACCGTGTATCTACTGTAGAGAGGGCGTGTATTTGGACGTGCTCGCTTGCAGGACGGCAAGCACAGTACTTTGCCCTATTCGGGTAGCCTTTGAAACCCTGCTCTTTACTGTAGGTAAAAATCACAAGCCAAAGTTGACTTGGGCATCCTCGCTCAGCCAATATCACAATCACAACAAAGTACCGGTACTCGTACTTGGCTCCCCGCTCTCTCTTGCTTTCTCCACGGCCACAACAGCCTTTGCTTGCCCAAGGAGACTATGAGACGGCTCTCTCCCCCCCGGTTCACACTTTCTCTTACCCCGAGCGAGCGATTCCGTCACCACCTTGATAGACCTGGAACACCGCTCAGGCGGGAGCGCCTCTCACAAGCCAGCACACCTTATCATGCTAACCCAGGTCCCCGATTCCTCCTCCTCCGCAAAAAAACCGGAACAGGTCCCTTCGGGCCTCAATACGGTTCGATTCAAGCCAAAATAAACGACGAAAACACGGAATTTACTTAGGCCAAGTTTTGGGGCGTGTTGCGATAATGCAGCTGTTTCTCTAACGCTTGCCCCTTTTACTTTTACTCGTAGACTACTAGCACTTGTAGGCCAAGCCATTCGCGTTCAGCCATGGGAACTTTTTTTCCTTTCAGCTTCGCCCCTATATAAATAAACCAAGATGTGTTGGTACGATAGTTGATTACTTTCTCTCGCTCACCCTCACGATATATAAGAGAAAACCATGATAATGTTATTTTCGCCCCCCCCCTGTAAGCCAATACGCAAAACATAACTTCAACCAAAGACAACACTTGTCCCAAGCAATACTTGTAGGTATCCCGAAACATGGCGTATCCGAGCGCCCATTGCACAAATTCGGAGCCACCGGTTTTCAGATACGGTACCGGTACTCATTCTCCTGGGCAGGAACCATACTGATAAAATACACCCTCCAGAGTCAATAACTTAATGTAAAGTTCGTCAGGAAACCGTACCTTACCTGACAGGTAGGCCCCCCCATTCCTAGCCTACCGTATCTGACCAAGAAATCCGGGAAACCATTAGTTCCCCCACTATCATAAGACATACCACACGGGAAGGGAAAGAAAGAGAGAAGAAGGAAAAAAACAAAGGAAAAAACGCCTCCAGCCCCCCAAGTGTTCAGAGACTCCAATCCGCCCCCATGCGAAACTCAACGACCCACTCCATCAATCGAATGACGAGCCAGCGTTGAGTACGAGTACGGTGCAGTAGGCTTGAGCGATACACTAATGCATAATCGCATCCGGGTGGCGCCGGCTATTCTTCTTTCTCTTCTATTTTTTGCCCAGGAGTCTCGTGTGATATGATACGTGTGAAAGTGTAGAGATGTGTATGCATCGCAGCCCGTGGCGGGCACTTGTATCGTGCAGGAATAGGATTTCCGGTAGAAATGCAGGGCCCAGCTTTTTATGATTGGAAGGGGAGCCTGTGGGCTCGCGAGAGGTAAGTTGGTGTGGGTGGGTGGGTGGGTGTAGAGGTTCACGGGGTGTCACTCGGGTGTCACTAGGGTTCGAATGGTAAGGTACGGTAAGTTACCATACGATACAATACGGTAATATACGGTAACGTACGGTAAACTTACCATGCGCCGTTTGCCGACCGTCATAAAGCTCCATATCATGATCTTGGATCTTAGTGCGATACTCATGTCATAGCCACGAATGCCTAGCGGTAGCTGATATTTTGTGGGTTGGGTTGCTTCAGCTTGATAAACACAGAGGGCAGAAGACAGGATTACCTAACATCAGAATCTGGGGTGGGAGAGGCCGTTTTCCGGTATTTTATCTGCCTAGTGTAATTTACGTAATTTACCGTATGGTATCAACCGTGTAAGGTACGGTAACGTACCGTATTTTTCGAACACTAGGTGTCACTCGGGTGGGGGAGGGGGGCGGGTAGGTTTTAATGGTTGGGTTTGGATGCTTTGAGTTGGGGACTTGGGGTGCGGGTGCTGTGCAGAAGGCGCGGTGCAGGTCTCTGGTTCCTGATCTGCGTGGTCTAGGGGGATTGGGCGGGTGGAATATGTATAATGTGGTTGTCAGTGACCGCAAAATTTTATCTCTTGAAGGTCGTGATGGAGTTACCTGCGTTGGGTTAGGATATCAATGTGACCAGGATGCCTGCTATGGGTTTTATATGGTCGTGAGAGCGTGCTGATATTTTATCTAGCTAAAAAAAAACAACCAAAAAAAACTTTCACAGCTAGGAAAATCCTCTTTCAATTCAACCTCAACTCAATTCCCAGGTAACAGTCCTTCCAATGCCCTCGATTCATCCAAACTAATGCCAAATAGCGCTGACCCAGGGTCGTACTGGAAGGAGCTGTGATACTCCTTCACCAGCGCTAATGCCTCCATATCCTCCTCTGTATCCTCCCACCACTCCTTGACACCCCGGTCCCTAGTGTTCAGCGGCATGCCGTCGCACGTTGGGGCATCGCTATGCCACATTTCCCTCTTGGCAGCCCATCGCGCCCTGGGACTCATCGTTACGGTAAGGCAGAACTGCGTTTTAATCTCCTCCATCCGTCTCACCGCCGGGTCATCCATCTTCTCTACCGTCGCAGGGTCAAGCTTTTGTTGGAGGGCAAGCTGCTGCCGTCTAACCTCCGCCGAAGAAGGGAGGTCCTTATGGGCTGGGCGGTGGTACTGGAGGTACCTTAGGGTGACTAGCTGTTCAGCCTGGACCCTGTCAAGGAGGAAGGTATTCGGGTCGTCCGCGGGTGTTTCCTGGCAGATGCGTATTGTATACAAAACACATTCAATTGCCCCGTCCCACTGCCGGAGGTGGATGTGTGCAAGCCCAGAATGGGCCGCCAGTACGGCTTTGTCTGCTCTTCGTTTTTCTTCGGTACTGCCACTATGGACCATATCCACCAGGTTTATCATCTGTTGATTGTGCGCGATTGCCTCACTCCATCGACCGGTGAGGGAGGCGATCTCTTGCAATC
>Ga0307510_10009970_pt1 | contig 11292 bp, 10 predicted proteins | sample 12_EM_MG_FD_207224 | JGI IMG/M metagenome (GOLD analysis project Ga0307510, IMG submission 207224) | Populus trichocarpa ectomycorrhiza microbial communities from riparian zone in the Pacific Northwest, United States - 12_EM | ecosystem: Host-associated > Plants > Roots > Unclassified | place... | reverse complement strand
TTTTCGGGAGATTAACAATCCTTCTGCACAGTGCCGGCGGACGAGGAGTAGTCCTGCATACCCGTGTTGGGGTGATCCACGAACTCACCCTTCACCCGGAAATCATACAAAAATTCGCGAGGTAATTGCAACAACAGATAACAATTTCCACCTTAACGACTTCCTCCGCTGCAGCGGCCGCGAGAACAAGTACCCAATCTTCGCATCCACTGTGCGCGAAACTATCTGTCTCCACCCCGCTGTCTCCTTCTCCCTTTCCCGCGAAGTTCTCCCATCGGCTTGCAAGCTCCACCAATACCACATCCCGCCAGGCTACAAAGTCGGCATGGCCTCTTACCAAGTCAATTACGATGAGGCCTACTTCGGCCCGGACCTGGCCCAATTCCGCCCAGAGCGCTGGCTGGATGACCACCCAACCGCGATGCTTGATGGCGAAAAGCGCAGTATGAAGAACTACATCGAGGCAGGCTGGTTTACCTTTGGCGCCGGTGGGAGGGCGTGCATCGGGAGACATCTCGCCATGTTCATGATGATGAAGTTCACTGCTGCTGTTCTTCACGAATTTGATATTCCTGTTGTCAAGCAGCCGGAGGAGGTTGATACTCTTTTTAACGAGATGCCCCGGATGGATGTTTTTCTTAGTAGGAGGTGTGCTGTTTGAGATAGTCATTATGATAAGTAAATCCTGTGTCCCTCTCGTAGATAAATAGACACTGTAACTAGGAGTAAGGATCACGGTTGATGGCTGATTGGTGCTTTTCCTTTCTTTCTTCCTCTTCTTCCTTTCATTAGGTTTCTAGACCTATCTTTTATTATTACAAGATGGGGTATATTATCCCTAAGTTGGGCTAAGCACGGGGGGCTTTCAATTTATTCTCTTTATGCCTTTTTATTCCCTACCCGTTTACTTGTCTCTATCCTTCAGCAGCACTGATAGAACAGGGGATGAATGGTGCATTCTACCTTTTCCCTTTTATGAAACATAATCTCTTAGTCTCCTGACTATCGTATCACCTCACACCCGTGATGACGCATTATAACTCCGAGTCTCAAATCAATTAATCAAAATCCTGATAGATATAGGTTCTGCTGCGCGCAGGATACCGAACGAGTGGGCTTTGCGACAAGACGAAATCACGCCAGCTACAGTAAGTATTCGTAGAGTGGTGGTATTGTCACTCACCACTATATTGTATCAGTTATACAAATACCCATCCACCACCAACTCAAGAACTATCGAGACAACAAATCTTTACCTTTGTAGTAGGATCTCTTTCACTTACTGTAGGTTACATTCGGTACCCAGTAGCTAGGGATCCTTCTTTCCTTTATAGCCATTGAGGCAGAGTGATATTCTTCTCGTCATCTGGGAACACCGGTTAGTTGTTCCAGGGGCTCGAGGCGGGGGTGTGGAGGGGTGTGGAGGGGTGTATCCGCGGAGTTGGTAGGACACATGATACCCGGCGCGATCGTGATATCTTGCACACTGAGCGTCGGGGATGAAGGGAAATCAAACAATAATCCGTTGGGCCCCATTGTGCGATTGACGATAAAATAGTAGAATTCAAAGTGCTGGCGAGCGAGTTAGTGATGGCGAAAAGGAAAGGAAGAGGCGGAAGAAATATGTGAGGTATTATCACTTGACCGTGAACAAGCAGTAAATCTTCGACGGAAACCCTGAGCCACTCCGTGCATCACGACATTCTGCTAGCACGTTCGAGAAAGAACCATACAGCTTCGCCTTTCTTAACAGTGACTCCCTCTTCGGTGGGCGGAGAAACATTAGTGCCTAGTGGGCGTTAGCCGTATGCCAACCCCAAAAATTGGAGCATGCACAACACCTACAATCATAAAAAACAAACGGAATACTGACCTCCTCATTCTTAATCCCCGCCTACGAAACCCAAATCTCCCTCCTCAAAGTCTCACGTTCCCAAGCGTCCCTCAAAAGTGTATTCTTCGTCAAGACCTTCGGAGCCGGTAGACCCAGTTTTGGATTATCCTTCCGCTTCTCCACTCCCCTCCACTCTTATTGATATTCTCACAATCAGACCTTGTCCGGTCGGTGGATGAAGAGTAAACGCCAGCATCCGTGCCATCGTCACCATCACACTCCCCTGCAAATCATAATTTCCCTTTGGCTACCTTTTTGCGCTTCTTATTTCTTTTACCACCGTGCCCGGTTGGCACCACACTAGCTTCTACAGACGATCCCGCAGGTCCCCCGCCCCTGCTGCCACCGCCGATCGGCTGTAGTTTTTCTGCTGCTTTGCGGTCCCATTGTTCTTCTAGTTCCGCGCGATGGATATTGAATTCTCTTTGATGCACAAGACTGACAGTCAGCATCTTTAGCATATCCTCACGGGTTTCGGTGTTGGCGACAAAGGGTAAGGGCGTGCTGGTGGTTGGGTCGGCCATGGTAAACAGCGGTATATTTGTGCTCCTGGGGGGTTTGCTGGTAGGGGGATTGGAACTTGTGTTCGGAAGGTTGGTTCCGGGTAAGATTTGTGGCAGGTTGGTAGCCATGCTGGGGTATTGATCTGCGGTAAGTGGATGATAGGTGATTGAGAGGCAATATTTGGCTAGGCCATGATGCGTCCCTTCCTAAGTGGCGTGGTAGCTAACCTAGTGTCCTTCAATTTTGTGCAGTAACTGTCTCACATCACTACGTGTTATAGGAAATGATAAGATGACTGTGGTGAGCACAGTACCTTATACTCAGGGGGTATATTAAAAATCGGAAACTACCCGTGGTGAATCAGAGGTTATGGCAATTGGGCGATCACAATGTCTGGAAAGAGTGGCGGCGTTCGGGACATCTTAAAACACCAGATGCCTTGAGAAAGAAACATCATTGAGGTTCTTGCTACCTTCAAGCCGCTTACTCTATACTACACACTGTCATTGGTCTCATTTCTGCTTCTTTATCCCACGGGTTTATGAAAGCAATAACTCTTCAGGTTTCGCGGAGCCGTTTTCTGTAGGCTGTTGCTACTTGTACTTTCCAAGTTTTCTCGAGTTCTAGTTGCAAAGCTACTCGAACAGGGACACTTGTACCACCTTTCTGCTTTTTAGCGAACCCCCCGGGAACATCTTGGTGTGGGGCGAAAAACTTTCTCTTCACCTCATTGCATCACTATCCCAGCGGTTCACCACTGTCCCCCCACTCAATAGCCGATTCTCTTCCACGAACTGCGCTCCCCATCTACTTACTCATAGCTGCCGCATAGCATTTTCCTCCCGATCGATCCTTGGCCTATGCGACTGGAGATCCAAGCCCACGATGCTCGGCCAGACATCTGGTTTGATCCACGTAGAGTAGAACACCACATCAGAATTCCATGTCTTTCTTGAATAGCGCCCTGATGTTTCTAAAGGTACGGGATTGTGATAAGTCTGTGAACCTTCCCCCCAATGATGCCTACAATATTGCTGTCCTCCCTTCGCTTACCGCACCTGGCCCGAAGCCAGCTACTCAAGCTTCTTAGAATGTCCCGACCCCCCTCTTCCCCTCATGGCAGTCTCCGGGGAGGTGGTCACTTTCACCAATCTCAAACGCCGCATTAAATCATATGCAGAGATCTTCATCCCTGCAATCCTCTTCTGTACGACTGGCCTCTCCTCCCCCGGTTGCTCTCAACCAGATCCAACCAAATAACCAAGGATGCCGGTGTCCCACTTGATTTAGAACATGCCTATACAAAGCTCGCAGGTGATGCACACACAGGATCCGGGGGCATTTTGCGAATGTTGCCGGTTCGCAGGCCAAGTATCATTTTTGAGGGGGAGAATGTTAGCGCTAGTACTGGGGATTCAGTGATGAGCGGAGGGTGTATGAGATTGCAGAGGGAGTAAGGTAATGTCGATCAAGGTACAGTGGTGGATTCCTCCGATGTAGGCGAAGATACTAGTACGGAGGAAAGCGTAGGATCAAATTCGCCTCTGAGTGCAGAAGAGGAGAGGGAGGGCGGCTGCACTCAGAAATGGTTTCCGCCCCAGCGGTAACAGTAGCACCGCGAGAGAATGGAGGAGACAGTAGAGAAAGGCCCGGGTATGATCGAATTATCATTAGGATTATGGGCGATTCTGATGGTGGTGGAAGTGACTGAAACAAGACGGGAGGTGCACTATACGCTAGGAAGGGGCCTATTAGTATGTGGAGGACAAGCAGGAGTTTACTGGCAACTGTAGAGGCTGAACGTATGAACTCCTGTCTACATTCTAGGGGTGGCTCTGACTTTTCCAATAGGGAAGGCTGCGAGTACTAGGTATAGTGTTCGCTCCCTCCTGCCCTCAATATCCATTAATCCGTCGGGTAGAGTCTCTCGAACAACAACTCCTACAACAAATAGACGATCGGGTGTGCATCCTTCTACAAATTTCTGCCTACTGTCACATGACTCTACCGAAATCTTTTTTCAATACAGAAGCGGACACCCGCGATCTACATCGTGCTCAACAAATGGAGATAATCTTCACTTCTATCACTTCCACACCGGATACTCAACCTCTCGTTAGGACAATTCTGCATGGGAAATATGAGTCGATAGTCGAGGAGGCAGAGGAAGGTAATAAGTGGGTACGAATGCATCTTGTTGCTGCCCATTTGAGTGGGCGGACCCAGCATGCTCTGGAGTGGGCAATCGGGATGGTTCACAGAGGTGGTACACGGATGGCCATATCTGCCAGCGATCGGGGTACAACGGGAGATGGCGGCAAGATGGTTCTTGATAACAGGATAGCTGAAGCATTGAGCAGACGGGCTACTGCCATGGGGACCAGCATTGCATCTATCAATATGTCTCATACACCCGGAGTCCTAGGTTACCGTGGTAGAAGTGTACTAGTGGGGTGAGTGCCCTGAATTTCACTCCGTTAGTATGATATTACATTATAAACATAGTCATCACCTAGCGGCCTTCTGGAATCCTTTACGAATTATCCGGTCACTAAATCCTCTGGTATCCCGGAAAAGACTCGCCCACAGTAACAAGTTTGCTAAAACAACCTCCCAGCTGCACAATAACCTCATGACAAGAGCTCACATAGGCCGCCCATTCCTCCGGTTGAAAGGAAGAATAACTACTAAGCCAACTCATCCGAGTCCGAGTATTAGTGGTAGGCGGTCCGAATTTGGGGAAATGGAGCCTTCTCAATGGATTTGACTTTTTTCATTTTCTTCCCTGTTTCTCAACACCAACAATCATCGTCGTAATCATAATAGAGGATAACTACTAACAGGCTCTCCCTCATAGATATTAATTATGCTATTAACTGTATTAATGACCACTCTCATTGTTCTTATTTTTTCTTCTAGTTAAAAAGTTCCCCAGCTTGATTAATCGACAAGCAGCCCATTAGAGCCAATGAAATAGATTGCGTTGTGAATGAAGAAGGGGAAAACAAATCATGATAAGTGAGAAAAAAGAATGACTTCAGCCGGGCTTGAACCAGAGACCACCATTGCACTAGGCTGATGTAAGAACCAACTACACTACAAAACTATATGATCAATATTTATCACTGTCACTTCTTAGGGTATGGTGCGGGACCTTAGAACCTACACTGTTGACAACAACATCGAACAATATTTCAACCAACAACAGCACCTGCAAATGGAATTTTCAAAATTCCCCCCGCAAAGCTTTCCTAATTAGTTATTAGACCATATTTCCAGAGGGATTTTCTTTTTAGCTTTCTAGTTGGGGCTACAGAGGCCTTCAAAGTTTGTATGGGAAGGAGGGCGGTGAGACTTGTATGAGGAAAAAGGTTTTGCTAAATAATTAACCAAGAAAATTCCTAATTATGCGTGTTATAATACCTCATTAGAACTAGTGTCCACAGTTTGACGTGAGAGGCAGTGTTAGTTCTAAGGTGCCGGTACCATACACGCAAGCACCGGGCTACTTTTTGTGACGACTTCCATACACAGCATACGTATACCCACCCACAAATGTCTCACTAGATGCTAGTATATCGTAGATTAGCGAACCACCCCCCTCACCCACACAATTCCTCACCACTCAACCTAAAGCCACCAAAGAGTCAGCCCTTCGAATACCAAGAGAGAGTCTATATTGTACTACAAGCATCAGCCAGGACGATTCCGAATATCATGCCTTCGGCAACGGCAACGGAAGAGAAACGCAAGAAAAGGACGGTAGAGGGGGGGCAAATCCGAGAGTCCAATGAATCACCCCTTAAAGAGCAGATTGAACTCCTGAGACTCCAGAACGAGATGCTCAAGAAGCGGCTCAAACAGCACAAGGGGTTACTACAAGAACACAGGGCATTGATTGAAGAGCAGAGGGGGGTGGGGGGCGCCCAGGCAGGTCCGAGTTCACCAAAACCAGAGGCAGAGGGGCTGAAGGACAAGGGGAGAAAGAGAAAGCGGATCGAGGCCAGTCCTCCGAAATCAGAAGCGAAGCGTAGGAAGCGGATGGAGGCCGAGGCCAGTCCTCCAAAAGTGGAAGCAAAGCATAGGAAGCGGAACGAGGCCGAGGCCAGTCCTGCTAAAGCCAAAGCGAAGCATAGGAAGCTAAGGGAGACCGAGGCCAGTCCTGCGAAAGGAGATGCGAAGCGTAGGAAGGAGAAGGAGGCCGAGGTCAGTCCAAACGTGCCGAATGACAACAAAGCTCACGACACGGCGCTCGCAGCGCTAGCATTGTCACTGCTATTGTCTTCAAAGCCTTATATGATAAGGCCGAGGTCGGCCTACCCGTAGGGGCACACGAAGAAAGAGCGGTAAGGATCCGAAAACTGCGGAAGAGCTTTCGCCGGTTTGGCTTTAAGAAGCCGGAGGAGGTCGATGAGTTTGCCGACATGGTAAGTTAATACTCTGATGTGTGGTTATATTCCCGGGGTGGGGGAGTCAGTCAATACCAGCAAACCATTTCTGCTAATCCCATACCAATCTCAGTGGGGACTGAGTTATATTTTCTGATTTTTCATAACCTCCCAACTACTTGGGAAGTCATTAAAAATCGGGAAAGCTAACTCGGTCCTCCACCGAAATTTGTATTGGATTAAGAAATAGGTTGCCCGTTTGAACTGACCCTCATAAGTGCGTGGTGATTATCGAACTGGTAATAACTGTGATGGTTAGTGGGTTAAGACGATGAAAGAACGGAACATCGCAGCCCACCGAATCGGTGGGGATGATGTGATATCGATGTTGCCACATTGCGAGCCCACACTCCGGGGGGTACTGGAGCGCGCTTTCCACCATCTCTGGGGTGTCCCGGTGGGTGGCTGGGGCGGGGCTGACGTTACCCCAGAACAGAGATCGCGCATCTTTGAATATTGAAATTGTTCCCTCTATACCCCTTCGTCCAGGATGCTACAATGGTCGGGATAGCTGTAGTAGATTGGTAGAGCACTATTGGCGGAAGCAGGTGCTTTTTTTTCATTTTCCGAGTACTCGTTTGTTTAAGTTTTTTTCTTTTTTTTCGCTTTCTTCTTCTCTTTTGGGTTTACCTTTTTATTCTGCCGCAAGTCGGCATTTCAATTATTACAGGGATCAATTACCAGTAATTTCGTAACCCTAACCTTGACACTTGCTTTTTGAACTACTAAACACACTTGTTGGTCGCCCGCCCAGTTTGGTTATGACTACGTTGGGCGGAGAGAGCTGCTATTTCCAGGGCTGGTTAGCCCTTGTAATATGCTGTGGCTTGTGTGGCCTGCCTTGTATGACTGCTTTCTCAGAGCAGAGTATAGGCAACACGTTTCACCGCTTCCCTCCCTTCCTTACATAACCACTTCTCGGCCTTCCAATAATCAACATTACCTTACGGCATCTGCTCCAACACATCTATTTCAACCTCGGGCTTCTGTCTCCGCAGAAACTCTGTGCAGACTGTTGAGACGCCATCACTGCCTGAAGATACTCTACCATCCTATTTGCGTTAGACCACGGTATAGCCAGACCACTATGGACTCCGCTGTCAGTCCATATTTGGGTAACGCACCTTATGTCAACTACGGAGATGTCGTGCATACACCGCTATTGTCTGGTGAGGTGAGCGCCAACACCGCAGATATTGAAGATGTCAGAATGCAACTCTGGTTGGCTGCGAAGAGTGGGTATGAGGGAGTTGCAAAGTTGCTATTGGAGCGAGAGGATATTAATCCCAATGAAGTAGACACAAAATATGGCCGGACGCCGCTCTCGTGGGCTGCTCGGGGTGGCCACAAGAGTGTAGTGATCTTGCTCTTAGGACGGAAAGATATAAATCCCAACACGAGCGACACAAGATCAGGCCTAACACCACTGGCATGGGCTGCGAAGAGAGGGCACAGAGGTGTAGTGAGGGTTCTATTGCAGCGGGCAAATATCGATCCCAACCAGGCCGAGACCAAAAATGGCCGAACGCCGCTCTTGTGGGCTGCGAAGAGAGGGCATAAAGGTGTAGTAAAGGCTCTATTGCAGCGGGTCAATATCAATCCCAACAAGGCCGAGACCAAAAATTGCCGAACACCACTCGCATGGGCTGCGAAGAGAGGGCATAAAGGTGTAGTAAAGGCTCTATTGCAGCGGGTCAATATCAATCTCAACACTGCGGAGACTAAAACCGGCAGAACGCCACTTTCATGGGCGGTGGAGAATGGGCATGAGGTAGTAGTAAGGTTGCTGTTAGGACGGAAGGAAGTGAACCCCAACATCGCAGATACCGATTTTGGCGAAAGCCCACTCTTGTGGGCCGCGAGGGCGGGACATGAGGAGGTAGTAAAGTTGCTTTTAGGGCGGGAGGAAGTGAACCCCAACATCGCAGACACCGGTTTTGGCGAAACACCACTCCTGTGGGCTGCGAAGGAGGGACATGAGGCGGTAGTAAAGTTGCTTTTAGGACGAGAGGATGTGAATCCCAACATTGCGGAGACAGAATTGGGCGAAACACCGCTCTTGTGGGCTGTGAGGGGGCGACATGAGGGAGTAGTAAAGTTGCTTTTAGGACGAGAGGATGTCAATCCCAACATTGCTGGCACCAAATACGGTCAAACACCACTCTTGTGGGCTGTGAGGAGGGGACCTGAGGGACTAGTAAAGTTGCTTTTAGGACGAGAGGATGTCGATCCTAACATTGTAGACACCGATTTTGGCGAAACACCACTCTTGTGGGCTATGGATGAGGGACATGAGGGTGTAGTAAAGCTGCTCTTGGGACGAGAGGATGTCAATCCAAACATTGCTGGCACCGAATACGGCAATACACCGCTCTTGTCGGCTGTGAGAGAGGGGAATAAGGGAATGGTAAAGTTGCTTTTAGGACGGGAGGATGTGAATCCCAATATTGCAGACACAGCTTTTGGCAAAACACCACTCATGTTGGCTGTGAGGGGGCGACATCAGGGAGTAGTAAAGCTGCTCTTGGGACGAGAGGATGTGAATCCCAACCTTGCAGACACCTATTCTGGCGAAACACCACTCTTGTGGGCTGTGAGGGTGGGGCATGAGGGAGTATTAAAGCTGCTCTTGGGACGAAAGGATGTCAATCCCAACATTGCTGGCACCAAATATGGCGAAACACCACTCACACGAGCTGCTGCGAATGGTAATGAAGGAGTCGTAAAGTTGCTATTGGAGAATGAGGATATGCTTGGCACCACTATAGCAGGTGGTGGCTACCAAACGGCACTCAACCGGGCTGCACAAGGTGGACACTGCACAGTGGTGGAACTGCTATTGGAGCGACATCACGACCGCCACAACACTCCCGATATCGGATATGCTAAAACACCACTCTCATGGGCTGCGGAAAACGGGCATGAGGCAGTAGTTCAAGCGCTATTGCAGAAACAGGATATCAATCCCAACACCGGAGACTCAATCTTTGGCAGAACACCACTCTGGCGAGCTGCAAAGAACGGGCATGAAGAAGTTGTAAAGATACTCTTGGAACAAGTCCATATCAACCCCAACTCCGCAGACACTCTATTGGGTCTAACACCACTTTCGTGGGCCGCCAGTAACGGGTATAATAAAGTAGTAAATTTGCTTTTGGGACACGAGGATATCAATCCTAACATTGCTGACAGGAGGTTCGGCCGAACACCGCTCTTGCTGGCTGCGAATAGAGGCCACAAAGGAGTAGTAAAGCTGCTTTTAAGACGGAAGGACGTTAATACCAACACTGCAGACACCATGTTCGGTCGAACACCCCTCATGTGGGCTATCAAGCGAAAGCATAAGGAGATAGTAAATTTGCTATCGAGGAGATGTTAGACCCGGTATCCATAATCTCTGTAGGGTAACAGCCCTCGAATTACCGATGGCTGGTGGATGTTAAACAATTTAGTCTTTACAGCATGCACGTAACCTTCCCTACCTGTCATGATAGATATCAATGCAATCTCCGATGCACTGCTTTTCTAATCCATCCCACTGACTTCTAATAATTGTGAGTCTATCCCATTGGTTAGCCTTTCGGAGCCAAAACCCCGTGTTCTCCCCGGGACGGGACGACAAAACGCAGTCCGTTCGCGTCCGGGAAACCTCAGGACGGCCGTCATTGCTAAGGATGGCGGGCCATGCCATGTACGATAAGACTAATTAGCGTAGGGGACGGCGGGGGACGGCAGGGGACTGTCGGGTAAAGTTTTTTGCGACATTCAATAATTTCGTGTGTCTAACAAAAGCAGGGACATGTGTAAAAGACAATAAAAGAAGGGTGCTATTCTATGAGCCGGGCTTTATCCATAAATATTTGGGTGAAGGCGTTTTCGTGCGAATTTGAGACACTACTGCACTATAAAAAGAAAAGTCTTATTTCAAGGTCAAAGTTCCAGCGGCTCTCGCTACCGTAGTTAATTCAATATGATATGTCACTTGCCAATATTTACAAGCCTCACCGGTGATGTGATGTGCGGAGCCTTAATAGTCGATTCTCTCATCTGTAGCAACCGAATACCTTCGCTATTCCCTCTTGCTGCTTGCATCCGTGGAAAGGATCGGAGGCCTACGATCACGAGTCCTGCAGGTCGTTTGTTTTTTTGATTTTTTTCTACGCTCAGGCGTTGATTGTCTACCTTTCCTCTAACCAGGTGGGACTCTGCAGTCCTTTAGTCTAGGTCCCGTATTCCATGTTACCAAACAAGCGAAAGGTAGGAAAAAAAGAAGTAAATATCATACACAGTACCATACCATATTTTTCAGAGGGGCCTTCTGATAGTACATTTACCATCTCTAACCCGGGAGCAGCCGGAGCAGACTGCGGAAAAGGAGGCTCAACCGAAAAAAATGCATTCCCACCCATATCCCACCGTACAATGTTCGAGTAATTCGAATTGTGA
>Ga0307510_10009968_pt1 | contig 11293 bp, 8 predicted proteins | sample 12_EM_MG_FD_207224 | JGI IMG/M metagenome (GOLD analysis project Ga0307510, IMG submission 207224) | Populus trichocarpa ectomycorrhiza microbial communities from riparian zone in the Pacific Northwest, United States - 12_EM | ecosystem: Host-associated > Plants > Roots > Unclassified | place... | reverse complement strand
CAACATGGACTTTAATGTTTGATACTAACATGTTTTGTATTTATTATCTTACTCACTCTTAATACCTTGCTTGTTAAATGATTAATCTAGATTTGTGTTGAACAACCCTTGGTACAACAAATACTTGAAACTTTCATAGCCCAACTGTATAGTATAACCAACACCTGTGTTATGAAAGGAACTTGATTTGTTGTTAATACAAATTATCACCATGAATACCAGATAATATTTACAAGTGTTGGCATTACTCGAATAAGATAATTAATGTAATCATGTTAACAATTTATAATCCGATTGGAACCTCCTTTGTGTGTGGTTTCTAGTTAAGTAATAAAAAGAGTTTATACTATACTTGTTTGAAATACCATTAATGGATCCTCTAACCTTGACAATTATTTTATCCTTGTTTAATCTTTACATCAATATCACATCTCAAAAGTTCTCTTCAACTCTTTATTTATTGTTTATAATTTTATATAGTTCGCCTCCTTGTGGTTCGACCCCTGTCTTGCTGGATTATTTATTACTTCGACACTCCTGCACTTAGGATAAGACATCAACTCTTTGATCCTGTCATCTACCTCTATTGCCACTGGCCTCAGATTGGGCGGGCTTTCCAGGCTTGTTCATAGAAATGGACTACTGTTGGCTTTGCATAGATTGGATATGTCCCTTTGTCTGCTCAATTACTTTACGAAGACACTCTCCCTTGAACGATCCTTTCTTCCCATAATAGTGGCATCCTCGACCTAGATACCAATAATCTCTTCATCTATGGCCCTACTTTCTACATACATAACATCGCACTAACAATGTTGAGCAATCCCCCGGATGTCTTTGCTCACATCTGACACACATAGGATAAGTGATGGTCTTTGACTCTGTAGGGCCCCCAACCAAACTAGTTTTAGATCTCGACTGCCCCTCAATAGCTCTACCACTAGTCCCATGGTAAGACTTAACTATCATCCTCCCGTAACCAAGATTCCCACTTATTTTCTTGAACTAATTGAAAGGTCCTGTCTTGGTCTTTTTTGGAAAAGGGGGTCTACCAGAAAAATCAACATCTTTTCTTTTACTCTCCACTCCCCAACCTATTGGCCCTTAATAATGTATGCTTCTTAAGTCTGAGCTACATTAATCAGATCTCCAACCATCTATAGAGTTATCGACCCTTATTGCAGATCCTGTCTAAATCCTTCTTGCAGCTTCTCAATCATGTGTTGCTCAATAGGAACATGATAAGGGACAAATATGGAGAGATCATGAAGTCTCCTTTCATATTCTACAATTGTCATCCTTTCCTGTTTTAAAGCCAAAAACTCATATTCCTTCGTCTTCTGATGATATATTGAATAAAACTTATTTTCAAATTCTATTTTGAAATCACCCTAAGTTAACACCTCTTTAGTTTTCCTCATCTGTATTGTCTCCCACCATGTTTGTGCACTATCAGAAAGTAACTGAGCGACATAATCCACTCGTAATTCCTTGGGTACTGCTTTTCTACTTTCTTAATCCATCTCCCAACAATCTTAGCGTCTTGTTCTCCCAAAAAGGGCTCACATATCATTTCTCTAATGTTTTTTTACCAATATAACTAGAGTAACCACTCGGTTTATAGGTGTTAGGGTTGCTAATGCTACTAGGCTACAATGCTAGTCATGCCTTTTCTTATTGGCCTTAAGAATAGCTCTAGAATAACAGGATCCATAAGGGGTGTAAGGGTGCTAATAGGAGCCATGGGTGGGGGCACAACTGCCTGCCCCTGATGATCAAACCTCTTAGGTCATGCCATTCTAACATGTCTAGGAGCAATATCATCGAGGAGTCCCAACGACCCTACTTGATGCGAACCTTTTGATCATGTGGTCAAGCAACCCTCAACAAAGTAGATAACAACCTAGAAAGCCAAAAAACAGGTTTGATAGAACCTTGACCAAGAGGTAACCTTATACCTAAGAACCAAAAGTAATGGAAAAGGACAAGAGATAAACATGTATATAAGAATCATAGTTATCAAACTCGGCCCAGGGGTTAACCTGGCCAAGAGGCTGGGTCCCAAGTTACACGGGTTGACCCGGGTCAACCCAGAAAAATAAAAAAAAAATGTTTGAGGTTTTAATATTTCATTATAGATTATGCATGTTGTAAATAATGAAGTTTAAAATATTATTTCATAAGGTTTTTTATCCGACATTAAAAAGATACTATCTTATTATTTCAAGTTGAAGTGTTGAAGTATTTAAACCAAAAAGGTTTTTTTGTCCCATATTAAAAAAATATAACTTTTTTCTTGTGAACATAGAGTATATACTAAAGGGCTATAAATTTCACATTGAAAAAATAAAACATTCTTCTAGTATTTATATAGTGAACTTTGAAATGGATTAGTAACCAACTAAAAAAATATATAAAAAAGAGGTTTCTGACTAGGAGAAAAAACATGTTTGAAAAAAAAGGGTCTTTATCTGGTTTTACCGGATCACTCAGGTTTCGGGTTAACCCGACAGATCAAATGGTTTTTCCCGAGCCAATTGCAAGCCCGGGTTTTGAATGAAACAGACCTGGTCCTAGGTTGACCCGCTGGGTTGAGCCTGGTCTGATAATTATGCTAAGAACCCTAAGTATGTAAATAATGTCACGAAACCAGTTAATCTTCAATAAATAGTGTACAATCTTTATCCCTACAAAGAAAGGTTGTTTTGAAGAAAGAGCTCTCAGTAGTAGGAGAGAGAGACAAGAGGGAGACGCTCTCCCCAAAGGAGCGTCTCCTCAAGTCTGCTCTCCCGTCACTGACTGAGCTCCTATCTTCACATCATCTGTTGATGACTTTGGTTTCCCTTTTAGGCATCGTGGCTCCTATTGCTGGTGCCCAAGATCTTGTTCACGATGGCGCTCTTGATTGCGCCTCCTAGTTGCGCATACATGACGAGTATGCTTTGAGTCTGTCTTCCCGTCAGTTATTAAAGATTTTGGTTCTCCCTCTATGGGCCTAGTGGCTCCTGTTGATAAAGCCTAGGATCTATTTCATGGGGGTGCTCTTGGGTTCTCATCCTGGCTGAGCAGAAACGACGAGCACGCTGCGAGTCTTCCTAAAACCCTAATTGGTGGTTTGGCTGTCGTCTTCCCCAATCTTTGGGATTTCAACACTAACCCTCTCTACGCTGATCATGGTGGAAGTCTGCCTTTTGTTTGCCAATGCCGAATCTCTCGGCTGAGACTTGTGCCGGAATAGTCTAATCTGAAGCCTCATACTCCGATACTGGGATTTTGAAGATGCATATGTGGTTCCTTCTCCGCGGATGGATTCGATGAAGTTTCTTTGATGATTTCATTACCAGGGTTACTACTCTTCGTCTACTCCACAGAGCTTCTGGCCATGATAGGATTTCTCTTATCTACCCTCCTCTGTAATCCTTTTTCCCTGGTATATTAGCGGCATGCTTGCCTCTGGCATAGCATGGGGTTGTCTACCTCATGCTTCTTTGGTAGTTTGCAATTTGTTACATTTGCTATGCATATGTCCTGTTTCTTCTCTTGGATGTGCTGTTGTTGTGCTACTAGTATTTTGGTAGTCTCTGCTGGTTTGGCTGTAGAATGTTTGTTGTTGATATATCTGTCGGGTAGCTAGTGCTTGTGTGCTGGCCTGGGACTGCTTATTGCTTGACCCACTAGTTTTGTCAATCTGCTTGTTGCTATTTATTGCTGGCTTGTTCACAACATGACTTGCTGGTTTTAACTGGTTGGCCTGGGCTTCCTTGCTGGTAATGGCTGGTTTGTGTGTGCATGTCAAGCTGGTTCAGCTGTGGGCGAGTTATAGGACTTGACTAGGTGAAGGCTTCCTTGCCTGTTGAGGCTTTGTCTGGCTGGGTGAGGTTCTCTCCCTAAAGTACAGACTGTACGCCCCCTTGTTCCATATTGGTTATTCTGCAGGTCTGTTTTGGCTGCCCTTTTCTTGGGCTCTCGTGGAGACTGCTCCCATTATGTTTCTCTCTATATTGATGCTATGGATTCCATCAGTTTGAGTGAGGCTCTCTCCCCAAATGCTTGGGCTACTGATGTAGTGCTCTCTGTTGCAGCTCTGCTAGCATGCTATTTCGTTTGAAGGAAATTGGTGGATCTTTCCTTCTTTCGCTCACTTCTAAGTGGAGAGTGCTGGATGAAGACTGTTCTAGTATCAACATAGTCAACGTTGTGGTTCAGGTTTGGTCTGCTGGAGATGATGTGCGGATGGTTCACTACTCATGTGTTGCTTGGTAAAGGGATCCGTTTGGGTGAGCCTCTCTCCCTAAATGCTTTGTCCTCTTGCTTGTTGCTATACTGGAGCAGCTGGTTTGCTTTTGTGGATGAGTTTTCCTCCTGCCCTATGCCTGGTGTTTTTCAGGCTGGCCTGGTTGACCTATACTAGTGGAGGGGTGCTCAATGGAGCTTGACTTGTGGTCTCTTAGGCTTTGTGTTACTCCTGTTTGGTATGCTAGAGTTGCATGGCTCTATTCTTGTTTGTTCTTGCCCTGCCCTGCTGGTTTGCTTTGGAATGTTGGCTTGTTGGTGTTCTTTGGCTTACTGCAGTCTTGGGTCTGGTTTACTGCAGCTTGTGAATCTGTTATTGGAAGGTCCCTTGGGGCTAGCCTTAGCTGTTGTGGTTAGCTGGAGTAGGTTGCGAGTTGCCCTCCTCCCTAGTCGGTTCGTTGATGAGTTTTGCTGGTGCAAGGTTTGCTCCTTGTCTTAGCTGCTGCTTCTCTTGCTGGAAAGCATGTTGCTGGTTATGTGTGGTTGCAGTTGCTGGTCGAATTCACTGGTGTTCTTATATGCTGGTTGGAGTTTATATCTACAATTGCAATCAATTTTCAGCTGCTTCCATTGCTCCCAAGCTCGTCTGCTGGGTTGCAAGGAGATTTGTTTCTTTGTCACTGCTGGTTTTTGGTTCTCTTAGCAGATGCTTTCATTGACTGCTAGTTTGTTCATTTATGTATGTTTATTGCCATTTGGCTTTGATGATTGTTCAAGGGAGCCTGTTTCCTTTGATTTTAGGTTGTTCCCGAGAGTCTATTCCCTTTGCTTTTTTGTTTAGCAAGCTTATCTTGCTTATGGTTTGTTCTAGAGAGTCTGTTTCCTTTGCCTGGGTTTGTCTGTATATATTTACTGCTGGTCTCCAGCTTGTTTTTTTTTTTTTTTATCTATACAATTCTTATATTTGATAAAAAAAAAAAAGTTGTTTTGTCACAAACAAACAAAAGGAAAACTCACGTTTATTCTTAAAACATTTGCTGAAAGCTTCAGCAAAAAAAACATAATATAGTCTCCTCTAACTAACCCTAATGGACCTCTTTTAGGTTGCAAGTTAATGGACCTAAACTAGTAATCAACTAACATAAGTTCAATAACAAAATAAACCCCAAAACAATGTCTAATAGGCCAGAACAAACTTGAATTAAAAACAATTATTCAAAATTAAATAAATAAATCAAATAGGATAATAAAAACAAAGTCTTCATGCCAAAATTCCTCTGTATAGCCAGAATCTCTAATTTTCGCACATTCTTGGCAGATTTCCAGTCCTGACTTCAAACATGTTGTTCTTTCTCGTCTGGATGAATTATTGGGCCTACCATATATGATTGATAAGCTTAAGATGTCTAATTTCCAAAACTTAAATTGTAGAACAATTCCATAAATAGCTCTATATGTGTACCAAATAGTATACAAATGTCTAGTCTAGCAAAATTGACAAGATTAAATGATCTCATTTCGATATAGTTTCATGTGTCTAGTATCTACCTATAAAATTACAACTCATTTCGATATACAGTTTGACAAATATGTCTGATCTCGCAAAACTGGTCAGCAAACATTTTAAGGCCAAATTCAGACCTGATTTTGTTCGTATCATCCCTCCCATCTTTAAAAAGATTTGATCTCAAATATGTATCATGGAAAACATATTATAAGGTCAACAAATTTGTACCAAGTTGAAGAATAAATGATCATAAAAAACTAAGATGAACCTTGTTGGTATAGAAGGTCCCCCTAATATACAAGCTCTCCTTTTCGACCAAGTTCTCCTTCTTCAATTTCAATTGCTTCTCGTATATTTGTTTAGGTGTCAAAGATACAAGATTGTTGCGATGTCGCGATCGCACAAATTAATTACCCTAGCTTAAAACACAACACACAAGATAGTATAGAGCAAGCAAGGGGTCGATCCAACGAGGAAGGTTCAAGTCAGATTTTTATGCTATATGATATGCAATTTGGGGGGTTTGAAAGTTATCTAGGCTAAAGCAAAATAAAATAGAAAACTATCAAGCGAAAAATAAATAAAACCAAAATTTATCAAGAAAATAAACTTTTGTCGTAAGTAAACATCCACCGACAGAAATCAAAACTGATCATAGAAACGAGATGTCAATTTATACTCTGAATATCTATCTTTTCTTATGTTGATTAGTTAACAGATCTGTTGTATAACTAATTATAACCATTAAACAACCACAGTGTCCGCACTAGTAATTTAATTCAATGCAACCTTTAGAACTAGATGAATTGATTAATCTAGCCAACATAACTGTCCGCAGTTCATGTTTGATTTGATCAATCGAATGTTCTCCCTAAAATTACTAATCTGGACCTAAGATTACTAATATGGATCCGCCACAATTATTAATCTCAGCTGTTTCATAAGTTTATATACCACAACTCTAGTTTTGATAGCAAACTTATCAATAGATTGTTCACAATAATAACTTAGAGTCCGCTCTAGCTTTTAAAATAAACGATCATAGGAAATAAATATAGGAGAACAAACATATTCATTCATCATATAAATTGAAAAGAAAATGGTAAAATAGATCTCACAGTTCTTGAAATCCGAAGGTTTCTATGTCCTTGCAACTAAGAAAAAGAGTTTAGCGTTGCATGTCTATTAAACAATTAATCAAAAAGAAGAAAACATGAATTCGGGTTTATTAGAGGAAGGGGGCGTTTTTCTCTCTTCTGGTCATCCCCCTCTCTTCTTCTCTTTTTCTTCTCTCTTTGTTTTTATACCCTAGTTTCTATTTTACAAAATAGTTCTTCCTTAAGTAGACAATTAACATTTAAGTACTTCAATAACTATTTTCCTAAAAAATGAGAAATAGCCTTGCATGAAATCTTCAAGAATTGACTTAGAGGAGCTAAATTGCTGAAATAAAAACTTGGATGTCGGTTTGGATGCTTTGGGAAGTAATTTGGACTCGTTTCTTCACAAAACATGTTTGCTGACAGAATTCATTTGTCATCTTAGAAAACTCATATCTTCCTCATATGAGATTTTTTTTGGATGAAATTTGGTATGTTGATAGGGCTTTGTGTCAGGACTCCACACAAATTAAGTTTGCATGAAATGAACATCTGTAGCTCAAGATATTCAAGTCGGAATGGCCAAAGGTCAACATTGGCAGATTGTGAGATTTGACTTTGAAGGTTGCGATTTCCATGATCTTCATTATTTTATTTTCTTGCCTTAGATTTCCAAAAATTTATGGATGTTAGCTTTTTAATGCCACTAAAATCACTTCATTTCGATCTCTAGAGCTCACGCTCTCCACAAAACATCGACTGAAGGTTAAATTTGTCAATTACCTCCAATTTACTCTTTTTTGCATCTTTCATCCAAAAGTGCCTTCAAAACATAAAACAAAGAATATCAAGGCATTTTATATATAAAACATAGGCAAAACACTAGTTAAGTGTGGATGAAACTATCGAATAATATGGTTGCATCAAAGATTTATTAGTCTTTTATTCATCTCAAATCAATACTTTTTTGTTACTTCACCATACATAACTCTCATATCATATTGATAGTGTCTATCAAGCAATAAGTAACTAGCTTGCATTGGCACAACATCACATAACACCTCTTCTTAATATTAACCAATAGACAAATGCAAACGAAACCCGTTTATTCACTTTCACTTCACCATTATCATTTAACCACTATAATTTATAAAGTATAAGATGTTTGGTAGTGTACAAGTTTAACTTTTTCACCAATTTAGTACTAGCTATATTAGTGCAATTACCACCATCTATAATTAAGTTATATACCTTATTATGATCATGGCATCTTGTGTGGAATATGTTCTGCCTTTGACCTTCTAAATCATCCACCTTGACATACATATTCAGTGTTCTCCTCACCATAAGTGTTTGTCTCTTAATCGGATACTCAACACAAACATCATCAACATTCAACATCCTTCAATAGTTGCATCTTCTCCTCTTCATCCTCCTCATCAGTCTCAACCTTATTATTAGCTTTCATAACCATGACTTTTTTGTTTGGACACTATGAAGCAACATGACCAAAACCCAGACAATGAAAGCATTTAATGTTACAGTTACAAAACGTAGGAGTAACATTGTTACCTTTAACAATGACCAAGGTGTCTTTCTTCTCTTTAGGGTATTCAGCCTTGCCCTCCTCATTATTTTATGATGAACCACCCTAGTGTTAGCCTTTCAATTGGGTTTCCAAGGTTTTAAAGGGCCTAATGGTTGTTTTTGCCAAATGTTACCCTTTCATTTAAGTTGTTTCCCCACATTCACTATCATATGCACCATCTCCTCCAACTTCACATAATGATGCAACTCCACAATGTGAGTTATATCATGATTAAGTCCATTCATGAATCTAGCCATAGTAGCCTCCCTATCCTCTTCAACATTAGCCTGAATCTCTAATTTCTACACATTCTTGACAGATTAATCACGAGTTCAAACACGTTGTTGTCTCTCGTCCAAATAAATTACTGAGCCTACCATATATGGTTGAAAAACTTAAGATGTCTATTTTTCAAAACAACTTGAATCAAAGAAATATTCCATCATTAGCTCTAGATATGTACCAAACAGTCTACAAAGGTCTAATCTAACAGATTTGACAAGACTTATCTAGTAACTTTGACTTTCTAAAATAATATGTTCCTGAACTCCATTTGACCTAAACATTCACCAATATATAGTTACATGTGTCTCATATCTTTATATAAAATTTCAACTCGTTCTGATGTACAGTTTGATAGATATGCTTGATCTTACAAAATTGGTCAGTAGACATCTTAAGGCCAAATTCGGACCTGACTTGGTTCGTTTCACCACTTGTCTTGATTGAATACATGTCACAGATTCATGAGAAGTAGTATCAGCTAAGGGATCCTCCCCTTGGTTCTCTTCTGATTCTACAGGAATGAGGTTTGTCATCGTACTATGTAAACCCCGAGGAAAAATAAAGGTTGCTTCGATTGCAAACTAACTACATGAGAAATAAAAGTGAAGAAATTCATGCATATGGTTAAATAAAAACAGGAATTCAGAAATTTTTGGATATAAGTTTCTGGACGAAATATTCGAGACATTATAAATCAACCCGAAAATGTTGAGGGTTGGATTAAATTAAAGAAAATAAACTAAACTAATAGTTGTGGGGTGAAATTATGAGAAATGAAAAGAGGTATAACTTAATTATAAGAAGAAAAAAAAGGATGTAAGGGCCTAAATGCAAATAAGAAAAATTATAGGGCATAAATACTTCTATTCTCACCAAAATCTGTAGAAATCATAAGGAATGAAAAGAGGGAGTTTTGTATTCATTCTTGCAAAATCAAGAGAGAAACACCAAAAATTCAAGATAACCATCCAAGATTAAGGGTTTATAGATGAAATAAACACTTATGGGAAAGGGATTAACAAGGAAATTGAACAAGAAGAGAAGATGGAGGGCTGACTATAATTAGATAAGAAAGGAGGGAGTTGAAAAATCTTCAACTGGTTGAAGATCAAAACCTTAATTCGTACCGGGTAAGGTGTTCTAAACATGATCGTATAAGTCATTTCAAATTCGATAATGAATTGATGCCTTGATGTGAATTATAGATTAGGGTTTTTAGACTTGAATTGGGAAAAAAGTATTTGTTGTTAAAATTAAGTTAATTTATGTGTGGTATGTGATTGGGGATATGAAACCATGATAATTTACTCAAAAAATGTAGTTTGTGAAAGTTATGTGTGAAAGGAAGGGGGGGACAGACTCGTTTCCTGACTTTCAGTAAGATTTTGGATAGGAGGATGAGGGAATCAGAACTGGGTTCTTCTTAATTCATAGAACTTGTAGCCTCATGTCTTAGCTTTCCAACGAGACTAATCTCGCTTGAATCGAAGTTTTATAACTCCAGATATAGTTAAAAATCTAAGGAGAGGTCAGACAGTAACAGTTAAAAAACGAGACAATAACAGTTGGACAGTAACAGTCCAAGTGTTTGTTGATGAGCAATTTTGACTATCTTAGAGGCAGAACTGGGTTCTTCTTAATTCATAGAAATTGTAGCCTCATGTCTTAGCTTTCCAACGAGACTAATCTCGCTTGAATCAAAGTTCTATAACTCCAGATATAGTTAAACATTTAAGAAGAGGTCAGACAGTAACAGTTCAAAAAGAGACAGTAACAGTTGGACAGTAACAGTCCAAGTGTTTGTTGATGAGCAATTTTGACTATCTTAGAGGCAGAACTGGGTTCTTCTTAACTCATAAAACTTGTAGCCTCATATCTTAGCTTTCCAACGAGACTAATCTCGCTTGAATCGGAGTTCTATAACTCCAGATATAGTTAAAAATCTTAGGAGAGTTCAGACAGTAACAGTTCAAAAACGAGACAATAACATTCTAAGTGTTTGTTGATGAGCAATATTGACTATCTTAGAGGCAGAACTGGGTTCTTCTTAATCATAGAACTTGTAGCCTCATGTCTTAGCTTTTCAACGAGACTAATCTCGCTTGAATCGGAGTTCTATAACTCCAGATATAGTTAAAAATCTGAGGAGAGTTCAGACATTAACAGTTCAAAAACGAGACAGTAACAGTCTAAGTGTTTGTTGATGAGCAATATTGACTATCTTAGAGGCAGAACTGGGTTCTTCTTAATTCATAGAAATTGTAGCCTTATGTCTTAGCTTTCCAACGAGACTAATCTCGCTTGAATTGGAGTTCTATAACTCCAAATATAGTGAAAAATTTGAGGAGAGGTCAAACAGTAACAATTCAAAAACGAGACAGTAACAGTCCAAATATAAAGAAAGGAATGATAACTGGGGTTGGACAAAGAACGACAATATTAATGGGTGAAAGGAGAAAAACATAAAATATTAAGAAATGACTGAAAGAAAGACTTATTGGTTGTTGATATGGTTATTATAAAACATATCCTTGAGTGAGGAAAATTTATGAGATAAACCTGTGATTTGCAGGAGGGACC
>Ga0307510_10009966_pt1 | contig 11293 bp, 15 predicted proteins | sample 12_EM_MG_FD_207224 | JGI IMG/M metagenome (GOLD analysis project Ga0307510, IMG submission 207224) | Populus trichocarpa ectomycorrhiza microbial communities from riparian zone in the Pacific Northwest, United States - 12_EM | ecosystem: Host-associated > Plants > Roots > Unclassified | place... | reverse complement strand
AGTGGGATGCGCCAACACACCATTTATCTCGTTCTGGTTTGTGTGAGAAGTCTCCGTACGAAGACTCCATAACTGGAGTGCAACCTTATTATCACCTGCAAAGCTGGAAACAGAGATCGTTCGTACCAGCCAGTCCGTAATGCTTGAAGATCTTCACAAACTCATCCATCTCCCTCCCATCCACAACCCTCGTCGTATTCTTGACAATAAGCGGGGAATCATCCTCCAGCACTCCATCCTCGTCCACATCCATTTCCTCATCATCAGCTTGCTTGGCACCACCTTCACCGCTCTCGACGGTTGATCGCGGCGTCAAGAACGTTTGCATGATCGAATCAAAGACGGTTTCCAGCGGCGGCATGAGGTACGCGGGCGCGTCAAAGAACGGTGTTATTCCTTGTTTCCCTTCTCGCGAGACAAACCCATAAGTCTCTGCCGGTACCGTAGGATGTGTGACGTCGTCGAACGCAGACTTTCCAAATATATCCTGCAGAAGGGTGTTGTTCCTAGGAAGGTAAGCGTCCGCAATCTGTGTGGCAGTGGTGCCTTCAAGAGAGGAAGGCGACTTCACGTCGTCGCCAAACAGTGCAACACCCCAAGAGTCCGTGGCGCCGACCAGGTTGAAGTCGTACGGCTGTGCCTTCTGTGGGCAGGTACCGTGTCGCGTTTCGTGTTTCGAACGGTATCAGACAGGTGCGGAATGGGATCGCCGAGCCAGGTCGGAAGAGAAGTACGCGGGTTTCCTGGTGGCTCGAGTTGGTATTCCCGCGCGGCTGGATTAAGGCCAGTTTGTCCTCCGAGTGGTGAGCGCTTGAGCGATGACTTGGCCGATGGGGGTTCTAGAACGGAAGCGCCGCAGTACTTCATGACTGTATGAGAAAAAAACAAACGTGGGAGAAAGGGAGTACACACTCGTTTGAGAAACAAGGTCCCAAAGGACCAAATTCCTCTCTCTGACGACGGTAAGGAATCGACCACTGCTTCCCAAGGAGTGTATCGAAGTCACACGGCCGCATTCCGGAGCAACCAAGACTTGCAGGAGGGCGTTGGTGGAGGAATCGTAGATCGGGACGGCCAACTTCCAGCGGGCACGGCGATGAGGGACGCATCAGTAACTTAACGCACACGCGACTCTGGCGTAGCCCGTGTAGCCCGTGCTTCCTTGGTTCATGCCTACTACACATTAATCGGTACGGTAAAGGTATAATATTATCTGTGACCGTCCTTTCCCGGACCGTGAGTTTCGGGTCTTGTGTACGTAGTCCCTTCGTTTGCCCCCGTCCTGGGAAGACGCCAAGCAGCCATGTGAGATGTTCTAAGTATGATAGAGTTTGACTCACTTCGGGCCTACCCGCATCCTTCGTGTGTAGGCGTTATGGGTAGCAGTGAAAGCGCCGGGACAAGATTCGACGTAGGTTCTGTATCTGGGGGCAAGAAATAGAGGTAGGTTGGATGAATTTGGTGCCGGAGGGGCCGGCTCTCTTCGGTCTGGTGTTTCGCCGACACCTGTTGTGAGCGGGGTGTTAGTTTGGGGTACCCCTTGTGGTGATTGCGGTCAAATATCAGTCAAACGACCCAAGTTGCAAGTTGCAAGAGCTTATGAGGCGCGAACGCGCACATCCCTGGCAAACCCAGCGAGATCTAACCAGTGTCCGGTGCTGTTACAAAATCTGGAATGGGTTTGAAATGTGTTCCCGTCGAGCAGAAACGTCGGACCGTACCGTAGACAGTGACTAGCTACTTTTCGAGAAGCTGACGGGCGTTGAGTTTACCTCGTCGCTGGGGGGAGGGTCGGGGCGAGTGGTTTTGTGCCGATTCTGGCATCACAAAACCAGGACAGGGATTGCCACGGAAAGTTCCAACTTCCATCTTGCGATCGCATCCTTGTCATTCCTTCAATGCATGAAGGAGTCGAGAGACTTTATTCCGTCTGTTGTGTTTGATTATCAGCGTGTATTGCCGGTTCGACTGATTTATCGTATCACACACGGGACTTACTGAGATCGTCTAGTTTCTTTCCATTCGTTTCCCGGTCCAAGACTCGATAGACGTCAGGACAAGATAACCCGAGCTCTATGTAATCCACTTCGTTAGCCACCTATTCCTGGTCGTGTGAGCTTGCAACGTCATTCTCATCGCAAAACAGAAGGAAACTCACCCGGATCATGGTGAGAAGGCTGCATAATCCCCCTTCCGATCGAGAAGATTGCGTCTTCGTTGGGGACAAGCCTCTGAATGGTATTACTTCCCTGATTTGAAGAAACCAGTTGGGAAACTCAAACACGTTAGAGCCACTTTAGGCTCACTAGTTCTGGCACTAATAATCCGTCCACGAACCCGATGGTTTGGTGTGAGCGTGAGACACCGCTGCCATAGCTAACGGGCGGGAAGGTGATGAAAGTCGAGTCCACGAAAGCGGATCCTTCGTTCTCCGTGCAAACAGCAACCCCGGTTCTTCCTCTGGACAGGTCAGTCAGCTTACGTTCACGGCAGCTGCCTCCCCACACGGCGATGCAAAAATGTGTCCAGGACCATCTCCGCCAGCGCTGGTAGACGAGATCGCGCCGCTCAAGGAGTCCTTCTCAAGGATGGTGAAGAATTGAATGGCGTCAGTTTCAACCTCGTTAACAGCGCTTAAAATTCGAGGTGCACGTCAATGGCAGTTGCGAGCGCTGGGAGACCATGCAACTTACCAGAAGATGGAAGGGATCACAGCGGCTTTTTAAGTCCAAGCGGTTATCTGTCCAGATGGGTTCTACCGGACCAACGTCAAGCTTCGGCTGACGCTATTTAACGGGTAGGAAGTGATGAATATTGAGCTTGACCATTTTTCCGGGTTGTGACGGGGTAAAAGTAGGAAACGGTAAGCCAGGGGTGGGGGGGGGACGGCTGCTGGGGATGATGGCGAAGGCGATTATCCTGGGTGACCAGAATAATTGGTGAGACTAAAGCTGGTCCGGGAAGGAGAAGATTGCGATCCTAGGGAAACCACTGGTGTGCCACGCATCGGACTCGGCGGACCAATGAGTGATACATCTCGCGCCCGTTCACCAACGTATGCACGGTTGTCCTCCAAACGGGCGGGTCGTGAACGGCGTTGCGGGCTCTACTCCGAGTCGTCCTGCTGCCCGGTCGTGTGCGTTTGTCTTCCAGCTCCCCGCGGTTATATGGTTTCCTCAATTCCTCATGACAGTTTTTCGTCGATATTTGACAGTGTCAGCCTGGTGGACGTAGTGCCTTTATCGTTATCCATATGTCGCGTTCTACTCTATTATTTTGTGAATTCCGTGTGCGCGACCCTGGGCTTCGTTCCTTGTCACCCCTGCACCCCGTGAAAGCGAAGCCGGAGTGCAGTTGGATAATCGTGCGATCCACCCGACGGCCATACTCGCCGACAGGACCAAACCACGCCGTTGTCGGGTCGCTCGCCGTTCGTGTCCTCCTGACACATGGCACCCGGCGCTTATCATGTCAATCTTTGACCATTTGGGCGCTCGGGCCTCCAGGTTCAGGCGAGACGTCTGTACTCGCCCCCCGCCGGTCCACCCAGCCCTTCAAGCCATTGACCTCGCCAGACAACTGCATGAATCCACCCAATGTACTAGAACAGCTCCGCGGCTTCGACAGAACTTCGCCGCAGTTTCACAAACACCTCAGCAACTTCCTTCGCAGTAATGGGTACCGAAGCGCCATTCCGAGGTGAAGATTTGGCGTGGCTTGTCGAGTACCTGGATAGCGTGAGCCTCTACACCGTTTCTCTCTAATCTGAGCCTGAAACTGTCGTAGGTTCTCAGCTCCGTGTCAAATCATCCGAGCCCTGCATTCCACGAATACTTACACGAACTGGAGGATATCTGCGGCATCAAGGGAGTCCTACCGAAATCACATACGCTTTCAAGTTCCCTCCCGGTCATCGGCCTCCCACAAGTTTCCGGATCCGTGCACGAGGGGACTTTGAAGGTACGGATTCAGCGTGTAAGGATGCGCCCAAACGGAGACCCCCAGACATTCAAGACGGTGCGCTTTTGATGACGCTTTCTCCCACGTTTAGGTGCTGAAGAAAGACCCAGGCATTCCACCAAATGGATGTCGTATGGAAAAACTTGGCGCACCCGAACATCGCCCCCCTCCTGGGTGTCACCACCGATCCCATCCGACTCGTTTCGGGTTGGATGCCCGATGTGGACCTGACGGGATATATCACGAACCATTCAAACGCCGACAGATTGAGTCTCGTGGGTGTCTATTTTACCGTACTGTGTGACGTGCTTATTCCTTCCATAGTTGTCCGATATCGCAAAAGGCCTGAATTACCTCCACTCCTGCGACGTTATCCACGGGGACCTCAAGGGGGTGCGCGATTATTCTCGATTGTTTTACCATTGGCATATTGACACCCGAGCGGTCGAACATCATTGTGGACACCACCGGGCATGCAATGATCACAGATTGTGGTCTCGCCGTGGTCACTCAAAGCATGGACTCGATACCGGACGCCTCAGATGAGCACGGGCACAGCATGCGGTGGATGGCACCGGAGATCTTGGCCGATCGGGGGATATTTAGCAAGGAGGCGGATGTCTTTTCGTTCGCGATGGTCATGATTGAGGTCGGTTGCATATTCAATTGACATGGAGAACCCCATTCATTCGAACAAAGGTTTTCACTGGCGCCGTTCCATTCAGTGACAAGCCACCTCACGCGGCTATGCTGGCAACCATTGGTGGTGAGCGTCCGCCACGGCCAATCTACCCGACTTTCATGGACGCATTATGGACAATGGTGCAACAATGCTGGGAACAGGAAGCTCATCGACGTCCACATACGTTGCAGATCTTGTGCGGCTTGTAAGCTTCAACCTCTCTGGAACCGAGCATCTTCGGCCTGACCAATTCACATATTACAGAATCTCGACGTGGAAACGCTCGATGGATCAACCCATTGCAATTGATAAGCGGATCTCGTTGATCACGGCCATATTTTCCAACCGCAGTGTGGCTGAGGCAGTCAAGCGCCTATCCAAGGACGACGCTCAGGCGTTTGTCGACGTGGTAGACGAGGTGCCTCCCCACTCTTCCGTACAAAGAGGATGGCTCACTGATCTGACCCCATGCCGGGTGGACACTGGAGAGCCTAGGACCGCAGCTCAAGAGGAAGTGTGTGAACACACTGTACAGGATATGCGGTCACCATGCTTTGCTTCCGAGTCTACTCCACATCCCGCTTTGTTGTGACCGGTCGGAGGAAGCACTGTACAGCGGCGGGTACGCTGACGTGTGGATGGGTAAACATTAAGGTCGCGAGGTCGCAGTCAAGATTCTGAAAGTATACTCGACGAGCGACTTCAATAAGATCGCAAGTGTGGGTCACAACCTAAGTGCCAAAAGAGTGCATCAAAGAGCTGATGGTGATCGTTGTGATTGCGCAGATGTTCTGTAGGGAAGTCATAACGTGGAAGAGCCTCTGTCATCCGAATGTGCTCCCGCTGTTGGGAGTGACAATGGGGAAAAATTTGTTCGCAATGGTTTCAGAATGGGTGGTCAATGGGAATATCACCGAGTTCATTGAAGCACATAGGGATGCGAATCGGTTTGAGCTTGTGGGTTTTCCTCCCATAATTGTCCCTGTCCATCACTGATGAAATCGCATATTGATAGCTCAAAGGTGTCACCCGTGGGTTGCTGTATATGCACGGCGAGGGGATGATACATGGGGATCTGAAGGGGGTATGAATCTGAGCCCTAATTGCTGCTCCACCGCCTAAAACACTTTTTACAAGCTTAACATCCTGATCGATCAAGATGGGCGTGCTCGTCTGGCAGACTTTGGACTTCTTACCATTGTCTTAGACTCTACATACTCTACAAGCTTGAGCACACCAAAGATCGCCGGAACGACGAGATGGATGAGCCCAGAACTCCTTGATCCAGACAGGTTCGGGCGTGAGAACGGTCGACCGACAAAGGAATCGGACTGCTACGCACTAGGGATGGTGATACTCGAGGTGCTGACTGGCGAGCCTCCCTTCCCAAACTGCAATGGGATGGTTGTCATGAGAAAAGTCGTCGAAGGCGAGCGTCCAGGGAGACCGCGAGGAGGGAAAGGGGTATGGTTCACCGATGATCTCTGGGAGATGCTGGAGCGGTGTTGGTCACCCCAGCCAGAGAGGCGGCCCGCAGTCGACACCGTACTTCAATGCTTAGAACGGGGTTCAATGGCTTGGCAGCCACTACCCCCTGATTCAGACAACCACGCCCAGCCAGACAGCGGGGATCGGTCAGATTTTACGTTGAGCCGCATTGACCCAAGTATGTTTCTTCGCCCCGTCTGAAATCTCGCTCACCCTCAAACAGCCTTTGTAGCAGCCCAGATAGATCCACCGGATGATGACCAAACTCCAGTCCTATCCCAAAACCAGACCCGTAGCGCACATGTGGGTCGAGGTTCGTACCAACCGTCTCCGGGGGGCCAACAGAGGTTGGTCGAGCTACCCGTGAGTACGATGTTCAACGCGGCAGATACTTTTGTCTTTTATGACACCCTTTTACATATCCTAGGTGCTTTCCGATTCCACCAATGTCAAACGAGTTGAACCAGCACATTCCCAGGATCTTCCCAACTCTCTATCCCCGAGACCTTCCACGGTGTTAATCACCAGTTGAATATCACCCTGCGTTTACAACAAACCACATTCTCGATTACTGATTTGTTGTGTTCCTGTAGCCGAACCCAACGAAAGCGCATCCCCCATGTTTCTTGGAGATCTCGACCGACCCACGTTGCCTCCAGAATTTAGAAAGGAATGTGGCAATTGGTTCGCCACGTTCAATCCTGAGGCCAAGCGAGTACTCGACGTCAGCTCTGCTCACGCCCTCGACCGCAAAACGTTGGTAGCGTCACTCGTTCGATCACTTCTATAACAGGAATCATCGGGCTGACGATGTGTTTTCTGCGTTCAGTTTTGTTTACTGTGTTCGATTTTCTGCGGACGGGAAATACTTGGCGACGGGATGTTATGGGACAACCCAGATCCATGATGCGAAAACTGGGGCCAAAATTTGGTTTGGTCTTTCGTTAATGCATGTTGGCTGATGGAGCCCCTGGCTCTGACACCGTTATTGTTGCACAGCGTCCTAGCCGATAAAACTGCGGACAGAACCATTTGGAGCGTATGTTTTAGCCCAGACGGTAGACTGCTCGCAACCGGGGCCGGGGATGGGGTCGTCCGAGTAAGTTTCAGAACTCTCATGTTGGCGATAAAGATCGCCATCATCATCATTTTTGAGGCGAATGCTCAACATAACGCGACTTTTGGCGCTCTAGATTTGGGATATCGCGAAGAGGAGAATACGCAGCAGATTCCAAGGTCACACCAAGGATGTCTACTCGCTCGTTTTCTCCACGGACGGGAGATTCCTCGTCTCTGGGTCGGGCGATCATACGACGAGGATTTGGGGTGTGGAGGACGGGTCGTCGAAGACCCTTGGAAACAAGGACAGCGTTCGTGATACGGTTTACAGCGTGGCTATCAGCTCTGATGGACGACTTGTGGCCGCTGGTGGCTTTGACGGGGTACGTGATTTACAGTCGTTTGGTGGGGTGTATTCCGAACACAGTTCCTACAGGTGGTACGTATCTGGGACGCTCGCACTGGTGGATTGTTAGAGAGGCTGCGGGGACACGAAAGTTCCGCGTACAGTGTGGCGTTCACCCCTGATGGGTGTGGATTGGTGAGCGGCTATTCGGACGATACGCTGAAGTACTGGGACGTTTCCCATTTGGCGAATGGACTCGGCGGTCGGCAGAACTTTCTAGGGGCGTCAAAGCGCGACAATTTGAATGGGAAGAAGGATCATGGTACTCGCGAGGGCAACACCTCGTGCACGATAAAATTTCCCGGTCATAAGGTACGTGTCAAATTGGCTGACCGGGGGGTGCATCTAAGCGTCGAGCACAGGGGTGTGTATCGTCCGTCGCTGTCCCACACGATGGTCAATGGGTGGTGAACGGATCGAAAGACCACGGAGTTCAGTTCTAGGACGCAAAATCTGGGATCGTCCAATTCATGTTGGAAGGTCACAATGGTCCAAGACCGTTATCCCCCGAGGTCAATTTGAACGCCTTGGACTGACGATTCTTCCGTTCTAGTCTACTCAACTGATTTCAGCCCCGTCGGAAGCCTTTTGGCGACTGGTTCAGCAGGTGACCAGCTCCGTATCTGCAATTCTCGTCACCCTCCGGAATTTCTATTAGTCTTGAACTGCTGACCCTTTATCTGTTTTATGAAAATACACCACCGTTTCCTAACAGTTGCCGATTCCATGTATAACTTATCCGGCCTACTCTCTTTCTCTTTTCATTTTTTATCTGTACACGTATTTTTCTCTCTCCCGTGTCTCGTTTTGTACAGTTGATTAATACATCCCGTCCACACCCGTTCGCCTTGGCGTCGAAGGTATTTTTGTGGGCCTCAATCGCACCTCCCGGGGTTCGCGAGAGCCCAGGGAAGGGCTGACTGGGATGAAGAGGGCGATAACTACGGTGTGAGCGACGAGGATGACGGCAGGGCCAGGGACTCTGAGGTGGAGGCGGGTTAGAGAACGGTTGGGAGCTCGGAGCCGGGCGGTATCGACCATACGTCCCCGAGAAGTGGGTGTGACGATGCGGAACGGATAGCAAATACTAGTAGTTTACCGGTTCGGGGGTGACACCAGTAGTCATAGCTGTGGATTCTCAATCTCATCGACCATCATTAATTCATTCTTTTATTTGGCCATACCAGCCTGGTGGACTACGTAGTGTATCTACTATTATATTATCTGCATGCAGTGTTCTACGCACGGCAGGTTGTGATCCTCAGCTCTGTACTCCATTATGTTGTGAATTCCGTGTGCGTGGTCCTGGGCTTTGTTCCTCGCCACCCCTGTACCTTGTGGAAGCGAAGCCAGGGCACAGTTGGATAACCACGCAACCCACCCGACGGCCATGTTCGCCATCTCGGTGTTATGGAACCAAGCCGCGCCGTTCTCAGGTTGCTCACTGTTCGCATTCTCCCAGCATTCTCCTGGCACTTTTTCTGGATGCACCCGGACCCGGCGCTTATCATCATTCTCTCCTTAACTTTCGAGTACTTGGGCGCTTGAGCCTCCAGGTTCAGGCGAGGCATCTAGGAATCGCCTCCCTGCCGGCCTATCCACCAAGCCTTTCAAGCCATCCGCCCAGCAAGACATCCATCATGGACCCATCCGATGTCCTAACGCAACTCCGCGGCTTCGACAGAGCTTCGCCGCAGTTCCACAAAGACCTCAGCAACTTCCTTCGCAGTGAAGAGTATCGAAATGCCGTTCCGAGTCTGCAAGGCGAAGATTTGGTGTGGCTTGTCGAGTACCTGGATAGCGTGAGCCTCCGAACCATTTCTCTCTAATCCGCGCCCAACACCGTCGTAGGTTCTCGTGTCTATCTCAAATCGTGCGAGCTCCGCATTCCAGGAATTTCTGCACGAACTGAGAAATATCTGCGGTGCCAACGAGGTCCTACCGAAGTCGTATACGCTTTCAAGCTCCCTTCTGACCATCGGCCTCCCGTCGGTTTCTGGGCGCGCGCATGAGGGGACCTTTAGTGGTACGAAGGTACGGATCCAACGTGTAAGGATGCACCCCGAGGGAGACCCGCAAAAATTCAAGGTGGTGAGTTTATATATATATATAACATTCTCTCGTGTTTGGGTGCTAAAGAAATCCCCAGGCCTTCCACCAAATGGCCGTCGTATGGAAGAACTTGGTGCACCCGAACGTCGCCCCCCTCCTGGGTGTCACCACCGATCCCATCCAACTCGTTTCGGGTTGGATGCCCGATGTGGACCTGACGGGATATATTGCAAACCACCCAGACGCGGACAGATTTAGTCTCGTGGGTGACCCTTCCGTAGTACTTTGCGACGTGCTTATCCCTTCCATAGTTATCTGATATCGCGAAAGGCCTGAATTACCTCCACTCCTGCGACGTTATTCACGGGGATCTCAGGGGGGTGCGGGATCGTTCTAGATCGTTCTGCCACTGGTATACTGACACCCAACCAGTCAAACATTCATGTGGACACCGCCGGCCATGCGATGATCATAGATTATGGTCTCGCCGTGGTCACCCAAAGCATGGATTCGGTACAGGGGGCCCCAGACGAGCACGGGAACAGTATGCGGTGGATCGCACCGGAGATCTTAGCCAATCGGGAGACATTTAGCAAGGAGGCAGATGTCTTCTCATTCGCAATGGTCATGATCGAGGTCCGTTGCAGATTCAGGATTGACATCCGGGGAACCTCATTACCTTGAACAAAGGTTTTCACTGGCGCCGTTCCGTTCAATGACAAATCACCTCACGCGGTTGCGTTGGTGACCGTTGGTGGTAAGCGTCCGCCACGGCCGATCCACGCGACTTTCACGGACGCGTTGTGGGCGATGACACAGCAATGCTGGGACCAGGAAGCCCATCAACGGCCACAAGTGTTACAGATTTTATGCGGCTTGTGAGCTTCGACCTCTCTGAAACCGCGCGTCTTCGGCCTGACCGGTTCACGGGTTACAGAATCTCGGCGTGGAAACGGTCGATTGATCGACCCATTGCTATAGACAAGCGGATCTCGTTGATCACTGCCATCTTTTCCAACCGCGGTGTGGCTGAGGCAGTCAAGCGCCTATCCAGGGACGACGCTCAGGCGTTTGTCGACGTGGTAGACGAGGTGCCTCCCCACTCTTCCGTACAAAGAGGATGGCTCACTGATCTGACCCGATGCCGAGTAGACACTGGAGAGCCTAGGACCGCAGCTCAAGAGGAAGTGTCTGAACACTCTGTGCAGAATATGCGGTCGCCACGCTTTGCTTCCGAGCACATTCCAAATCCCGCTTTGTTTTGACCGATCGAAGGAGGCACTGCACAGCGGAGGGTACGCCGAGGTGTGGATGGGCGAACACCAAGGGTGCACGGTTGCAGTCAAGGTTCTGAAAGTATACTCGACAAGCGATTTTAATAAGATCACAAATGTGGGTCACCACCCAAGGTTTGCCAAAAGTGCGTATCGAAGAGCTGATGATCATTGCGATCGCGCAGGCGTTCTGCAAGGAAGTCATTACGTGGAAGAGCCTTTGCCATCCAAATGTGCTCCCACTGTTGGGCGTGACGATGGAGAAAAGGCTCTTCGCAATGGTCTCGGAATGGATGGTCAATGGGAACATCAACGAGTTCATCGGAGCACATAGGGATGCAAATCGGTTCGAGCTTGTGCGTTTTCTTCCTT
>Ga0307510_10009965_pt1 | contig 11293 bp, 15 predicted proteins | sample 12_EM_MG_FD_207224 | JGI IMG/M metagenome (GOLD analysis project Ga0307510, IMG submission 207224) | Populus trichocarpa ectomycorrhiza microbial communities from riparian zone in the Pacific Northwest, United States - 12_EM | ecosystem: Host-associated > Plants > Roots > Unclassified | place... | reverse complement strand
CTTTCTTATCATTTGCATGCCCTCCTAGTCCACTCAAAAAGGCCTTCATTGGCTTTACTTTTCCATTGCTCAACCTCTTGTCGACTTTATCCTTGTGCTCTACATCGCCAACTGTACCGGCACCTTCAGTGTTATGATCCTGAACCCTACTCCCAATTTTCCGCCATTTTCTACCCATTTATTCTGCGCTCTTGGTCACTCGTTCTCTACTCGTTCCCTCACGCACCGCTTGGACCGCCACCAAATCACCTGACAAGTCACCTGATGGATCACCTGACTATTCCGCAGTCAACTATCACATGCCATCACTCCGCAGTCCGCAGCATTCCGCAGCATCACCATTTAACCCTTTATGGATTGCCAGCTCATGATACGCTATTCTTAGACCGCCAGCTCATGATGGAGCTATACTTAGGACTGCCACATCATGATGCACTTTACTAAATATTTCCATATTTCTTTGTGACTCCTGTGACCCGTTACTTCTCATTTGTATATAAGACCTCGTAACTTTAGCAGTTGGGCCCTAAGCCTAACTTGGTTTTCAATCCAAGACTTGTAGCTTCCCCCAGGACTCCCTGAGTCAGACAGCCTACCTTGATAACTATCATACGACCGCGTTGAGCTGTACTATTGTGCAGTTCTCAAAGTCATAGGCTTATCCCCTCATCGCTTCAAACGTCATTGAAGCTCTCCCCTCTACTTCTAACAGAACACTCAGAAGTCGCCCTTATCATCAGGGACTTACTTGTTATACTATGTAGCCAATCGGTACCGCGCTACTCACGTGATCATTACCTCAGGAGGATACCCCACTGAGCAAATCCCAAGTCATTGCACTAGGAGGACACCCCACTAGCCAGCAACTCCAGTCGTCGCCAAACCAACCCACGCACGTCACGTCTTTAAGGCCCTTGGACCTTAACATTCGGCCCACTCTCTGACTGGCCACAAATCGCCCTCAGACCATTGCACGCCCACTCCGACAATGCCAGAGGCTTCTGCCGCCTTACACAGGGGCAGCCGCACTTGCTGTTGGTGACAATGAGCTCAGCATGCAGGATGGCAAATTTACAGTGTTGGAGGCTGCCGGGGGAGGGGCACACATAGGGCTCCCGCTGCTTGCTCTGGCTCCAGGAGGGGGCCGGGAGTACTTGCTGGGTTATAATGTAGGGGAACTGTGTGTGGACGTATTATAACGGCACTGCTCAGGGATTGAAACACTCTATTATAATGTGTGCTGCCCTGGAAGCTCCCAGGGATTATAGGCATCGTAAGTGGGGCTGGTCACATGCTCCTGCCACTTATCACTTATCTCTGAAGACAAGATCTATTATGTGCAAACTAAATAGATACTCCTCGTGATAAAGTGCTCTCAAAAAAGATTATAGGCATCGCGTTACAACACAGGACTTGTGGAATTTGTGGGGCGCATTGCAAACGTACCTTCGGATTGACCGGCAAAATTTATCTGTTTTGGGAGGGCCTTTTGTTATACCATTTTAGGGAGATGGCGTTTGGGCGCTTTTTCTGGGCGCTCTGGCTTTTTTTTGAGGTGCTACCCGAAACGGGTAAGTTCAACAACCCGGCAAGCCTGTAACTTTGCCTCCCAACACGCTGCCCCACCTCACGCTGCCGGACCCCTTTCCAAATATCTCAAAAATGTTGAGTTTGCTTAGAATCGCAGCTAGGGTTGAGGCCGCTGTGGAAGCATACAATTCTGTTCGGGACTTTGCCGATAAGGTGTTGTGGAAGGTGGGATTCGAGAGGGAGATGGTATGTGCCCGTGCCCATGACACCCATGACGCTTCATTCAATCACCCTCCATTTGAATTAGAGAAATTCTAGGGCTGAATTTCGGCAAGCGTATGCCGAAGATGCGGGGCTCGCTCTGCACCCCACCCTAGTGGTGCTATCCATCGTGCTAGAGCACAATGAAGACTTTAGCAGGATCAACCGGTTCCACCCAACTTGGGAGCGCCATAGATTTTACAATACAAATGTCGAATTCCCGGAGAATATTGCAAATCTGCTGCTGCCACCTTCATCATGCTGGTGGGTACACCTAGGTAAGCTTTAACTGCTAAGATTCCTCTACCGCCCGCCCTGCTTACGATCTTTTGATGAAAGTCCGATCAGACCATGCCATGCAATCTGCGCAAGCCGTACAGCCTGCAGAAGCCACGCAGCCTACGGAAGCCACGCAGCCTACAGAAGCCATGCAGCCTTCGGAAGCCGTGCAGCCTGTGGAAGTTGGGCCACCTGCGGAAGCCGCGCTGCCTGCGGAAGACATGCTGCCTGCAGAAGTTGTGCAGCCCATGGAAGTTGTGCAGCCCGCGGAAGCCGCATGACCTGTGAAACCTGCAGAACCTGTGCAAGCCACGCAAACCACTGTAAAATCCTCTTCCAAAAAACCCTCCAAGAAACCTCCTGGCAAGAAAACTGCCAAGAAAACCGCTGCACCGCAGAGTCCTTCCATCCCGCCAAGGCTCATACTGCGTATCAAACCGCCAGGCAGGGTGGAGGAAGAAGGGGCCAGGAAACAAGGTGTGCCAATGAATGTCGATGAGGATCTTGAAGTAAGTTCTATTCCCGCTGGTTTAGTCATGGCCAATTTCTGATGTTTGAAATGATTCTCAGAGACGTGGCAGGTCAAAGGCCACCAAGGACATTGCAGATACGAAAAAGTGGAAGGGCTCCTTGCCGGTGTCGAGCGGGCCTACAAAGTGCCGTACCTTGTCCCAGCAGGGCCCTGGCAACACCACCGTGCAGAAACCAGTTCCAAAACCGGACCCAAGAATTCAGGTACATTGCCACCCCCTCAATCGACTCGGAGCTAACATGTGATGGCAGTGTGAGGAATGCATGCATGTAAATGAAGTATGCGCTGTGTTACCAGGCTACGCGTGTGAACGATGCCAGCGCAAGAAAAACAAGTGCTCCCTGATGCCTCCGAACCCAGGGATGGGAAAAACAGATCACTGCGTGCTAGAACAAGAGAGCCTTCAGGATTTTTGCATCAGGCAGACAGAGGAATTGCGCCGCGCAGGTATCAAACAGGGAAAGCAGCGTGCCTGCAGCTCCCCTGGTGCACGCGATCCAGAAGATTCAGGGGCGGTTTCATCACCCTTGGCAACGCTTGCTGCCTTTGGATCGTTGGCGCTGGAGAGTGGCAGGTCCTCTGCCATTGACACCCCTTCCAACAGTCCTGCAACCCTGCCAGAGTCTTCCCTGCCGAAGGTCGCCACCCCATCTCCTCCCACAGCTCCTGCAGCTCGTCCCCGTCGAGCGACTAAACGTCCACAAGGTGCATCTTCTCTTGACCCCTCTGTGACTGCTCCCACTCAGCATTTGGCAGCCTTCACAGTTGAGGTGCCAAGCATCTCACAGTTTCTCAAGCCCACTCACAGTCAACCCTCGCATTCTCGCAGCGACACATCTCAGGTGAGCGAAGACAGAAGCAATTCTGCCAGGATTGCTGCACTGGAGAAGAAGGTGGACAAGTTGCAAAAAATGCACGATGACCATGAGCGCAGGCTGAGGAATATTGGCACATAGATATCATTTTTTTTTACAAATGTCATAGTCGCAGGTTTTTTTTCTTATTTCACAAAGTTTGCAGCAATTTTAAGAATATTGGAAGGCAAGCGGTGAGGCCTTGAGGAAGAAAGCATTGGGCATATAGAAAGCGCAAGAAATAGAGATTCAAGAAACATGTATTTTCGGATCAAAAACCAGTATGTACACACGCAGACTGCTTGTAAACTATGAGAGGCCACCGGGAGCCCCGAGTGAGAATCTGAATAAACCGGAAAACGACGGAGCGCAGGGCACAGCTGAAGTTGAAAGGGGAAATGGATAAGGGGAGCGCATCAAAAGGGTATGGATGCATGAAGAAGCGCAGGGCAAGTAAGGACGAAGGGTGCGGGACAATTTCACAGCTATGGTGGTGGGAGAGGTTGGAGCAACATGACAGGTGGCGCTGATGCGCGCAGCTATGAGCATGAAGGAACTTGACGGAGAGGATATAATCCCTGCGTGCAAGCGCTTCCACTTTCTGCATGCAGCAGTGCAGCTCACCTTGCAGCAGCCTTCGTTGTCAGACATCGTTCCCGAGTTGACCGCCGCCTGCTAAGACCCATGCCGTCCACTTGCTTGTCAATTTTTCTGTGTTTGCCTGAAGGGGAATCGGCAGCAGCGCCCTCATTTGCTCTGCGCCTGCAATGTCCACCCCTTTGCATTTCCAGGCTAGCACTCTGTGAGGCCGGTGGCGAATGTTGGGGATCATAAGATGGGCTATGTGATGCTGGCAGTGGCTGTGGGTTTTCATGGGCGGTATTGGGTGCACCTGGGGGTGGCTGCTGGTCTGCACCGGCAGTGCCAGGTGTTCCCAGTGGTGGCAGTTGGTGCTCCTTGGTGGTGCTTTGCATCTGGAGGCACTAAATTTCAAGGCCCAATGAGGCAGTCAATGTTGCTTACCTTGTCGTTCGGCGAAGGCCCCTGCCCAGCAGAGCCAGAGTTGTTCTGCCAATCCTCAGCATTTGGGCCATCAGTTTGGCCTGCTTGTGGCCTGTCAGAGGGAGGGCGGTTGAGAGAGTGGTGAGCAGAGGGCACATGAAGAGGACAAGCACGGGGTGGATCTAGACCTGGGCCTCCCCCCATTTGCTGCTGCGCAGAAGCTGTGCCGGGCTGGGCAGCCCCATTGTCAGGAGAGTGGTCTGGGCGCTGAAAGCTCAAAGAGTTTAGCGCATGCTTGTCATGTTTAAGGAGTCAACTTACTCTGTTTGGATTCTCAGCCGCATTACTGAGGCTTTGATTCAGATGGGCCTGCTCGGTTGAACCATCGCTGCCGGTGCCCGCTTGCAGCGGGCCCCCCCCCTGTGACTGGCTGCTGCCATCGCCCTGCTGGTCCCCATCTGCTTCTTCGCCTGGCTCCATGTCAGTGTCGGCATCACCCCCTTCCAAGACACGGTGATCTTTCTGCGTGGCCTTGTTCACCTTCTTGAAACAGAATGGAACCTTACCGCAAGCTTGCCTCCATATCCAGTGCTTGAGTATGGCATCGACGTCCTTCTGGTAGAGGTGGTAGAACTGCTTGAGAACGACATTCTTGGGCAAATACTTTGGATGAATGTATTCGTCTTGGGCCCTTTGGATATCAGTCCAGGGGACTCTTCCCCTTAGTGTACCAGCAGACCTCGCTGAAAATTGGCTTAGTTACCAAACCGGCAGCAAGGATAGGTAGCTCACAAACCGTATGTATTGCTCATGAACCTTCCTATGAGCTTTTTCTTGCATAGCAGGTCATGGTCCGCCACATCTTCGTGACTTGGCGGGATGGGGTACCCGTGAATGTCCATCTTCATTTTGATTTCTAAGCATTCTTGCTTCTTCACAGGCGCACCTGCGCCATTGTTGGTCGCCCCTAAAAAGTTGGCACATCAGCGAATCTTCCTTAAACCTGCCGGAATGCTCCCTTACCAAAGCACTCAGTGCTCCATTTTCCAAAATCATCCATCAGAGAACCCTCCCAGTCTTTAGGAAAGTCCCTGAAAGATTTTCCTCCGTTGTCCTTGTTGTTATCAAAACTGTTTGAAACTGTGAGGACTTTGAACTGAATGGAATGGGGCCTTATACCCACATTGATACCACAGGCTCTCCGTCCTGCAAGTATGCTGCAAGAACGACGACACGCATTCCAAACTGGTTCCATGCTACCGATGTGAACTCCTTGACCGCTCTGGGTCCGTGCTTGCTCATCATGCTATTGCAAAGAATTAAGTCAATTCTAATCCGCTAGAATTGGTTCTATGAGCATACCGCTGCTGCATCCTCGGAGGCAGCACCTTCTCCGACCATTCCTTTGCCATCACATGGTACCTTTGGCACAGACTCTTGGGCAAATTCTTTGCAACCTTGCTGCGAGCTCTCTTGTAGGCGCTGAGGAAGGGTGATGATCCGGGCGCACTATTCGAAAGCTTAGCTGCCAGCTTGCTTATTTGCTCGCGGTGCATGGCAGTCACAATGTCAAGGTAGGACCATCTTCGCATTTCTAATGCAACTGTCCTTGATGGCCATTTAGATTTGCCATACAGGTGCTTGCAGATAAGCTAGAAATATCTGAGAATGGTCCAATTTACCAGAAAGATCACTTACTCCTATTACCGTAACTCTGTCAAACCCCATATGTTCAGGCCAGGTTTTCTCAATCTGGTTAGCAACCTTTTTGACTATTTTCTCCTGATGTTTTGTGTTGGCAGTTTGGAACTTAGGGGCATGCTTTTCCAATATACCCATATGGTTGTCTGTCAGTTCAATATCTTGGCTAGGGGGGGGGGTTCTTTTAGTGGCAGTGCTTGTTTAGTAAATTGCCATGCACACCTTTCTTCACCTATCTGACTCTGTGTTTCGGGAGGGGGAGGCATCTGACTCTGTGGTTTGGGAGGGGGAGGCATCTGACTCTGCGGTTCGGGAGGGGGAGGCATCTGACTCTGTGGTTCAGAAGGGGGGGGCTGTCGTGAGCAGTACTCGCGCCCCCCAGTCTTAGCTACAAATCCGTAACTTCAGCATCATGTGACTGTGGGAACATATCACATGACCCTGCACGTGACTCATCATGCGACCCCTCCGCCATTTGTATACCACGTGACTTATCAGCATGTGACCCTGGGAACCTACAACCCCGTGATCCTGGGAAGATAACACATGACCTATCAAGGAACTGGTCATCAACAATGTCACATGACAAGATGCACTTTGGACGCACGTCTAATCCATTGATCAACACGTGGCAGATCGTGGGAACAATCAACAAGACGCGTCCACTAAACAATCAACGAACACGCAACGCGACTCGATCAACAAAGACACGACTCATTGGGGCTAGTCCCTAATCGAGATGTATAATGTAATCCGCAGTTACTGCGCATTGACTGCGCAGCCCCCCGTTACCTGTAAATATACCTACCCTAAACTGCGCACAGACCACCCTGTATTAGTATATAAGACCTACGAATTTAGGTGAACAGTCCTTAGACTGTTCTCTTGTCAACCCCCACACTGGAGCCCTTCAAAGCTCCCTCATTGTCAGCAGCCCGCCCCTCGTCGCCAACAGTCTACTCCGTCCCGCCTCTCCTTGCCTTCTGTCTCTTTCTCCTCAACATCTCGTTGCTGCTCCTTTGGATCAGTCACCTTCAACTCCGTGCCGTCGTCGAGTCTTGCTACCCATAAAGTAGTGAGTTCCTGACAGGGGCGTCTGACTCGGGGTCTCACAAGGAGGGGCGTTCCTTGCCACCGGTCTTGTTTTTGCGTATAGGTGCTGGCAAATAAGCTAGAAATATATGAGAGCAGGCTTGTCGTGCAAATAGGACATGTACAGTTGTTACGAATTTTCCATGAAACTTAAAACCTCAAGTCCAGGTGCTCTCAAAGCTTCTGAGAATGTCTTTCACAATTTGCTCCCGCCTTCGGTAGTCAGCAGCTCTGAACTCATCAAAGCGCTCATCTAGCATGCTGATTTGCTCGTCTGTCAAAGCCTCGCCCGAGCTAGATGCCCTTGCGTTTTCAGCTGTAGGACCCAATTGGTGATTAGCGTACATACCTAGCATCATAAAGGTCCAGGTCATCAGAAATAATGGTCTCACAGTCTGAAGATGGCGCAGAGCTGGCTGTCGACGAATTGTAGCCATAGTCAGAAGTGTTGTCTCTAGGCCAAGCAGGCCCGTCAAAGAGCCCCTTCTTTTTTGGTTTTGGTTTTGGTTTTGGTTTTCTTTGGGAGGGCATCGCTTTTGTTCTGCTCATGCTCGGGAGTACAGGAAGGGCTTCCAGCTACAAGGGGTGAAGAAGGTCTAACACGTCAAGCTTCAAGAGGCATGGGAATTCATTCGCATATTACTTATTACCAAATTTCTCGGTAGCCCGCATTTGTTGATCAGTAGTCCGTGCCTACATTGATACGTTGGTTCGTCGCATGGGTTTTTTTACTGGCAGCCAGGCTGTCAGATCGCTTGCAAATTTCGGCGCCTTATTTCGCTCTCGCCACACGCCTTAACGCCCAGAGAATTCAAACCAGCCATATGTCTCAATTACCGACCCTGACTCCTTTGAGCTTTTCAAATGTCTGCGCAGCATACCTCAGAGCCCAATTCAAATATAGGCTAAATGAGCGCTCGTCTGGCGCCTCTGCGATGAAGCCAGAGTATCCCCTGGCGCTTCTGGTAGCTGTGGTATCGGAGTTAGACATAATCGCAGACACCCTTGGGGATGCATTTTTCAACCGCAGTTAGTAGAATAAAATGTATGCCTTAATCCGCTGACTGTTATTGACAGAGGCCATGGGTTGGGATGCTATGTGCTATGCAGAAAAACTACCGCAAAGATTTTCAAAGCCAGGAACAAAGGCATCAGTCAAGAGGGAAAAATCCCTACAGCGGCAATACCGCCTGCTGAATAATGTTACAGTCTCAGCACCATGCATTATTGTTGACAGACACGGCGTTATATTAGTCTGGTACCTTCCAGGAATCTTGTCTGATTCTAGACAGGTGCACTTATTCTGATTGTGAGATCGCAGCATAAACCCTGATCCCTCTCAGAGTTTAATGTTGGCAGCGCGAGAAAAGCTGGGTCTGCTGCTGAAAACATCGAAAAGCGGCAGCTCTTGGCGCCGTGATCAGAAGCATTTTCGCTCAGAAGGAAAGCGCCCTAAGGGCTCGGTAGATTTATCACCTGGGTGGTTTCAACAAGGCCACGATGTGAGCATTGCATACAAACTTTATTCTTCGGAAGCTCATTTCAAATCAGGGATTGTCGCAACCACACCCGCAAGTTTCTGCAAACTTCAGGGAGCCACTGCATTGGACTGGCTGGATTCTATCTCAGAATCTAATGCAATTTTGAGCACAATCCTTGTGGTAATCCACCCCAAACTTCATGATGCAGGCCGGCAGACTGCCAGGTGCCTGAGAGATACTCCCGGGATCCACCCCCAGGGTGTCCTCTGCTGATGGGCATCTGTTTTCAACGGCATTTCTGTCATTTCTAACTGCAGCACCCTACCACACTGGGATGTAAGCTCAAGGAACAATTGGTATGACATCTTGGCCACATTAGGTGACTACCAAGGCTGTAATTTGGAGCTGCTGGGCCTTGGGATTTCTCTGGAGTACGGCCCCCACACAGTGGTGGGAATATCAGGAAAGGTGCTAGAGCATGCAGTAGACAACTTTACAGGAGATAGAGTATGCTATGCATACTTCATGAGGAACAATGTCCATGAATGGGCAAATGTTCCATGTAGCGACTGGATGAATACCAGCTATTACGAGTAGCGCGCATAGAATGTGGCGGAAATGTCTGGAAAATCGCTAGAGCATGTAATGCTCAGTTCTGGAGGGGGTGCATGAAACACCGGATGTTCCACCGACCAATTGGATCCATGCCAAATATTGCAAGTTGCATAGCAGGCCGGCCATGATGCATGATGCCTTCTGGTGTGTGCATCTCCAAGCGAAGTAAAACAATGTTCTGCAGACGTTAAGGATCCTGCACATAAACTCCCCTTGATATAAGCTACTGAAATGTTCTAACATTTTTGGACCATTAATCGTGTTAGAAGGTCCGCATTTTCCTCACCATCAAGTGCCTGAAATTCCATCCTGGCGACAGCATCCATGTTTTTGAGAAACCTCCCGACAGTCTTTCTTTAGAGCAGCCGAATCTGAACGCCAAACAGCTAGCAACAGATAATAATGTAATGGGGCGCTCTCCAGACAAATGGTCCATGTTTTTGGAAGCTTATCCAGCGGTGCAATGTCTTGCAAGCATAACATCTTCGTGTTTTTCAGCAGCTCAAATAAAATGTCTAGGCTGATTTGTGCAAAGGAATTCTCACTCAATTAAATCAAATCGTCTGCTATGTTGATGGGGCATGCCTATGTTAGACTTCTGGGCATCATATGCCAAGTTTTCTCAAGCTTATTGGGCAGCACAATTCAAGTTCTGCTGTTTTTGTTTTGTTTTGTCTAGACTCTAGAGCCATCGCGTGTTACGCACGGACTCTGTGTATTTGTAAGGACTCACCTTGAGTACTTACAGGTAAGCATTTAGAGTCTACCTTTGTATAAAGGTCGCACAGTTACGTTAGTGCAAAGCTAAGTTAAGACTAACTTAGATAGTATCGCAGACTCTAGGTGCTTGACTTAGAGCGCAAGGGAATTGCTTAGAGTGATGGGAACGGGAGTGAATGCTCTAAGGAGCTTTAAGGTCCTGGGATTACTTCAGATAATGCAGAGACCAAGTCTGGAGAGTTGGGGCTCTTCAGGAGGTCTTATATACATGAGCTACCTAGTCATCTATCTAGTGAGTCAAGGAATGCGCAGCAAGCCTTGGTAATGGATGAGTAAGTAGTTACTAAGGTAAACTATCATATGCAAAAGAGATTACAGTCCGCAGTAGAGAACTGCCTCACGCGTTAGAGATATACCGAGAGGTATGACTCTGAATGAGTCGAAGTGACTTGTACAGTATGGCTGATGTAATGTGTGGGAGTAGTGGTCGGAATAGGAAGGTACTGTGGTTGTAATGTAATTAGTACGTGTTAAGTGATAGTTGCTATGTATCTAGATAATGGGTAAGTCCGAGAATGCGGGAAAGCGGTAACACAGACCGGGTATCGTACTAATAAGGAAGGAGAGCTGATATAAGTGAATGTGTGTCATTAAGTGGTACTTAACTGCGTAAATGCTTGATAAATCGAAGGAGCTGTAACATCGCGTCTATTTTCCTGCTATAGTTATCTTGCTGAGATTTAGATGCATAGAGGGCGGGCGCTGTTTGGCTAAAACTGCATCATTGGTAATTCTAAATAAACGCCCTCAATCTTAAAGCAGCTGATGAAGCATGTCGGTGATCCCCCCGAGTTATTGGCAGACCTTGTTTCCAAGTTCGCCCTGAGACGACACTTCACTTGCATTGCCAAACCCACAGACGGCGCCTTGCACCGCATAGGGCACTGCGCATTGTGATTAGGCGATGTTCTCAACGTAACTCTTGGCTGGCCTCCGGCCTCTGGTACCTCCTGAAACATCAATTAGGGCATCACCTCTCATTGTAACAAAGCACAGACAAGCACTTTTCCGCGTCACTGATGAGCATGAAAAAAGCATTGTATTATCAGAGGTAAGTATTGTGATAGCATCAATGAACAGCCCTCCAGTATCAGTCAGTTTTATAACTAAACCTTAGAAACTAAGCAACGCTTCAAGCTTACCAGCAGGGCTATGCTCAGCAGAAG
>Ga0307510_10009964_pt1 | contig 11294 bp, 8 predicted proteins | sample 12_EM_MG_FD_207224 | JGI IMG/M metagenome (GOLD analysis project Ga0307510, IMG submission 207224) | Populus trichocarpa ectomycorrhiza microbial communities from riparian zone in the Pacific Northwest, United States - 12_EM | ecosystem: Host-associated > Plants > Roots > Unclassified | place... | reverse complement strand
CGGCGGCCGGGGGCGATGAGTGGGTGGTATACTATGCCCAGGCAATTGTGTGTGAAATAGCGGTACTGGTATTTGTTTGTCCCTGAAGGGACTGTTATTGCTGATTGTGGCAGTATAGTATGACGGACGGTTCTCTTGCACTGGATTACGCTCAAGCACACTCTACGGTTCATTTGCGAAGCGGAAGGGAAATCTCTCGCGCAGCCTCCCGATGCCTGGGATCGGGCTGCCCACTGGATACCGGCAATTTATTTTATCTCGATATTATTCATGATTCATATTTTTTTATTTAAAACAGCAGACAAGACGAGACAACGTTGACTTGTCGGTCTTCCATTCGGAGTTTGAATTGGGGGTCTAGCGTACTCGAGTCAGTGTCATGTTGGCATCGGTTGGCACGATATCGGAATCTACTTTGCTCTAGCGTGTTGTGTTTGTGTTGCTCTTTCGGGTGGGGTAATGGGGAGGATCGGTGACTATAGTTAAGGTAACGGTACGTACCATGTCGTACGTGTTGTGTGGATTCGAGGGCTTTCTTCTTCTGCCTTTCCTGCCAGGAGAAAAGAGAAGTGAGGGTTGGAGGGAGGATGGAGACCTCGTTCCGTCTGTGGTAGGTGAGGGGTGAAGAAAGAGCCTCATGCTTCTTGCTGTGCTGTACAGTACCGTACTGTACCGGTACAATGCTGGTGCCATGAGAAACTTACTTTTTGCCCTCCTTGATCTAGCCGATCGTTCAGCGATGGCCCAATGTGTCTTACCCTGCGCACAGTTGATTTTGATCACGGCGACGACCATATCCTTCGACTCATATCCAGGAGCCATACTTGTAGTGGACCGGCACTGTATCCATTTAGCCTTAGCAGCCTTGCTCTATCTAATCCTTTAAGATACAAAGAGTACTGGGCCCTTTTTTTCTCTTGCTTGATTTGAGCGAGCATGTTGTACTCTACCCATATCGTATCCCAATATCATAGTACAGCTGATAAAAATGGGACGACAGGCTTGGTTCCCCAATACCATTTGTCGGGTTTTGGTACGAACTCCCCTGTATTCGCTTGAGTGCTTGATTGCTTGACTGCTTGTGAGCCGCTATGAGGTATGATGTATTGAGTTCCACGAGTAGCGGGATCTGCGGTATGTTCAAACTTGGAGATCCGGATCTGAAAGAGGGGAAATTTTAAGCTGAGCACACTATCCAGTATATTCCATGTACATCATCATAATCACCGCCACTACGGAAGGGGGAAAAAAATAAAGAGGAATAAAAAAAATGACACTCCGTTCATGGCTGACACGGATTGGAGAAGCGGATCATGCTTGGAGAACGAGTAGTGTCCGATTCCTGTCGAGTTCGAAACCGAACACCTTTGGAGATATCGTGGTGTTTAGAAATATTAGTGGGGAATAAGCTGAGGACCCCACAGTTTGATTGACTTGCTTGAGGTAATGCATGAGGTATATACGGGGGGAAACCTTTTTTCTTCCTCCTTGTCTCTTCCTTTCTTCGGCAGAAACAAGGGCTCGTCGATATGCAAATCATTGGCCTCCAGGCTGGCATCACATGAAATCGGGGCCATCCTCTTAAACGGCACCGATTTCAAAGGATAGCCAAAGAATTATCAAGCTCGGGTGCAATTGTGCACCCCCATCGATCCAAATCTGCTTCTCGTGTCGATTATCAACTGGCACGGAAAAAAGAGTCTTGGTGAATCACCACACAAAGTGCTAGAAGTTACTAGATACGTACCTAGAGGTAGGAGCAATACATGCTACAGAGCAACGCCTACTATTTCGCATCACTCTTCACCTCTGAAATTAATACTCTAGTGTAAGAAAAGGGAACTCATAGCCACCGGTATGTCCTGAGGGGTTGTAAGGGTTGTTGCCGGGTTGGGAATAAGTAAGCCAACGACTAGGGGCAATACTTCTTCAACCCCCTCGTGTCCGATCGAACTAACTTCAAACTTAGCAAGGGGAAAAGCTTAGCCAAACATATCTGACCTGTCAAGTCTACTACTCATTTTTTGCAAATATTTCCAATCCGAAGCGCCACGACGTTGTTCTGCAATTGCTGTTCTTTTGCTGTGTTCTCTGTTTGGCCACTTCCTCCCCCGTCTCACTTCCCTCGCCTCTCTAGGTTTGTGTTGTTTGTCGGTGGGGTTGGCTTAATAGAGGGAGGGAAACTGAAAGTATGGGATGGGATGTTATGGCACCTGGAGCGTATATATGTGGGTGTGTGCAATCGGAGAATTGGCCATGTGTTCAAACCCGCCCGGAAACAACATGTGGGAGAGAGGAAAGGACTATTATCAGTGCTGAGCAGGAGCACCAGTGCCGGTACCCCCTTTGCGCATCTTACAGATCTTGCCATGAACATCGCATCGGATGTTTTGTAATCACTAATAATTATATTCTTTGCTATGTTGGGACGCGATCTATAGCTAGCGGTGGATCTAGCCCTTGATTTCTTAGGTTAGTTTCGCGGGTCGCTGAAGTTAGCCAGTTGTCTGGAATAGCACTGCTTCTCCTGGGCTTGGTTGTCACGATATCTGCAAGTGAGTATGGGTTTTGCAGCGATTCGCTAGGGGTAATACCTGCAGTAATCCGTTGTCATCGTACGAACACGCAGTGGTGAGAGGTGGGAAAAAAATTAGGCCGCCCGGTACCTGATGCAGATGCCGAATTTAGTAGTAATACAAGACGGATTAGACCAATCATAGTTAGGAACGGATGCTTGGGCCCTTCTGCCACCCTCCATGCTTTGAGAAACGTTGAACCCTGACCCAACTACCCGAGTACCGGTACCGGTACCGGTATGATAGTCTAATACTTGTGCAGTACCCGGCAATAATCAGTTCAGATGCTTAGTAAGCCCCAACACAGTACCTACGGGGGAGATGTGAACTTATTTTGGCTCCCCCCGCTGCGAACTGTATTACAGTAGGCAACGAGCGCGCCCGCGTGTACCACACGGCCAATACCCGAATTGTGAATGTGAGCTAATAGGAGCCAGCCCATTCAGCACGCTCAAGCTTTACTGAGTAAGGAAAACGCTACAATCTCTCCTTACGTTGCACCCTGTGAAGCAAGCAGGAGGGTAACACTTATGCAGCTTGGGTTAGAATGTCCATACTTAGTTGTAGCCTTCTCAGTCAACCATGGTCAATATTCCTCGTGGTATGATATTTCCCCGAATGCAAGCAAAATCTAGTCCTCATAACACCATAGGCTCGGCCAAACATGGTTTTGAAGACAGGCTGTATCCCGGTTCAAGCAAAGAGGGCCTGAATATTTCTAATCACATTAAAAGTTTAAAGTATGGATTCTCTGTCATGACATACTCAGTTTTTCCAGTTCTTTACACCATTAAACTAAACTCTATTCTCTCATCAACAGGAAGTTTATTCATCTCTAGCTCTCCAGGCTAAACCCGAATGGAGTATCGTGCATATGCCCTCCTCGCTTTGCCGGGTTCTCGCAGCGTAGGGGAGGGTTGCAGCCCTTCTTCGGAGCTTTGTCTTTGAGAGCGGAATTAGCGGATTATTCAAGATATTGGGGTATTTTCAAGAAAGATGGCACCTCTCCAACCTATATGGTGGCATGTCAAACGGACCCTAAGACTTCCATACATCACGGCCAGATTGGGGAATGATCATCTAATTCATCAAGCCTAGGACTAACACAGGTATCGAATTGAACTGTCCAGAACTATCCATTGAGCCAGCCTGGGGCAAAGGGTAATCGGAAAACCGATGATTTGACCAATCCCAACCACGAGATCCTGGAGAGCCAACTAGGATCCAGGTCCAACATGAGGTAAAAACTGACCAGGGAACAGAAGATTTTCTTTCCGATCACTTACCCTTACACCCTGGAAAAGGTGGCGTTAAACCAGTGACCTAAGTCTCACCAAGCTTAGAGAAACTTGATTGGTGGGGGAAGCGCAACACAGCCACTTTGTGGCGAGAACCTCTCCTGAATAGTTTCACGTCACTCAGAAAAGAGAAGGTGCACGGACCAGGCCCAAGTTTGAAAGTTTCTTCCGTCCCAGGGGTACTAGTACATGTACTGTCACATCTGCCTGGTGCTTGGGTGCCTGACTACCCCCTAAGCATAGATCGTTTGGTATGTGGGATACTCCCTAGCCCCGCACCAACGCGGAATCAAACTTTATCCCTCGGTTGCCCCCCGGGGGGCGTGAGACCTACTGTAGTTTGAAAACAATAGCAAAACTTGAACCTACCTCGTGCAAAGTATGATACTATCATAGTACCAGGTGGGGATTTCTCGTTTTATATCCGTCGGAGCAAGGGATGACTGCTGCAGAACCTAAAAAGTATCACCATTGTTACCATTCTTAGTAACTGGGGTACAGTCGCGCCTAAGACCTTCTTCTGCTTACCTCTCAGACAAAGAGAAACGCATTGTCGCACGAGCAATCCAGGGCGTCCCCGCGCTTTCTCTCCACTTAACACTTCTTGCGATGAGATGCATGATGTAGTTGTTTGATCTTCCTCTCTCCAAGGACACGGGGAGGTGGTCGTGTCGGGTCTTACAGCATGAGGAGGCGCTCAAGCTTTATGCTGTACGTACTCTTAGAAGCCGTGAGAGGAGGCGCCGCGTGAAATATATAAGTCTGTTCTTTCTGCTTCATTCCGCCTCGTTTCTTCCGCCAGTTCAGGCTATTCACCCATCCGCTCTTTAACAAATACTAGTGCTTATTGTTGATCAATAGCACCTCACTTTCCACCGCATTCCTTTACTCCCTTGTATATCGGTTTTCCTACGACAGGTCGTATATATCCTCGCACAACTTTTTAGTAGGCGCTTCAACCTTCTCTCACATTTCTGAAACCCATCGAAATGCTATACGTGCTCCTTGCTACCTCTCTTCTCGCTGCTTGCGGCACCGTTTACGCCTCTCCCATCGCTCAGGCGGCCAGGATCGAGGGAAACGTTCAATTGGCAATCACGGAAAACCAGCAATTCAACCAACTGAAGCCGAATTCACCCTGTGATGCGGGCCAGATCTCTTGTGTGCAAAAGTATCTTGCCCAATGTGTCGGAGGGGAGTTCCTCACTACTGCTTGCGCGGGTGGGTCACAATGTTTCTCGCTACCATTAGTCAATAAAGTCGGAACGTCAGTCACTTGCACAACAGCAGAGGATGCCGCACGCAGAATGAACGCTGGAAGTGTTCAGGAGTTACAAGCCCTCATCGGCGGTATAAGTCCAGTGCCACCAGTTGCCACCGGAACTGCAGCTCTTCCTGTGGGCACTGGAACGGCAGGACCCATAGGAACCGGTATACCCAAGAAGCCAGTCACCAAAACCACCGTAATTTCGTCTAAAGCTGCTCCAGTCCCGGAGAAGACCCCTACTGCGAGGGCTTCTGCTAGTAGCCAGGAGGCAGCCCCACTCTCAACCACTAAGAACAGCCCTGCGAAACCAACAATAGTCGAGCCAAGGGGGAGTGGTGACTTTCAATGACCTCCTGTAGGTGCTCTGAAAGCTAGAATTCCCTAGCTTGTCGAGGAGGATCCACCAGCCCCCCGGTTTCCACCCCTTTTGGCGATGTTGTGGATGCGGGATGCGAAATCGGGGTTTTTATTATTGCTCATTGTTTGATAAATTGGAGTTGCATTATATGGGGACTTCTTTTCTGGTTTCATTCGAGGCTTCAGGCGAATTTATGCATGTATTGAGCAAATATTGTCTAGTTGGCACTTATGAACAATAGATTACCTGCTAGCCCCCCCCCCCCAACTTAACCTATCAATCACAGCCATGCCTATCCATTCGCTCGTTTCTGAATTTCACAATCTTTTTGTGTCTATTTTGTCTTGTTTCATCCACCTCAGTAGGATCATAAAGGTATGGCATTAGTCACCCAATGCGGCCTGGCTAATGTGGCTTATGCTCCGGATAGATACCGGTAGTTGATCTTTCCCTCAAGCTGAGCCACTACCGCTCTATCCAGCTCGAGTGTGAGGCCCTGAATGCAAAGTGATGGCCCAGACCCTGCAAGGAGCAGATACCACTCATTCTCAATCGAAAGGTTGCAGCCTGCCGCTTGGGAGCTGCAGCAACGTGGAAAATGTGAACGTGGTCTGCTGACATCTACACCAGCTTGCGATCGACAAGTTATTTCCAATCCTATGAGGCAAGAAAGGGGGGGGGAAGGCTCCACCCGATAGACGAACTCCACTGAATCGACGGGGGGATACGATTCTTGGGGCCTTGAGGTGCAGTTTTCAAGGCATAGCGTGAAAGCCAGGTTTTGACATTAAACACAGTTATCAAATTGCGTAATTGGAGAGGGGTCCGAGATTGCCGGGTAGATTCAGTCGATATGCTACCCATATGGCGAGGGGCGCTCAGCCCTTATTGTTGAGTGGGAAAGAAGTCAGCCGTGATTTTGTTTTCAGCAGCGGATGTGCAAAGAGAGGTGTGACCCGCAACCTAGCGTGGGAGGATCTGGGAGTTAATAGGATACGGATATTGGGGTGGGGAAGATAGTGCCAGGTTTTTTAACTTAGGGCTAGTTGATGGGTAAAAGGGATCGTGTTACGGTCATAATGCTTGTCTAGTGAAATGGAGGTACGATACAGAGTTAGAGGTAACATGTAACCAGTGTGCAGGGGTGAGCATAGGTCTGGTGCGCCTCTGAGGTACCGTAAAAACTCGAATAGAAGAAAAATGTACTAGGACGTTGGAGTTGCCTCTCCTAGTAAGGCGCCTTGTATATTCCTTTTCTTTTGTCTCAACTGGGGGCTGACTTTGCGGTGTTTTCCCCTCACGTAGCTCAGAAGGGAAATTCCAACGTCCTAGCACATTTTTCTTCTATTCGAGTTTTTACGGTAGGTAGGGTAGGTATTTGCTTCGAAACAAGAAATTGGGAACCCCGAGTGACTACTCATGATGAGAGTTCCGTGAAAGGCAAAACTGGGGCACACTCACTAATTCCCCTCTACCCACAGTGGCGCACTCAACCAGGCAGACACGGTGGTACTATATTCTCTATCCCCAGTTTCCACACTTGCATTACCGACTAATAGCCTTTGTTAATTTGTTATTGTTGAGAGGTATCGGAAGTGTATGTGTGGAAGCGAGCGGTATCACGAGCCCAGAAGGAGAGCGGTCTCCAGAGTAAGCGAACAACTTGTATTACTAGTTGAGCAAAGAGAAGAAGGTTAAGAGAGAAAGAAGGAAGAGAAGAGAGGGGGGGAAAGAAGAGGGGCGTAGATATTGAAAGGGGACAGGGGGTGACGCAAGCGGTCATGGGGTGTCACTCCTGACCATTGTTGGACTTAGTTTTATCCGCCGTACAGGAGTAGTTCCTCTTTTACTCTTGTTCGCTTGCTTCATCTTCCTTTTGCTTTCACAATTGCTAAGCTGCGCATTATTGAACTTATACTTTCGGATATGTACTCTCTATCTTCTTGAGTACGACTGTACTTCCTAGTTCATACTAGTTTCACTTCAATGCCGTCAGAGTTTAAGCTCCATTCATCTGTTTTGGATCTTTTCATTTATTTCTCTGCTCAATCAGTCAATCATTGATGTAACTCTATGCACATTAGATTTTTCTTTTGTCTTCCTTTGTTTTCTTGAAGTGGATATGTGTTCTTGTTGCGGAGCATAAATAGCACGCTCTCCGCTTCCTTAGAAAATCAAGCTTCTTTTCTGGTCCCGGCGAACACTCACATCAACAACCATAGCAACAGAGAAGATGAGAGCACAACAGTGACCACAGTTTCCAACAGTTATGATAAACTACCGTAGCCTGCCGGAATCGAAGCTAGACACTATAGGCATTGCCATTTTAGGCGTCCGGCTTCAACTCGGCCGCACGAGTAGATCCGGAGGTACTCTTGTTAGCCGCCTACTTGATCTTTGTATTTGTTGGCAGTGGAGAATCCTAGTACGAATAGGGTAAGATTTGTTTTCCCCCTCCCTAAAACCTGACCTTAAACCAATTATATGCTTTGTTTATGTCTCACATCATAAGCACGAACAGGTTTTTTCCCGTTCTTAATACTGTATGCAGTGAGAGAAGGTCGTTGCAGTGCTTGTCTCCAAAAATGGTTTGCAGTGAGGTTTAGCGTGGTTGCCGTGGTGATTTAAGAACCCACGGCGGGGAATTCTCAACACAAACACCACTAAATGATCTATTGCAAAGTAAAAAATTCAGGGTAAAAATAAGGATGCTTTGACAAAAAAAACAAAGTCCACTTAATCCCTTCTGCAAAAGAAATAAAAAACAGACATGAGGCTGCTTTATTGACAAATTATGTATGATACCGCAAAAACTGGTTATACTGGAAATGGCGCTATTGCCAAAGTAGATAGAAAAGCGAGTTGCCACCAACATGGCTCTGTGGATACTCAGCCTCACCAAGGAGTCATCCAACCTTCTTGTGACAACAACTACCAATACTAGAGATTTTGGAGTAGTAAATAGGGTTTCGAACCAATAGGCCATCAACTTATGACAAATACCGTACTGAAAATTAATCAGCCATCTAACTATATTTTGCTCTCATTTTTTATATTCGCTTGCCTTGTCACCCCCTCAAAATTACGCCACATGCCGATCCTTCGCATTGGCGCCATTTCCAGTATAACAAGTTTTTGCGGTATTATTAAGCACAAGGGCGCCTCTCTCATTGCGCCTTACTGCCAAGCCAGCTGAATTTATGTACGAGTAGATTTTACGGTGCATCAGTAGTTCGCTATCTCCCGCGCTCCCTAATTCAGCGGGCTAAGTTAGGCGAAAATCCTTAGGACTCTCAATTTCCTAGCATGACATTCGAGTTCGGGGATGTCTCTGATCTCAGTAACTAGTTTGTCAAATTCACTTAACCTCCTAAAGTGAACTTACCTTGGGCTGCGAAGCTGATTTCCCTGATAATCTAGCCGCGGATCCCAAGGGTTTTTACGGTATCCCAAGTGGCGGTCTGTGCCTGGTCTCCCGTGTTTTGGACCTGCCGAGCATTTCAATGTTGACCTTTATCTGTTCCAGGCTTGCGATGCAGAAGCAAGTGATGATCGAAGCCATTCATTCAACCCTCGCAAAAATTAAATACCAGGTATTGGTTCCCATTCAGGGATTCCAATCCCTGACTTTGGTGCGGGTGCAGCACCCGCTTTCAGTATTGGTTTTTTCCGCATATTATTGAGGGGAAGCCAAGATATGCGGTTGATCCCTTGTGATTTCCTTTGCATTTTATGCAGAGTCCTCAGTGTATGGAACGTATTGGAAGGGCTGAGTGACCTGTGCGCACGTCTTGTGTAGCTTCAAAAAATCATGCGCCAGGGTCATTAAGGCAGAAATAGTACCAGTATGTGGCATGAAAGTATCACATTGTTATCACAACACTCAAGCAGGACAGGAGGCCCTACTCGAGCACTTGAGTGCACCGCTATCGGTATTATGACCACGGGATTCAGTAGTGCCTATCGTAGTCGAGGCGGAAGCTGGCGGAAGCTAACCGAAGACATAGATGACGAGTGACCTCTGATGCTCTTGGTTGCCTGATTTACACCCGGGGGTGGCAGTAAAAATTGGAAAGATCAACACCCTTGCCATGCGAGATTGGTGAGCAGAATACAGGAAAAATTGGAAAATTCCCCTGGGGATCGGCGGTCCAAGAACCCATAGCATGGTGGAATGAAGAGAACATGTATGGGGAACAGAATCCATTGAAACAGATGTGATGGAGTAAATCTATCCTGGTTATACTGATGACAGAACTTTTCAATCCTGGAACAGAGTGTATCCTCCCTTTTTTTTTTCTCTTTCTCGGGCGCAAATTAAAGATCCGAAAGAAGCGACAACCAAAATGTATGGTTGCAACATAGATATCGAGGTCACTCTTTCCGGATCTTTAATTTGCGCCCGAGTACATGTACTTGCAATCCACTTAGTGTGCCTTTTATTACAGTACAGTACAAGTAGTCTCCTGTTTGGGACCCAGTGCGATGGGGCTGGACTGCATACAACAAAAGGGAAGCCTTCCGTACAGGTCAACTGTCGATGCGGCTCTTTTCCTTCAACATTGGATCAAAGAAGCCCAATTTGCAAAAAAGAATATGTCATCACTGTTCCTGGACGTGAAAGGGGGTTTCAACAACATCGATCATAGGAAACTGTTGGAGAGGCTGTCTGAAAACGATAAAGTACCAGATTACCTAGCTGACTGGGTTTGAAACTTCATTGCAACCAGAAACATATGATTGATATACCCACATAGCCCAAGGAGGATGCACACAATAAACAAAGGGATTCCACAGGGCTTCCCCCTATCACTGCTCCTCTTCATCATTTATATCAAACCCTTACATATGACAAGGGAAATGCTAGAGTTCTTTACAACATCATATGTTCCCAATTTCCAGATCACTGTCGCAAATAACACTCGGGAAAGAAATGCTTGAACACTACAGCAGAAGGCAGCAGAGATGGTAGTGATTATACAGTCTCCAAGGCACTCTTTCAGTATTGGTAAAATGGCACTGATGCACTGCCAGTGGAGAAAGGCACAAGGCCTGATAGGAGCGCTACGGTACAATTACAAGTGGTCAATCCAGCAGGATTGGTAGTATGAAAATAGCTTAAATACTAGATAATGTAAAATGGCAACACAGTTCATAAAGAGGGTAGCCCTAAGGCAGGCACCTTCTGGAGATTCTGAAGACTTTCACTCTGAGGTAAAGACTTGTTATGATATGGCACCCGCAAGCTAGCAAAGGATATACTCCTCCCCACATTGCTCTACGGCATAGAATTTGTTGTGCTCTCAAAGACAGTGTTGAACAAAATGCAAACGTTCTGGAACCGCGTTCTGAGGTATATCACAAATACCTTTTACCAACAAACATCACTGTACTGTCATCTGAGGCCTGCTTGGATCCATGAGGGTATACGTAGAACAGATAAGATTAATGTCGGCAGTCAGGAGAGTCACAGCAATTCCCAAAAACAATGTTACTACTACCATGCTCCGACAGAGTTTCCTGATTAAGAGCACTTCAGGATCAGGACAAATTGCAGGGTGGCCTTTGATTCAAACTGAGGAGGCATGAGGTCAAAAGTGTTAGGTGGTAGCTTCGGCGTGAGGTATTCCGACAGCTAGGACCTTAATCGTAGTTATATCGGAGAACTCGTTAAGAAGACACGAGTAATGTAGGCTAGATATAATGGTTTGCTTCGGTATAGATCGTCGAAGTATTGGTAACGATATAAAAGTGTAGAATAACTTATTATATTGATAAGATCTCTTCTCCGTGCT
>Ga0307510_10009963_pt1 | contig 11294 bp, 10 predicted proteins | sample 12_EM_MG_FD_207224 | JGI IMG/M metagenome (GOLD analysis project Ga0307510, IMG submission 207224) | Populus trichocarpa ectomycorrhiza microbial communities from riparian zone in the Pacific Northwest, United States - 12_EM | ecosystem: Host-associated > Plants > Roots > Unclassified | place... | reverse complement strand
CGGCTTGTGCGTGCGTTGCCGGATGATGGGGTTTGGGGCGAGGACGTCGATGCGGGTGAGGCCCGTGAGGGTGAGGACACGGGTAGAGAAGACGTGGAGGAGAGTGGTGGCGGTGGTGGACGGCGCGAGAGGAGATTGTTGTTGAGCATGGGTATGTCGCACGATTTTGAGCTTGCGCTCAGGGCTGGTGCGGATATTGTACGCGTTGGGACGGGCATCTTCGGTGCTCGGCCGCCAAAGAAGGGCGGGCCATCCGCTGAGCAGCCATAGTCACTCAGAAACTTATTGTAAGTTATGCATAGATCATATTGCGAATGATTATCGATAAAGACTAAATGGCGCGCTCGGTGGGCGGGCCACCACCACAAACGCCCTCTCTCATGCAAAAGTTGACTAAGGACCTATGAATCGCGTTCGCAGGTATACAGCATAGCACTGGTCATATGGACCCTGTCAGTTCCGGCCGGCATGCGATGACGGGATGACATGTAGTATCATTCCTCAAAACCTGTACAATCTGACAGGTTGTGTCAAAGGAGACTATGAAGCTAAGGTATTTGTTGTTGATGTGGCACGCGGGAGCGGGAGATGATGGGGGAAGATAGGATAGAATGGAGGATCAGGCGGTGATGATGATGATAGAGCGAGGAATAGCTCGTACTCTCTTAGGAGCTCTTTATTGTTGCTCAGTGTCTTTCTTATATACTGTAGCTAGTGTAATGTTATGATAAATATGTTCTCGCGATCTCAGCGTGTGAGGGTGTGGGTGGAGCGCGTGGAGCACTTGCTCCCGGTTGCTTATGCGATTATCTTTCGTAACAGAGACGGGAAAAAGTGTAGGCGAGTGGTGTCAACGAAAAAATATGCCAGGACCGTGGATTGAACACGGGACCTCCAGAATGCTTGGCACTTCAGTCTGTTGCTCTCCCAGCTGAGCTACCCCGGCACACGACAAGTAGCTTCTGGCCATCGTTCTATTCTTGTTTGCGTGTTTTTTGCACCGTCACCGCAACGTCATGGTCGTCAACGAACAACCACTCCCAGCGCCGCACCATCAGCAAATAACATTTCACTTCTGGTCCTATGAAGAACAAGGATCCCTGTTAAGGCTTCATAATGTTGAGGTCAAGAACTAAAAGAGATGTCATCATCCTCTTGTCTTCGATTCGTCCCCTTCGTAACGTCTGGCTCCATGTATGTTGGTCAGAAATATGACAGGAACGCACGGCACTAGGACATCACATTCATGGAATGGGCGAAACTTCTGATGCAACATGGCCGAGGTTGGACTTGATACGGTCGTCAGTTAGTTATTTCCCGTCCTCGTTGACCTCGTTACTAACGTTTCTTCTGTGAAGTACACTATACATGGATACCTCTGTCTAGTGCTCACGCCTTTATAAGGATACACCAACGTTTCGACAAGCACATCACATTCAAATGTTATATCCTTTGATCTTTCCGTTCTCCCAGCCTTCTGCCATTTCCGTGTGGTCGTTTACGGTTTCTTGAATTTGCCAAGTCATGCTTACGCCACATTCCGCTGTCAAACCTTCGATGACGGTCAATTGTTCCAAAAGTTGATTGGTGTGTTAGGTGCCATCTCTCATGTTTGAGACTTCGCATCGATTCAACTTATCGCGTTGCTAATCATGTTGCGGCGATTTCATCACAGTCGGTATCTTTCTGGGCAAATGTCGACTCGCTAGCATTTCACATTGTAATCACATGCTCATTTCCGAGTGGTGCCCCCACTCTGCCCCTCCGCTAGGGCGTGCCACTGAAGATTCTAGTTCGCTTCGCCCCCCATTTACTCCCATCATTCCAGCCTTCAGTCTCTTCTCTGGCTTTTCCCCACCCAATAAGGCTTTAGAAGCCGTGCTTATTCGTTAGGGCACCCGAATACAACACAAACCGGCGACGAAAGCGATGGTCTTGTGGTCCCGGAGATACGGCGGCCACGGAGATGAAATTTGACCAAATCTTTCAAGGTCACGATGCACGTAGCTTACCTCCATTTCAACAGAGACGTAAATTCGACCCGCTGGATTCGCACATTCCCCGTCAACGCCTTTTGTTGCAAGGCGAGCTTCGACCACAGAAAGGTTACAAGTCGACGTGTGAACTTAGGAACCTGGTACGCTGTACCAATTGTCCATGTTCTGCCCCACGTACCCGGATTCATAGCGACCCGTTTCCTGAACAACACATCCCATTAAGGCATGTCATTGAGTTACGGCTTCAGTTTTCCATCTCGGTTGTTCGGAAATTTCACTCGTGGTCGAGCTTTCACCATCATCATAAGCGTTTTTTATTCATTGATCGACTTTGGGCCTCCTACAATGCCGCCGGGATGCAAGGCGATACCTCTGGGGAACGACGAAGGCGAAAATAAGGTATTATAATGCGGCAAATGCCGGAGGATTCGAATCCCCAATGCGATGAGAAGGCTGATGCATCGGATGACCATCGCCATCGGACGCCGGATGCCTTTACTCTACTCACCACGCCGCACCAACGTGGCCATCTCACACCATACCAGCGTTTTCCCCTCATTTTACACGGTACTTCAACAAGCTTCGGCTCCCAATGAACGCGTCTCCCCTACCTCCCCAATTCTTCCCTCACAGGTTGAGGTGTCAACTCATCGCACATCGCTTACTTAGATCCCATGTCCTCTGAACCGCACCAAGATGGTGGCGCGCGCCGTATCAGACGTAAACCGCCACCGCCATTTCCCTACTCCCCACGCTACCCGGAGCCAGATCCAAGCGACCCTTTTGCTTCCCTTTCTGTTCTCCGAGATCGCACAGCGACGCTCACGAACCCACCGTACGAATCTCCTGTGGCAATTCCGGACCATAACCCTGGATCTTCCAAGATGCTCGACCTCTCCACCTTCATCATTCGCCAGCGCAACAAGTCAGCCGTACTCGGGGAAGGAAGTTGGCAGGGACATGTATCCCAGCTGCGTAAAGGAGCATCTATGGGCCTTGGACTGAACGAATTTTCGCCTAGCACCGAATTTCCGGCGACGGCGACAATTACTTCCTCATCACTCCGCCAAGGCGGGAGAGAGATGCATCGTCGTGAGGCGCGCCGTCGCTCACAATCCGTGTTTGCGTTGCGATCAGGGACATTTTCCTTCATTGAATCGCGCGCTGGATCAGAAGCCCAGTTGAACATGGAGTCGACTCAGTCTACGAGGCGGCACTCGCTCTCTCCGTACGGTAGCCGTTCCAGTGTGTTGTCATCCTCCTCGACCTTATCGGAGGGATCCACGCATGGCGAACGGAAGGCGAATGGTTCCCCTGCACGACCACGTTCGTGCAGCAGTTCGTTCGTGTCCGCGACTTTGCTTGATGGCTTGCCCGAAAATGTCAGTGACGGCGTGCCGTTACTCAAGAGTATGCATGTGATGCATGTTGACATGCCTCCTAATCGGGTTGCGGACAAAGGTTTGGAAGATCCTCCTCACCTGCCTCCAAAATCCCTCGAAAAACGGATCCCATCGGTATCTTCGATCGACTCATCGTCCCGCGATGCTGCGTTCTACTCTGCACCTTCTCGTCCACAGACTCCCAGTTCCATTCGGAGCAGTCGTCCAGTCTCCCTACCACCATCTTCCGTGCTTTCATTCCCCAGCGTACACCCTCCCAGCAAGCCGGTACCCTTCACCACTTCACCCTTGACGACTTCTACGCACCATGCCGCATCAATTCCATCAACCCTCGCTACCTCTCTCCCACGAAGCATTTCCAACTCTCGCCGGGTGTCATGCCCACCAGAAGACCTAGATGCCTTACCTATTCAGCTTCACTTCCGATTCCCAAAGCATGAGCACTCGGCCGAATCGGAGCCTGAGTCCGTGGAGCGTGACAGTGGGCGGTTTGCTCGGTTGCGGGCGCGCACGTCTGCGGCGTTTCAAACACGCAGAAGTAGCACCTCATCGTCGCTGCGTAGCACACTAAGGGCTGCCGCAGAGGCTGCTGATAAGCTTGCTGCCGAGGCTGCGTCCATCACTGCACCATCAACGGTCACCGCACCCCCAAAGGTTTCACAAGCGCCGGTGGCCATGTCCGAGATCGCAAAAACAATCTCGCTTACTGCGGGGACTCCTCTCGAGGTGGAGCAGCCAAAAGAGGTTCAGCGCATGGGGTCGCAGACTGGAGGCCCGGGATATGATACTGACCAACCGGCTCCCACACCTTCTGTCTCCCATACTTATCCACCACAAAATGCGGACGACGTTCTTTCTGTCTCGCGCACACAGGTTACGGCAGATCTTACGCAGCGCAGTCCCCCAAAGAAGACCGATGTGAAGACAGAGCCAGAGTCTACACCACCTCTGAAGAGGCGTTCGGCATCTCGCGGCTCTCACAAGACTACAGCTAGGCGCAGTTCCTCGACACCACTTCCATTGTCGCGCCCTCTGCCAAGCCCACCGACTGTTACCACGCACCCAGGGCCCGTAGTGAAGCTTTCGCCCATCCCCCCGCCCCGTGCGCACTTGTCACATCCGCAAGTTCAACGTTTTGCTCTTGCACCCACGCCATCGATGCAGGGTGAGCCGCCGCTAGGTTCGCAAGCTGTTTATGTAGTGCCACCCGCAATATCTTACTTAACTCTGTCAGCAGGTGCAGCTCCGCCGCATGTTATACATGAGCCTACTCTGCCCCTTCCGCCCATTGCTCACCGCAGACCTTCATCACAGACGAATCACCTTCCTCAGCCTAGACCCCCTCCGCGTTCCGTACAAACGTATCCAATCCCATCGCACATGGCCCACCCCTTTGCCTCGAACATCATGCGGTCGAGTTCTTCGAATTCCTCTCGTGGCGACAACATCTCTATGGCGTCTGCCCCTCAAGTGCGGCGCCGTGACGTCTCACCTTCGTCATCACATGGGCGACAAGGCTCACTGTTGGAGCCGCAGGGACATCATCATCGCCATCACCCCCACCATCCTGGGTATCCACGATCGCTCTCGGAGCCAGGAATAACTGAGAGTTTGAGCTCTGCACAACTCATGCAAGCTGCTTGCTTACCTGTCGTTCGTGAGAACGGCTTGCGGTTGCAGTTCGGTGAGCTATGGCGTACGCAACGCACAGTTGTGATCTTTATCCGGCATTTCTGGTACTTCTGTTTCTTTGTCGAAAGTTATGTCGATGATATTAACTGCGTCGCGTCACTCAGGTGTCCAATGTGTCAGGACTACCTAGCATCGGTTATGCGTGACGTCGACCACGCTGCGCTCGCGCGATCTGGCGTACGCCTTGTCGTGATCGGATGTGGCTCTTACGGACTCATCCGTTCATATCGCCGTACGCGTACTTTCATCATTTCAGAAACAGCATCTATCTGACGTCCATCCTACAGAGATCTTTCGCTTCCCCTACGAGATTTTCGTCGATGCGTCGCCAGGCCAGATGCTGTATCGTGCCCTTGGCATGGGCCCCGTCCTGACCGGCGTTCAGAAGGCGCGCTCATCGACAGACCATGCGGCAGGAACATACGTGCGACATGGCACGATGAGTGGGTTAGCGATGGTCGTCGCCCACGCGTTGCGCGTCGGGATGCCCGTGTGGGAGCGGGGCGGGGACGCGTCGCAGCTTGGCGGTGAGTTCGTGCTTGGGCCTGGGTACGTCTACTTTTCCTTTTGAGTTGCATATAATGTCCTGATCTGTGGCCACTGATAGACTCAGCTGTACGTACGCACACCGGATGCAGAGCACCGGTGGCCATGCACCGATCGTAGACGTTCTCGCGGCAGCGGGATTGCGTTCCCCACGGAAGGGAGCCGGAGCCGGACCGGGCCTAGTCAGTGCCGCGAGCACAGTTGGGCCAGTAAGGCCGAGTATCAGTCTCCCGTTGGAGCGTGGGGCTGGCGAACGTGAAGCGAAGGTTCTATCTGTTGTGCGGGAGGAGGCGTGCGGTCCATGTGGCGGTTGTGAGGGGTGCGCAGAGACTTTGAACATCGATTTGGAATCTACTGCGTCGGGCGAGTGGAACATCGTCGTGACAGGCAAGGCGGTTCCCCGAGTTTGAGTTAAGGTTGGTTATTTTAAATCTAGGTGAATGATACCCGGTATTCTTCTCTACGCGGGGATCCTTTCATATGTATCGGTATACGTATTTCATTAGAAAAGTAGGCACTGGCTTGCCTGTATATTAGACAGGATGGAGGGGAATTTTGATGATGGTGTTGCCTCTAAGTATGGGAAAATGCGATGTATAAATTGCAGGTAATGGTGAAATTTGCGTCACGCGGCAACACATGACAGAATTTTTCGTTGGCTAGTGCTGCACGCTATAAGGTTGCCCGAACCTACTCTAATGACAGACTCGCAGCCCTCGTCTACACTGTGACGTCACCCAGCCGAGCCAGGACAGGACGAGCACGCACGTCTACGGGGTCTCCGAGTCCTCCAGCCAGTCTTTTGTTCTGGCCGGCCTCGTCCCTGCGCGCGCACTGCCAAGGCCGCCGACTTCGCTCCTCGTCGACATGGAATCTCGACGCTGTTGACGGCCGCCTTCCGGCTCAGTCGATCAACCTTGAGTGATTGAGCGAAGATGCGGTGCCCCGTGTTTCTGGGAGGGACGACGGTGCTGGCCCGATGGCGCTGAGAGATTTGTGTCCATTGCGCGGCTTTCTCTTCTTCTTTCCCCGGCTCCACATAGAGGACCTCCATGGCTTCTCGGGTGGGTTGCGTCCGTGACTGATGTCGATTCATACACCCATTCACCAATCCACAACTGCCTGGTGGAACCACATCCGATATCATAGTCCATCCATGAATGACCTGCGTGTGACTGTAAGTTACGCCTTGAGCGGGGCCTTAAGAGACTGGATGCCAAAGAATAGTTGGTACAAATGTGCCATGACGGAGATAGTAGATGTAGGGCGGGGAGATGGCTTGCAAAGTGGCTGAGGGCTGGCGGGCCAAGCTATGAATTCCGCTCTGGGTTGCCTGGCGACGGGGCTTCCAGGAATTGTGATGATGTTCGGTTACCCTTAAGGAACTTGCCGATCCTCTTCCGTCACTGTCTGTGATCGGGTTGGTATAAGGGCTCGTGATGGCGGGCGCGGTGTCCATGCTTCCGGAAGAAAGAGATTGCAGAAGCAGTCACATCACCCCGCCTGCGGCCGACTCGTAAATTGTTAGGCAGAGTCGTGGTGCCCGTCGGTGTTTGTTCGGATGGTACAGGAGGGACCGAGGCATTGTGGCCAGAACATGTGGACGAATCCAAGCAATTGGAGACAAGCAATCTCAAGGCCGCGCTCCTGAAGTTTTGGCACCTTGGTATCACTTTCGGCGTCAACCATCGCGTTTATAATTAAAGCACAGGTTATAAAGCGGGACGACGTGGCGGAAGAAGATACGGCGGACTACAGTAGTAACAGGGGAGTATGTAGAGACGTCCGCTAAAATTGGGAGGGTCATGAGAATACGAAGAGATTCCTGAGCCGATGCGGTCATATTGACGAGATTGAAGGGAGAGGACAGAGTAGGGCACGCAACCAGGAAATGAGAGTTTCGCGAAGGGAATGGGCGTTGGGACCGACATACGCCTAGAAACGGGATGACCGTCAGAAAAATATATCTAAGAAGCATCTGAATGAAACGTACTAGGCCCTTGTTGACGGTTCATGGCGGACAACTGGAAGCTCTGTTCCGGGGTTGGGAGTGAGTTGGGGACCAAGAGAAGATGGCAAGAGAGTGAAGAGGAGTAAAAGTCAGATGGTTGCTCGTCTAATCCAGGTACGATCCAGGCAAGGGCGAATATTGAGGATGGCAAGTGGCGTTCCGTCGTGGTCGGTTTCCCGGCTGCTTTCTCACGCTTGTGCCGGTTCCTCTCCGCCTTCTCCTACGTGGTTGGGGACCGATCGACTGATAGAAGCGATTCTTTGTTGTGATGGGAGCTTGGGCTGCATTTGTGACGAGCATGATCTGCGTTCTGACCGAGGGGTACAGCGGCTTGCTGGCGAGACGATCTGTCCGTGAGCTTGGTGCGACATCTTGCTCTCAATCACGAATAGCGATAGCGAGGGACAGCGACACCGAGGTAGTGAAGACGATGGGTCCTTCGGCGACGGTGATCAACGACACGGGGGCGAGTAATGAAATGTGCATGAAGGGGTCGCAGGAATGAGAGCGACGGGAGAGCCGCATGAGAGAGAAGAGCAATCACAGAAAGGTGTTCTTCCGTATGTTAGAGGCGATTGGGAATGGGTAGGAGACATCGCATATACCGAAACGAGTATGAGCACTTTGGGTGGAGGAAGGATTAAAAGATGACACAGCTCTTCAGCAATTCCGGACACCATTCCTTATTCTGTTATTGGGATGGGTTTGTTTCCAACTCTCTGCAGAGAGAATGATGAAGTGAAAGGGTAGAAAGAGAGGTGAGAAGGAACGTACGAACGAATTCAGTTGATAAGGTGCTACGTGGCAGTGGTAGACGCGCGGCCGGATCACTCCTCTAGTTGTTGCCGGACACTCGGAGTTGGGTCAACTTGGAATTCCCTGAGTTGAGTTGGAGTTGGTCAAGTTGCTCAACTACGACGTCCAACAATCTCCCACTCATGCCAAACTTAGTTCAGTAACTCGAACCCAATTGGGGCGCAGCTATTTCAAGCTGTCACCTTGCGTCGTGTGTGGATGTGGATATATACATCGATAAGTAGGGTTGCCGCACGGTCCGGGTCCCCAGTAACCGGACCGCGACGACGACGATAAGGCGACTCCCATCAAGCCACTATCCACCACATCCCGCTGGCTCACAATCTCTTCCTCATAACGAAACCATCCTTTCCCAAAGACTACTCCAGAGATGTCTGAACAGTCTGGATCTGCTCGTTTTCAAGAGCTTTTCGAATCGGCCTTGCGGGCTTACGAGAAAAAGACGGGCATCACACTGTCCAGACATCCGCTTGCTATGAAACTCCAGACTTGCGACTCAGTCGAGGGCATTACTGCCCTTCTGCAAGACCAAGCAAAGGGCTTCAAAAAAAGTGACAAAATCATCAAATCTATGGAGACCATTGTATCAATTTTGACACCACTTTCGTTCGCCGTATCCCTTCCCGACACCATCGGCCTGGTACGCCAGGAGGCGTTGATATCTTGTTTCACATCTCTTACCATTTTTATACAGACGTTTCCACCCGCAAAAGCGATCCAGGCTTGTCTCGGTGTCCTACTTGATGTACGTGCCACACTCTGCTTCATATCTGAACGTCCTTGTGACACCCAAGTGAATCAGACTTCCAAGGGCATAATAGCCAGCTGGGACGCACTTGTTGGCTTGCTCGAGTCGATCGGACACTTCGTCGGTCGTCTCAAAATATATACAGAGATCCCACTTTCGTCCGCGATGGTTGAGATAATTGTCCAGATAATGGTGGAATTAATTTCCATACTCGCTCTGGGGACCGAAAAGTTCACGCGGCGACGACTGAGTGAGTCTGTCCTCGCTGACCACGGCTGACGTGTTATCTTACTCACCGCGACACAGTCAAATCTATAAAGAAACTTTGGGGTGATAATGAGGGTGATAAGGACATCGAGGCGGCCCTGCAGAAGTTGGACCGACTCACGCAATACGAGCATCTCAATGCCGCAGCTCAGACCCTCGGAGTTGTCTCCGGTGAGAGAACTCACTCCAACTGTAATCCGCCCATCCATTGAAAGCAGTTCTTTATAGAAGTCAAAGCATCCGTTGACGGTGTCCGGGAAGACCTCAGTGAGTTTTGCGGCCGCAAGGAGCCAAGTCTGGGTCTGACTGAGTGCCAGAAATCCTACCTCAAATTGCAAGCGACATGAATAAGTCGAAACGTCAGTTCTCTCCTAACATTGTCATTACTGCCTGGAAGAGTTGATATTGTCTGGTAGGTGAAAAGGTGCTGGGCGATATTCGAAATTGGCTCTCCCCCCTCAATCCAAGAAAAAATTATAATACCGCCCTGGAATCGCGGCACAGCAAGACCGGCGCGTGGTTTGTTAAGGGAAACACCCTCTCGGCATGGAGAGCATCCGGACCGAGTTCCCTCCTTTGGATTCATGGGAAACGTCAGTTTTCCGCTCAATGTTTGCTCTCTGCGAAGCTGATGGATTTCCCCTTTCTTAGCAGGGGCAGGGAAAACTATCCTTTGGTATGTTTACCTTCCGATATTCTCTTCTTGAAAATTTATGGTGGCCCCCAAGTTCCACAATCATCGAGGAGATCGAGAAATCGGAGCACGTGTCACTCGCAATATTTTACTATGACTTCAGGGAAGATAAAAAGCAGGATTTCCATGGGATGCTCTCATCTGTGCTAGTCCAGCTTTGCTGTCAATCCGACTCGTACTGTGACATTCTCTCTAAATTGCGCTCGGAACACGACGATGGCTCCGATGATCCTAGTGATGACGCACTTCTCCGTTGTTTGAAGCGCTTATTGGAACTTCCAGGACAAGCCCCAATATTCCTTATTGTGGATGCCTTGGACGAATGTCTCAACACACCCGAATTGTCTACCCCGCGCGAGAAAGTCCTCGTGCTCCTGAAAGACCTCGTCGACTTAAAACTCCCAAATTTACGCATATGCGTCACTAGCCGACCAGAGATTGACATCAAGGCTATCCTCATGCCTTTGACTTCCCATTCTGTTTCGTTACACGACGAGCACGGACAAAAGGAGGACATTAAGGACTATGTCAAGTCGGTCGTGAACACAAATAAAAAGATGAAAATTTGGAGTTCGGAGCAGAAGCAACTTGTGATTGACGCCCTGATAGGAAGAGCTGATGGAGTGTAAGGAAATATTTATACCATATCTTCACGACCTCTTACCCATACACCTGATAGCTTTCGATTGGTGGCTTGTCAGCTTGAATACCTCTTTGGCTGCGGTATAGCGCGTCTTCCGCGTGCCCTGGACGAATTACCGGTAACACTTGATGAGACATACGAACGTATCCTGGGGAATATCGAAGACACAAACTGGGAAGATGTCCGGCGGCTCCTCCAATGCGTCGCTGTAGCCTCGCGCCCGCTCAGAATCGAGGAACTGACAGATATTCTCGCATTTGATTTCGATGTGGGACCGATTCCGAAAATTTCCGAGGAGCGTCGCCTGGAAAATCTGGTCCAAGCAGTGCTATCTAGGTCCCCTACAATATTTTCCCTTGTCAAAGTCAGAAATTCACAAGTCATTCAATTCGCGCACTCATCGGTAAAGGAACTCTTGATGTCTACCTACTTTGCCGAAAAACGCGATGCGACTTCCAACCGTTACCATATTTCTAT